>Ga0136604_1001033_pt1 | contig 12897 bp, 15 predicted proteins | sample AntRauFillE10628_FD_104928 | JGI IMG/M metagenome (GOLD analysis project Ga0136604, IMG submission 104928) | Saline lake microbial communities from Rauer Islands, Antarctica - Metagenome Filla E10 #628 | ecosystem: Environmental > Aquatic > Non-marine Saline and Alkaline > Saline | place... | reverse complement strand
AGTTGTGTTTCATCAACGGTGCGGGTGACGATAGCGCGGAGACGGAGCTGTTGTCCTTTACCAGCTTGCTTGATGAGCTCTCTTGCAGCGAGACGGCCAATGCGACCGAAGCCAAAGAGAATAACATCGCGGGGCTCTGGCGCGCGGTTGTCGCGAGTGCTGAATTTGCCGAGGCGGCTATCGAGAAAATCGCGGTGTGTATCGAAGCTATCTCTCTCCTGCAACCATTCGTCAGCCAGGCGGCCGATATCAATCTTGGCAGGAGCCAGGTCCATTTTGAAAATCTCGCGGGCGAGCTCGGCAGTGTCAAAAACACTGATGGGTTTGCCAACTACTTCCGCTGCATATCTGTGGTAGCGCAAAATATCTGAGATGCTTTTGTCAACAAGGTGGTTGCGAAAGAGAACCAGCTCAATTGATTTTTCGAAAAGCAGTGTTCCGATTGAATGAATCAAATCTACTGCTGCTTTTTCCTGATTGACATACACTTTTAGCTCGTTGCTGTATGTCTCTGCGTGGAGTGCGTTTTGTGACATTTGTATTTAAATGAACTTAGTTGATTTTCCCGTTTGGCAATTCACAACTGTTAAAATGGTTATTTCAGCCGGTGTTTTGCGCTGCAAAAATAGCCAGTTAAAATGGATTAGGAAAGGTAAAAAGGACGATAGAAGTTGGAGTCCCGGTTGATTTTTATCAGCCTGGATCAAAACCAGATTAAGCGATGAAAAAATAAAATTCATCGATGAATTTTGATTATTCGAAGAAAGCCCCTATATTTGAATCAATCTAAACCGACTGATGATACTTATCCAAACCATAGCAATATTAGTGACGACAATTTGTTGCAGCTGCATTCCACAGCCAGGAAGACAGTTTTGCTATGCCCCAATTAATAAGATATAACAGTCTAAATACTTTATCTTAACCAAAGTGCGATAGGAAAAGGTCTTCCCAAAAGGAAGGCCTTTTTTATTTGTGCTTTATTGAAAAGAGGTTTTGGTTCAAATTCATGGTTAAGCATTTTGTTGTTTTGAATTAGGGAAAGAAAAAAGTCCAGGCAGCAAGGCTGACTGGACTTTTTTCTTTATGAGCCTAACTTGGATCAGAAATTACAATCCGAATCCGTAGTAAGCTTTTGTTCCATTGGGATAAACTCCTTCGATGAGAACGCCACCCGACTTGGACTTCAGTGCCTTTTCGAGGTCGTCTGGAGATTCAATTTTGTTTCTGTCAATGCTGGTGATGATGAATCCTTCCTTGATGCCGATATTCTTGAATTTACCTTCACCGAGTGATTCAATTTTGGCACCTCCGGAAATATCTAATTTACTTCTCAAATCGGCAGAAACTTCGGAGAATGAAGCACCCAGTTTTTCAATTTCGTAGGCTTCGGCTTTCTCAACGATGGCTGTAGTTCCAGAGCTGTTTCTCAAAGTGAGCTCCAGTTCCTGCGTTTTGCCGTCTCTCCAGACAGTGACTTTCACTTCATCACCAGGACGGTATTTGCTCACTTGCTCTTGTAGCGAAGGAACAGAGTTTACATCTCTTTCGTTCACCGTGAGGATCACATCGCCTTCTTCAATGCCGGCAAGAGCGGCAGCTCCGTCTTCCATCAGACCGCTAACGTAAACTCCGCGGATAGCGTTGAGACCAGACTCTTCGGCAACTTCTTCATTCATCTCGCTGATTTTTACACCGATGTAGCCTCGCTGAACGTTGCCATATTCAATAATGTCGTTGGCGACTTTTTTCACAATGCTCGAAGGAATGGCGAAAGAATAGCCCGAGTAAGACCCTGTCCTCGAAGCGATGGCTGTGTTGATCCCTATCAGTTCGCCTCTGGTGTTAACCAAAGCTCCACCGCTGTTGCCGGGATTTACCGCAGCATCAGTTTGGATGAACGACTCAATAGGAAAAACTTCCTTGCTTTGATCGTAGCGCAGAAGGTTGATGTTTCTCGCTTTGGCGCTCACAATTCCCGCTGTAACGGTGGACGTAAGCTCAAAAGGATTGCCGACTGCCAGCACCCATTCACCGACTTTTACATTGTCGGAAGTTCCGAATGTGATAGAAGGCAGGTTGGCCTCGTCAATTTTCAAGACCGCCAAATCAGTTGCCGGATCGTGACCGACCAATGTCGCATCGTAGGTTCTGTTGTTGTTCAGAATGACTTTGATTCTGTCTGCTCCGTCAATCACGTGGTTGTTTGTGGTGATGTATCCATCTTCAGAAATAATCACCCCCGAACCAGAACCACGCTGAACGTGTGGCTCTCCGCTCCCTTTACTTTGTCCAAAAAATTCAGCCCAGGGATTGTAAACATTCTGTACTTCTTGTTCCGTTTTCACGTGGACCACGGCATTAACAGACCTTTCGGCCGCCATCACGAAGTCATCCGACCTTCCTTCAGGTGGATTTGCATTCGGCATGTTTACGTATTTCACTTGTTGAGAAGTGAATGGAGATTGTTGTTGTGTTGTAGTTTCAGGCTCGAGGTAGAGCTTGTAGGTACCCAGGGCGACAAATCCACCGAGGGCTGCAATTAGAAATGCGCTAAGAAATCGTTTCATTTTATGTCTCGTTTTATTTAGTCTTTAAATTCAGTTAGTCGAAGTGCGACTTTCAAATTTAACGCCAGAGATTCCCGAATTGATCAGTAGGCGTTCTTAATAATTGTTAAGGGTTGCCTTGACTAGCTTGCAAAGCCGGAATTAATAAGTTTACCCGAAGCACTGTCAAAAGTTCAAACTCAAATTGAAATATTTGAAGCGATCGATGTAATTTTGACAGATGACAAAAGCTTTAGACATCGTTCTTTTACCTTCCAAGGATCTCTGGAACGAGCTTCTTGAAATCAACAGTCATTTGGAAGAAGACTGGATCGACTTCAAATCCGGCTGCGTGCCTCACCTCACATTGGCAATGGGAGCCGTTGAGGAAGATGCAATCATTTCTTTGTGGGAAAGAATTTCTGAGGATTTTGCATCCCTCACCTTAAAGCCTGAAGGTGTCGTCTGCTTCCCACGTATAGAATCAACGCTTTGCCACCTCAAGTTTGCTGCGAGTGAAGAGCTCAGAAAACTGCACGATAGAGCCGTTAGCGAAATGCACAGATTTCAAAAGACACTTCCAGAAAGACATATGTTTTATAAGGGTGAGGCAGGCGAAGGGACTGTGAGTTATGCGCGCTCGTTTCTCGATGATTTCTCAGGTGAAAAATTCGATCCGCACATGACTCTTGGTTACGGTGACAGCGACTATGAAATGAAAAAAGACAACTACACTTTTAGCAAACTAGCCATTTGCCAGCTCGGTGATCACAACACCTGCAGGGATGTTCTTTTTGAGACAGTTGGTTTCTAAAGCCGGGCCTTTCGATACGATCCTTCCTTCGTCAGAATCACTCAAGGACCTACAAGGGAAATCCATTTAATCACCTCAATTCCTGATTACTAAAGTTCACAATCGGAGACTTTCAGCTAAGAGGATTCCTCGCCAAGCCGCGCTTTGTTCTCCGTCCGCGTGCCGCAGAAGCTTTAGCGGAGGCGCAAACCTTTTGGTGTAGGAGGTATAAGGCGCAAAGCTTGCAGCTACGTTTTTGAAACGTTTAGAAATTAAGGAATTCATTAAGGTGAAAAGACTTCTTAATGATACTTCACTGCTTAATTTTCATCATGATTCAGTTTTCCGTTGTTGTATAGGTAAGAGTAGCTGAAGGCTGTCTCCCTTCGGAGGGAGTGCCCGCAGGGCGAGGGAGGATTAGTAAGAAGTAGTTTCTTCTTATGTACTCATTCCTGAAATTAATCCTCTTGCAATTCAATCGATCTACGCTTCAGACTTAAGGCCACTGATTACTTGCTCAAGTTCACGAGCTTGCGATACTCCGGCTTTCCTCCATTTCTCCTGACCATTCATGAAAATCAAGAGTGTAGGGATGCTACGCACCTGGTATTTTAGCGCCAGTTGCTGGTTCTTCTCCGTGTCGATCTTCACAATTTTCACGTCATCGCCCAGTTTTGATTTGAGCTCTTTCAAAATTGGAGCCTGCATTTTACAAGGCTGACACCAGTCTGCGTAAAAATCGATCAATACTGGTTTATCGCTGTTGATGATCTCTGAAAAATTCGATTTCATTTTAATGTATGTTTTTAAAGATTAGTTAGATGCTTCGATCGCCACCTCATTCTCGATCAGGCGGGCAATTTCTGCCTGAATGCTTTTTGCTTTGTCTTTGGCGTACCACTTTTGGAGATCCTTTACAAACTCAGAATACTCTGGTTTGGGTTCTGTCCTTGCCTTGTAATCTTTTACCTTTTGTTGCAATTCTTCAGGACGAGGGCCCCAACTGAAGAGTAATTCATTTTTGCTGTTGACACAAACCAGTTTTGGAATAGACTTGCCCCCGTTGGTCAAAAACATGTCCATCAACTCTGGATGATCGTCTCGCAAAACCAACTTCAATTTGATTTTGTCAGATGCATTGGCCATGGCATTTATCACTGGCAAGCTCTGGGCAGCATCACCACACCAGGCTTCAGTTATCAGAATCCAGGTTAACGGCTCATCGATAGAATCGAGAATAGCTCTGGTGTCATCGTAAACTTTGACATTTCTGCCTATGCGATCCATTCGGTGCTTATTCAATTTGCTGTATTCTAGCAGCACATCCGATTGCTCGGCCCCGGTGGTTTTCTCTTCGCGGTGAAGTTTATCGATTAGCTCACAGTATTCTGTGTAAGACATTGCCGATTCATATCCGGCTTCTATTAATTTATCCAGTGCGTTCATAGTTCTACAAATTTCTATAAAAGAGTGACAAAGTTCTGTGATTTAGGTCACAGTCCGATACCAAATTGATCATTGAAATGTCACAAATGAAACCGGTGCTTTCAGTCTTCAAACAAGTTTCATCCTTCGTAAGTTTGCCGTAAGTGATTAAAAGATCGCCTGGTGTTCAACTCATATTAATTTTTAAATAATGGAAAAGACCGGTAACATTCGCAAGATGCGCACTTCACTCCAGGATGAGGTGCAGTACAAACTCCCACTTTACGATGTTCTCGAAGAAGACGAATTCGTGGAGATGAATGACCTGATTGGCAAAGAGATCAGTCTGCGGTTCCAGGGGCAGATCAATTGCGTGGTTACTGGTAAAAAGATCAAAAAGACATTTGGTGAAGGCATGTCGTGGGATGCGTTTAGAACTTCTCCAAACGCGGTAGAAAGTATTATTCGTCCTGAGTTGAGTAGAATCCACGAAGGCATTGCCCTCCGCGACAAAGAGTGGGAGGAGAAGCACCACAACCAACCGCATATCGTTTACTTGTCGCTGACGGGAGGAATAAAAGTCGGAGTGACGCGGGAGACCAACATTCCCTATCGCTGGATCGACCAGGGAGCCGTTGGAGCACTCTTGTTGGCAGAGGTTCCCTACCGCCAGCTGGCGGGATTGATAGAAGTGGAAATGAAACAGCACATTGCCGACAAAACAAACTGGCGACACATGCTGACCAACAGGTTTACTAACGAGATGTCACTCACCGAAACCAAAGAACACCTTCTCGACTTCATGCCTGAGGAGTACCACGATTTTGTAGTGATGGAAGACGAGGTCACAGAAATAAAGTACCCGGTTTTAGAATACCCCGAAAAGGTGAAATCAGTGAAACTCGACAAGGTGCCGGTAATCGAGCAAAAGCTCGTGGGAATCAAAGGGCAGTACCTGATTTTTGAAGACAGCACGGTCATGAATGTGAGGTCTCACGCGGGGTATAAGGTTACGGTGGAGGTTTAAGTAAAAAGAATTCCCTGTTTTCGGTCGATGGTTGTTTATTTTTGATGGTTCATAGAAGTTGCAGTTCGCGCTTATTCTTTAATTTCTACTGGGAACATAGATTTTAGACTATTCTGATATTCTGTAGAGCATCTATCAGTGATCATCTTTAATGAATCTTTTTCAATATCTGGATGCTCCAGCAAGGTAAAGTTCTCTTGAATTATGTAATCATGCCGGATGATTAACAATGTTCCATAAGACGAATGTGTGTATATTACATATGACTGATTTGCAAAATCGTAGCTAATTTTTTCTGTAGTTGAATCCTTCACCGTATTGTAAATGCCATCATTCAAAAATGTAAAGGGTAGGGTGTCCTTGGCCATATTGAGAATTTCTAAAAAAGAGACTTTATTACTCGAGTCCTTTTGAAATTTTAAAAAAAAGGAGTTATCGAATAATGTCTGTTGGTAAACAATTGAATCTGTGCTTACCTTTTCATCATCAGACCATGCGATCGAGTTTTCATTCTCATAAAAGTTCCCACAGCCAAAAGCCAGCAGAATTAAGAATAATAATTTTATGTTTTTCTTCATCGATCCAAATATGGATTTTGATAAGTAGTTAAAATATTCAATTAAGCCGATTAAGTTCTACTAGGCATTTACAGATAACCATAGCATACTTTGATCGGTTGTTCGAGTTCTTGCATCTGTTCAAGTTGTTCTTCAATCACTTTGCTCTCATCTGTTTTGAAACTGAAGCAGTAAACTTTGAAATCTTGCAATCCTTCAGAAACAGTGATATTCACTTTGGTGAAATCTTCTGTTTCGACAAACTCCACATCCCAAACAACGATAATTTTACCTTTAAAATCGAAATCCATTGTTTTAGTGAAGTTTGAATCATTTCGATTCATTTTATAGGTAGGCTCAAACCGATCAGAGAAGCTTTGTGGAGTGAGAATCTTTTTTTCGAAAAGAGGATATATAAACCTATTATCCTTGTCGTCATACAAGTAGATTCTAATGTTCGGTTGTGACTGAAAATAACGAGCTTTTTGAAGCGGTTGTAAAGACTTAGTTCTTTCAACATCGGTGGAGACGTTTGTGCGAGTAGATGCACAAGAAGAAATCAATAGTATTAAAAAGAACAATTTGATGCTCATCGAATTATCTAAGTTTTTCTCGGGTAAGTAGTATCCCGTAATTGTGGTTCCTACATACTTTCATCTTTGTCCTCTTTCTCAATCACTTTTTCGGACCACTTTCGGGAATGCTTTTAAAATAAGAGGTACCAGATCCTCTAAAATCTTCTAGATCACCATCAGCAATTATCAAGGTTCGTTCTTCTCGGTAGTTTTTATCGCGTGAGTAAACGAATTTTACCGTGTTTCCGTCCCCATAATCTATTTCTGAACAATCTAAATCACCGTTCTCATTAAAAATATATCTATTGAACGAAATTGTTTCTCCTGTGGGTAAGAAGGTCTTTTCAATTGTGAAATTTGGTGAACTCTCACTTCTCTGATAAATGGATTGATAGATGTTATCATCTATATTACTGAATGTCCAATAATGACTTAGTTGACCATTATGCCAAAAGGCCCTTTTTCTAATGTTTCCATTTGATCGTTCCTCAAGGTACTTCCATCCATTAGATAAATAGCAAGTGTTAAGTTCTGATGATAGTCTGTCGTTGTAATAAAAATAAACTTGCTCAGGCCTTTCAGAATCTAAGTGAGCGTATTTAAATGTGAACTTGACTATTTTCTCCTCTAGAAAGGATGAATCTCGGATTTGAAGAATTCGACCTTTTTCGTCATAGGTGTATTTGATGACCGAACTCGATTTTTTTCCTTCAAAAGTTCTCACACTATCGAGCTGACTTGATGAATAATAGTAGTTTTCAACATATGGGGTAGGATAGAAAGTGGAATCTTTATGCCTGATTAATTTGACCAATACCCCTTCTTTGAAATAAAATTCCTCATGTAAAGTGGAGTCCACCTTATAAAGAGTATTACTGCTGTCTAACTTGTAGTAAATGTCGTAGCGCTGTGCGTACCTAATACTCTTTGAGGGAGGTTCTTCATGTTCAAGGTAATCATTGAAGCTGAATACAGAGAAATCAAACACTTGCCATTCTTGTTGAGCCTGAGCTTGAAATGCCAGAGCCATAAGAACGGTGAAACCGGTGATTTTTAAATTGTAAACACTACTTGACATTAGATCTATTTTTCCTTAATCCCTAAATTACCCAATCACCCCAATCCCTAAAGCACCCAACAACCTACTCATCCTTTCTCCTCTGCCTTGCAGAGCTTTCGCCCATACCCCAGAGCTGGAGCATTTCCTCGACTGAGTAGTCGTATTCTTTTTCCACTCGCTGTCCGACTGGCTGAAGAAGCGACATGTCGTGATTCCGCGGGTTTTTGATGTCGGGTGAAATCGGATAGGCGTTCATTTCATCTGCCGGATAAGGTTTTAACAGCGAGGTGATCTCATTCAGCGGAGCTTCGGCATCAAGCCAGGTGCTCTCGTCTTCGGGCTTTAAAATTACCGGACTTCTGTGGTGACCGACTTTTTGCAAAACTCTGTTTGCCGTGGTGGTGATGATGGAGTATCCATTAAAAATCTCACCGGTGTCTTTGTCTACCCACTGATCGTAAATCCCCGCAAAGGCAAATGGTCGCTGATTGTTTTTGAGGTAAACCAAATAAGGCTTGCAGAGCTTTTCTTTTTCCGGTCCTTCGATAAATGCATCGGCCACGATGAGGCAGCGTTGCGAACGGATGGGTTTCCTAAAAGCCGGTTTTTTGATGATTCCCTTAGCTCCCGAAAACTGCGGATCGTTTTCTTTGTTTTGGTCGCCTTGACTGCGGGCGTTGAAGAGGTACATCCGTTTTTTACCCCAAAAAGGAGTGAGGCCAAAACTGAAGAACTGACCCGTTTGAGGGTCCTCCTGAGTGATCACCAGTCCAGTTTGTCCGGGACCCAGATTTGGATTGGGCACATGTTTCTTCGGTTCCGGAATCGTGATTTTAAAACGCTTTTCGATGCTTTCAACTTTGCTGATGGTAACGTATCGCCCGCACATTTTGAGAATCGTTTTTGGTGAGAGATGAAAGGTAAAGAAAATTGTGGGTGGGAATTTCGGCTTGCAATTTCGGTTAGTTGTTGCCCAATAGGCCGGTAAGCATTTCAAGTTTTTATTCTAATTCATTGAGAAAATCGCTCAGCGGTTGTCCCTCTTTTTTGCCGGCCTTTAACTCGTTCACTTCCTCAACTGCTTCTTTTAGACCTTCCAATGCTTCAGCCTTCTCTTTAGTAAGTGGTTTTGCCTTCACAAACTTGAAGTTTTGAAGCAACTCCATGATAAATGCTGCTTTCTCATCTTTTATGTCTAGTAGTACCTTCATTACTCCATTTACTTTTTGAGCCAATTGTTTTTTTCAGTGCCCGAGATTTGCCCCAATCTACCAATATCGAATAATTGAGATTAGCGTGAAATCAAGCTGAAAGTTAAAGAGAAATACTGAGTTCTACTGTAAAAGAACAGCCATTCAATACATCCAGACTGCCGGAACCAGAATTAGTAGAATCGACAGCGCTCCGATGTTTATAGCGATGTGACGCGTTCTATTTTGCTTTTTGAATAACAGCAGAAGATTGATAAGGAGAAGAAAAGCTGCAGTAATAAATACTCCGGCCTGGAGGTAAACCAATAACATAATTCCCATTCCATCGGGCTGGCCGTACACATCAATGACGGTGGTTTGAATTTCATATTCAGAATAAAAAAGAGTAACCAGAAAGAGTAGTAGGAGCGAAGAAGTAATCCAGTTGAAGGTTTTCATCCTGCTTTGGACTTAGCTGTGTGGTTCTCTTGAGCCAGCTTGTTCAACGTTTCTTTTCCTTCTTCCTCCAACTTCACCAGCTTGTCATTCACTTCATCGCCTTCGCCATCGATGTAGGTGACGATGGTGGATTTTCCTGCGTGTTCCACGGAGACTAACTTGTCGTGAGGAATGGCAAAGGCAGGTCCCATTTCGTTTTTGAGATATTGATAAAGGTAGTAGATGAGAACGGGCAGACCAACGATGACGACCATGTTGTAAATTCCCCAAAGTACATTGTAAATCACGAACGCTGCAGCAAGCACCGAAATAAATACCAGATAGATCGTGTGCTTAAAATACCTACGCATGTCGCGGGCATGGCTCTGTTGAATCTTCTCCGTCAGTTTGGGGATTTCTGTCCAGTTGCCGGTGTTGGTGAAATAAACGAATTGATCATCTACATTGAGATAGCCAAATTCATATTTATAGCAGGCCTTCAAGTTATCGTGGTTGTTTTGAATGACAAGGTAGGATTTCTATGGTTTTGGAGAATTTGATACTTTGGCCTCTTAAGAAATCTAAATATTAATCGAATGAAATTTTTGTTGAGAGTAGCAATACTCTTGCTTGGTTTGATAACCTCCGTACAGGTTTATTCCCAGAAAGAAGACCATTTTCCATCAGTGTTTTGGCAAAGACCTGAAGTACAAGATTCTCTGATTGAGGAGTATTCAGCTCCGGGCTTTTTCCATTCTATTTTGAGAGATTCGAGTATTGCTGACAGCATCAGAAGTCAAATGGCATTGAATGAAATTCGTCTGGACAGCATGGAGGTACAAGCTAACTATCTATATGGATCACTGCAGATGAGCTTCAAGTTTGAGGAAAGAGCTTTACTTCAGTTTAGAATTGGCAGAGATGGAAAGGTTCACCATTTGAGATATGTGAACCCTCCTTTGTTTGTCAAAGTTGATTATAACCGCGAGGGAGAATTACACACGATTTTTTACTGTAATTACGAGAAATGTGACGATTGCTACGAGCAAACAAACTATGACATTTCCTACATTGTAGAAACCACCTATGAGCCATTCAATTGCTTATCCTCACAGACAAATTTCAAAATATTTAAAGATAGGAACAGGAGGTTAAAAGCAATTCGAACTCACGAGAAAGAGTACCGAGATGGGGAATTAGTCAGAGACGAGGAAATTTCTTTTCATGAGAATGTGAAGTGATTTTTTTGCTTTTGAAATGTAGTCAGGTTTGAGATTGTCAAAAGGAATCTTGATGATTATTCTGCTTTAACATCCAATTGCCCGTTTGAGAATAATTAATTTCGATGGCTGAGTCCGACACTACAAGTAAATTCTGCAAGCTACGAAACATGAAACCACCATTGAATCAGATTGCAGTTGTATTTCTCCTTTATACTTTCTTGGCTTCATGTACATCGGATGGCCATCGAGGCACGTCTTCGAGCGTAGAAGATGCAAAAGAGCGTGAAGTTTTTATTCAAGAATATTATGCAGTACCAAATCCTATTATCATAAACGACACGTTACAATTTGAGATTTCAGAGGCCTGGTCGGAGTATCAATGGAGGCATTCTTACGATAGTGAAAACAACACAGCAAAATATGACGCTTTCGAATTGAGGATAAATACAGTAAGTGATCTTCCTGAGAGGCTGGGCTTCACCTGGTCAATTTCGGCAGAGTTCGCTGAGCACTCTCTAAGATCTTGTAATCGTGATTGTTTGATCGGAGACTTCGATCAACCTCCGCCTGATACCATTGTCTATCCGGTAATTCAAGGTAGGCTGCTGAAGAACGACACGATAGCAGAAAAGGAAATACTTGGAGAGATAAAGTTGATAGCAAAGTAACTACGCTGTAGTTTGATGCCGAGACTTCCAGAAGAAATGACTTTGGAAACGAGGGGGTTTCAATAGCCCGGGCAGTTCGTTTTTATTCCTGGACCATGTCGGTTTCTTGTAACCAACTGGCATGATCAGTTTCCGATTCTTCAATTGACGTACAGGTAGTATACAGAAAGTATTGCCGTGAAATTGTAAATACCATGAGCAACAATCGATGCCGTTAATCTTTTAGTAAAAAGGAAAAGCAAAGTGTAAGCCAGGGTAGGCACAAGGATGTCGATCCAACTTACCAGGTCGTGTGGAAGGTGGCCGAGCGTAAAAACCAATATCGATAGAATTGCAGCCGTCCACAGTCCGAGTTTTGGATTTTTGAAAGTGTCTTTCAATACGTTAATGAAAAACCCGCGATTGAAGATCTCTTCTGTAATTCCGCCACCGATTACTCCAAGGGCAAGGTAGGAGATGAGTCCGATGGTGGTTCCGTCAAACATAGAAATCATTTGCGTAACGTCTTCGCGAGCTGCTCCTCCGGTGTTGGGAATAATTACAGTGAACTGCAGAGCAGTCCATGAGAGACCCACAACCAGGCCGAGTAGTGTGTCTTTTTTCCAGTTTTTCCAGCGCAGTCCGACAAAACTCAAGTCTTTTTTCAGAGTTTTTAGTGAAAGATAAACCAGTCCCGTGACAGTGACGAATTGAAAGAGAGCAATGTAAAGAAGATTGATGCCGCTTAATCCTCCGTCAGGTTTGAAAATTCCAAAGAAAAGATTGGGAATAATAAAGAAGAGATAACCGAGAATAAATGTGACGATGAAGACGAGTAGTGTCTTCGTCCGGGTTGTGGTTTTGGCGCTGTTCATGAAGTATTTCGCAGGAAGACGAACTAGAGAAGCATTGGTTACAGGAACAGACTAAAGTTTGTTGATGAGCAAAGGCTTGAACTGCTCAACTCCGACAACCATCACCTGTGATGGAGGAAAACACTTGCTGGCGTGAGGTTGTAACTATTGACCCCTAACTTTGAAAACTCACTTCCAAATGTGATCCTTACTCAGGTCTAATTGAGTTTTTGGAGATTTGAATACCTTGCTGGCTAACATTCGTTAATTGGAAAAGTCGAGATAGGAGAACTGATGAAAAGCATGTTTTGGAAACGCTCGCTGGCTGAGGTTTTTATGGTTTGCCCGAGGACTCTGGGGTAGATGACAATAAATTCTCGAAAAATAGCTTTTAAATTAGTGGTCACTCAGAAGGCCATTAGGATCATTTAACTTTTACTTGAACAATGAAGAACAGATGTAACGTAGAAAAGATAATCACATTTTGTCTATTGTGAACCTGCTACATTTGTTCGGACACGGAGTTAAGTCATAGAAGCCATTCATTAAATTTGAATTT
>Ga0136604_1001023_pt1 | contig 12955 bp, 9 predicted proteins | sample AntRauFillE10628_FD_104928 | JGI IMG/M metagenome (GOLD analysis project Ga0136604, IMG submission 104928) | Saline lake microbial communities from Rauer Islands, Antarctica - Metagenome Filla E10 #628 | ecosystem: Environmental > Aquatic > Non-marine Saline and Alkaline > Saline | place... | reverse complement strand
TCGTTTTTGTGTGCCACACGCATGCTGATGCCTTCAATTCCATTGTAGAATACTCCATCTGTTAGATTCAGGGCAGGCCTTTGCTGAATGATGCTGTAGAGTAAGGATTTGAATTTTAGATTGGCAATGGGCCAAACGTTGTTTGCAAACAAGAAAGCACCAAGCGCAAAAATTGTCATGAAAACGATCAATGGCCGCATGATCCTCAGTAGGGATAGTCCACACGACTTCATTGCCGCCAGTTCATAGTTTTCAGCCAGCGCACCAAAAGTCATTATTGAGGAGAGCAAAATAGCTAGGGGAAGTGAGAGGTTTACAAGCCTGGCAGAAGCATAAATCAGGAGCTCCAGAATGACGTGTATTTCAATTCCTTTACCCATCATGTCGTCCACATATTTCCAAAGAAACTGCATGACGAACATGAACATGGTCACCAGAAAGGTAACCAGAAAAGGTCCGATAAAGGATTTGAGTAAAAGTTGTGAGAGTTTCTTCACAAATGATCGCTTTTTAGGAGCTGCGCAAATATAGGAGAATGGCGTTCATTGTGAGCGTCAATTCCGGTTTGCAAAGGCTGTTTTTCTTTACCGCTATTTTTTGGGTTTTATTTCATCAGGCCGCAAGACTTTCTTTCTAAGCTTGTCAATTCGCGCTTTTAACAATCCTCGTGATGTTAGTATTTAGACATTCATAACTTGCACAATCTATTATTTTTGGAAACTCACATATAAAAATGAATTTTATGAACACCCGTTTTTACTTGCTCACCCTTACTTTGATGATGGCTTTTTCAGTCAATGCTCAGGAACCATCACCTCTAGAAATAGAACTTGAACCTTTTATCTCAGGCCTTAGCAACCCAGTAGGGCTAGAGCATGCCGGTGACGACAGGCTTTTTGTCATCCAAAAAAATTCTGGAATCATTAAGATTTATAATCTGGATGGTGAATTCATAGCCGACTTCATCGATATCGATGGACTGTCAACTGCCAGTGAGCAGGGACTTCTGGGTCTGGCTTTCCACCCAGACTATCAGCAAAACGGACGGTTTTATGTGAATTACACCGACAGTAGTGGCGATACTGTAATCTCTGAGTTCACAGTTTCTTCAGACCCGAATGAGGCTGACGCCAACTCTGAACAGGTATTGCTAGAGATCATTCAGCCCTTTTCAAATCACAACGGTGGCGGTCTTGAGTTTGGACCTGATGGCTATCTCTATATCGGAACGGGAGATGGTGGCAGCGGAGGAGACCCTCAAGACAATGCTCAGAATCCTCAGGAGATCCTCGGTAAAATGTTGAGAATTGATGTCGACAGTGGAGATCCATATGGAATTCCGGCCGACAATCCTTTTGTTGCTGCTGAAGACACTCTGGATGAAATCTGGTCTATCGGGATGAGAAACCCGTGGCGCTATACTTTCGATGATGAAAACGGAGACTTTTGGATTGCCGATGTAGGTCAAAACGCATGGGAAGAAGTAAATCTGGAGCCTGGAGATTCTGAAGGCGGTTTAAACTATGGATGGCGCTGTTACGAAGCTACCTTCGAGTACAATACCGATGGCTGTAGCGGTGACTATTTCTTTCCGATTGCAGAGTATTCTCATAACGGTGATAACTTTTGCTCTATCACAGGAGGAATCGTTTATCGCGGTTTACAATACCCAAGACTGGAAGGCCACTATTTCTTTACCGACTACTGTGCCGGTGATATCCTGAGCCTGGTTGAAGTTGAAGAAGACGTTTTCGAAGAGCACACACTGCTCGAGACTAATACTTTCGGTTACGTTGCATTTGCAACAGACATTAACAAGCAACCTTACATCGTAGATATCAACGGAAACATCCTGAAAATTGTGGATCCATGCGGTGACTTTGATCCGGAGATCTCTGCTAATGTGGACCTCAATGGAGCCATAGCTACCGAAGGAACTGAATATTACTGGTACCTCAATGGAGATTTGGTTGATGGTGAAAACGACCAGGAATTTGCCGCAGATGAGAACGGAGAGGTTTACGCGGTAGTTGAAAATGCAGATGGCTGTGCCGTGCAGACAAACTCTATTGAATTGACAAACGTGTCTGTTGAGGACTTCGAAAAACGAGAAGTCAAAGTCTACCCAAACCCAACTTCTGACAGTATCACTATCGAGGGAGTAAATTCAAAAACTCAGATGGAAGTGGTAAATACTGCTGGACAAATTTTCGTAGTAAACTTCAATCAAGAAGGCCATTCAAAAGCTGTCGCAGATGTGAGTCATTTACCTTCTGGAATGTATTTCATCCGCTTGCAAAATGGTACTTCATCAAGCGTAATTCAATTTACAAAGAAGTAGTTATTGGATTGTAATCCATGACTTTAAGTCAATTCTTGTGAAGCCCTTGTTTAACTGAAGTGATGAGTCAGAGAGTTTGGTTGAAATTGCTAACTTTCAGCTTTTAACCTAACCTTTTACAGATGATAAAAACTTCAAATTTGGCATGGCTTTTCTTGCTTGTGCTATTCTCGTGCGCTACTCAAAATGAAAAGTCAGGCGATCCAGAAACAAAAGTCGAAGTACCACAGAAAAAAGACTGGTCGATTGTTCTGCACGGTGGTGCTGGCTACATGACTCCCGAAAGTATGAATGGGGAACGTGAGAAGGCATACCGGGCCCATCTGGATACTGCACTTTCAATCGGTGAAGAAGTATTGAAGAACGGTGGAAACAGTCTCGATGCGGTAGAAAAGACCATTAATTACCTCGAAGATTGTCCACTTTTTAATGCCGGCCGTGGAGCTGTTCTCACCAGTGAAGGCAGAGCCGAAATGGACGCTTCCATTATGTGGGGTAAGGATCGCAATTGCGGAGCGGTAACAGGAATCGGTAAGGTCAAAAACCCTGTGAGTGCAGCAAGGAAGGTGATGGAGAATAGCGAACATGTCTTCTTCAGTGGCGAAGGCGCTGAATACTTTGCCGAAAGCCAGAAGCTTGAACTACGTGACAGTTCCTACTTCGTAACTGAAAGCAAACTCAAAAGTTATCAGCGAATTAAGAAGGAAAAGGAAATGGAGGCTGCAGGGCAGACTTCATCCTTGCCAAAGTCATTCAAATTCGGAACTGTGGGTTGTGTGGCCCTCGATAAGGATGGAAACATTACGGCTGCTACCAGCACCGGAGGAATGATGTGGAAAAAGCACGGCCGCATTGGCGACTCACCAGTGATTGGTGCCGGGACCTATGCCGACAACAGGACTTGTGGAATTTCGAGTACCGGCCACGGTGAATTCTTTATTCGCGCTGCCGTAGCTCATGAAATTTCTTCAAGAATGCTACATGCGGATGAAACACTTCAACAAGCTGCTGATGCAGTTGTAATGAAAGAGTTGGTTGAGATGAAAGGTGATGGTGGGGTTGTCGGAGTCGATTACCTGGGTAACGCAGTTATGACCTTCAACACCAGCGGAATGTTCCGTGGGTTTTCGGATAGCGAAGGTGCCCGGGGGGTGATGATTTTTAAAAATGAATAAGCAAAAGGATTGAATGTCTGAAAAGATTAAAAACATCGGAGTACTTACATCCGGAGGTGATGCTCCTGGAATGAATGCTGCAATTCGTGCTGTAGTGCGGTCCTGTGCCTACTACAACATCGAGTGCACCGGAGTTTATCGTGGATACGATGGACTGATCCAAGGCGATTTTGAAGCACTCAATGTCCGCTCTGTAAACAAAATTCTCGGTCTTGGCGGAACCATGCTCAAGTCTGCCCGCTCTGATGAATTCAGAACCAAAGAAGGAAGAGAGAAGGCTGCGCAAAATCTCAAAGACGCCAACATAGACGCACTGGTGACTATCGGTGGAGATGGAACTTTTACGGGAGCTCAGATTTTTCACAAAGAACATGGAATCCCCGTTATCGGAATTGCGGGAACCATCGACAACGACCTGCATGGCACTGACTACACAATCGGTTTTGACACGGCTACAAACACCGTAATCGAAGCCGTGGATAAAATCCGTGATACAGCCAGCTCGCACAACCGACTCTTTTTTGTGGAAGTGATGGGCCGCGACTCGGGTTTCATCGCCCTGCGATCAGGAATGGCTACCGGAGCCATCGCCATCATGCTTCCTGAAGAAGAGATGAGCATTGACGAGCTGGTCGAAATTCTCGAAAAGGGTGAGCAGAGGAAGAAGACTAGCAGCATCGTAATTGTTGCCGAAGGCGATGCCAATGGTGGAGCCTATCAGGTGGCCAAAAAAGTGAATGAAAAATACAGTTACTACGAGACAAAGGTGACGGTGCTCGGTCACATTCAGCGTGGTGGTGCTCCATCGTGTCTCGATCGTGTGATCGCATCGCGCATGGGCGTCCACGCTGTGGAAGGTTTACTCGGAGGCAAAACGGACGTGATGGCAGGAATCATAAATGACGAAGACGTTTACACACCTTTTTCCGATGCCATCTCCAAAAAGTCGAAATTGAACGAAGAACAAGTGAGGATGTCAAGAATCCTCTCGATATAAACAAGATTGAAAATGAAAGTAGCTATCAATGGATTTGGCCGCATTGGCCGACTGGTGTTGAAATGTTTACTCGCCAAAGATGGGGTTGAGGTTATCGCCATCAACGACCTGACTGATGTAGAAACATTGGCGCACTTGCTGCGCTACGACAGTGTTCACGGCAAGTTTCCCGGCACAGTAGAGCAGGATAGAAAAAAGTTGATTGTGAATGGACAACGTATTACGGTTCTTTCTGAAAAGGTTCCCTCATCACTGCCTTGGGACAATCTCGGGATAGATGTGGTGATAGAATGCACTGGTCAATTTCGCAAGCGCGAAGGTGCTTCAAAACACCTCGAAGCCGGGGCCAGGAAAGTTGTGATTTCCGCACCTGGCTCGGCAGATATTCCGATGATCGTGCTGGGAGTGAATGACGAAAAGCTCAAGGAGAACCACGACATTCTTTCAAATGCCTCGTGTACAACGAACTGTCTGGCTCCGCTGGCCAAAATCCTCGATGATGCCTTTGGAATTGAGAAAGGCTACATGACTACGATTCACTCCTACACGTCCGATCAGCGACTGCAGGACGCTCCGCACAAGGATTTGCGCAGAGCCAGAGCCGCGAGTCTCTCGATGATTCCAACGACCACCGGTGCAGCAAAAGCCGTTGGCAAAGTGATTCCACACCTCGAGGGAAAACTCGATGGCTGTGCGGTGAGAGTGCCCACTCCTGATGGATCGATGACGGATTTGACGGTAGTGTTGAAGCGCGACACCACAGCTGAAGAGGTGAACGAAGCGGTAAGGAAAGCTGCCGAAGGAGAACTTAAAGGTTACGTGGAATACTGCACTGACCCTATAGTTTCGGTCGACATTATTGGCAACACACACTCGTGTATTTTCGACAGTGAAATGACCAGCGCCAATGGAAACCTGGTGAAGGTGATGGCCTGGTACGACAATGAAATGGGCTACGCCCAGCGACTGGCTGATTTGGTCACAAAACTTTCTTTCTAAATGATTTTAATTGCCGACAGCGGATCCACAAAATGCGACTGGGCTCTTGCCGACAGGGATGGAAACCTAGTTGAAGTACTCAACACCATCGGGCTCAATCCTTATTTCTACTCATCGGATGACGTGGAAAAGGAAGTTCGCAAGAATGGGAAGCTAGTTGAGCTTGCGGAGAACATCGAAAACGTTTTCTTCTACGGCTCTGGCTGTTCCAACGATAAGTTGAAAGGAATCATCAGAGCGGGATTGCAGGCTGTTTTTCCAAATGCAAAAATTGAAGTGGACCACGACATGGTGGCCGCAGCTTACGCCACCTACACCGGTGAATCGTGCATCAGCTGCATTTTGGGAACCGGTTCAAACAGTTGCCATTTTGATGGAGAAAGAGTTTACGAAGAAGTTCCTTCACTGGCCTACATCGTTGGGGACGAGGCCAGCGGAAGCTACTTCGGAAAAATCCTTTTGAGAGAATTCTTCTACAAAAAGTTACCACTTGAAATTCACGAGGATTTTGAAAGAGAGTTTCAGTTGGACAAAAACGATTTCCTGGAGCGCGTTTACCGACAGCCACACGCCAACGTTTACCTGGCTAGTTTTATGAATTTCATTGGAAACTACAAAGAGCATCCACACATTCAAAAATGGCTGGTGAATGGAATGCGGGAGTTCCTGCGCTACCACGTGCTCTGCTTTCCCGATGGGTACGATGTGCCGGTTCATTTTATCGGATCTGTCGCCCATCACTTTTCGGCCTGCCTCGAAGTAGCTTGCATGGAGGAAGAAGTGGAGTTGGGACAAATAGTACAGAAACCTCTAGAGAACCTCGTCAAATACCACTTCACCTACAACAAAGTCTGAGGCGAGACTGTTGTTGCCGGGGTGAATTAATCAATCGCCAGAAAAACAGAATTAAAAAGGAAATCAAATGCCGAGAATAGCAATCGTAGCCCACAACATGATGAAGCCTAAGCTGGTCAGCTTCTTGAAAGAACGCGAAGACTGGCTTTGGGGAAGAGAGCTGGTAGCCACAGGTCTCACTGCCGATTTTTTGGAAAAAGAAGAACTGAAAGTTCCTGTTGAACATTTGAAAGCCGGAAAAGAAGGTGGTTATCGACAGCTGACAGATTTGGTGAAACAGGATGAGATCAGCCTGGCGTTGTTTTTCCGTGACCCGGAGATTGTGCAGGACTACGAAAAAGAAGTGAGTGATTTTGTGCGCGAATGCAACAGGCAAAACGTGCCACTGGCAACAAATCCGGCAAGTGCCGAGCTGCTGATTTTAGGTTTGATTAGAAAAGAATCATCGGAGAAGCAAAGGGGTAGGTAGGTCAGCTTTTTTTTTTGAGCTTCTTCTGTGGATCTTGTCTGTCGTCCCAGATGGACAAGATGAAAAAATGGGTTTCATCAAATTCATAAATGATTGAGAAACTGCCCAAAACCAAGACTCTTGAATCGTCATCTTTATTCTGAATTCCGAGAAAAGGTGTCGAGGCTAACAAGTTGATGGCTTGATCAAATCGATGAACAAGCTTACGAGAGTATTCACCAGAGCCATTACGATTTAAATAGAACTCAAGAATATGAGCAAGTTCGAGTTTTGATTGATTCGACCACTTTATTTGTCTTTCAACCATTTTTTCATCTCATTGATGACATCGTCATGGTCGTGAATTTCACCATTTCGAATTTGAGAACGACTAATCCTCACACTTTCCTTTTGAGACTCATTCAACGATATGAAGGAATCATTCGGACTTGTGTTGAGTAAGTTGAGAATGGACTCCAGGATTATTGGATCATTCTGCTCACTAAGCTGATCAATGATTTTCTGTTTGAGTTTCTGAACAGTCATACCTCAAAAATAGCAATAAATCCTAAGTGATGAGTATTAGATCAGTTGGTTACTGATTCGAGTAAACTGCTCTCAAACATCGCCTGAGGAGAAATCATCGGCTCATCCAGTGGCCAGTCGGAACCGTGAATTTTGTTTAGCTGAAGCTTCACTAGTTCATGGCTCAGATCGTAAGTTTTCAGAGGTTGCGGCTCTCCGATCCTGATCTTTGCAGCTCGCTGGTAAATCTTCCACACCAATTCCGAACAGTACATTTCTTCATCCGACCAATTGAAGGCACTGTCGTAGTCCTTGCCAATTTGAGCACTTCCTATTTTTCTCATTTCCAACTGCACTTCGGGCGTGATCACTTCACTCGCATTTTCCAGTCTCTTCACTCTGTATTTATCGCCTACCCCGCGATCAATCCAATCTTTTAGTGGAGTAGCTCTCACGGGTTGAACAGCTTCAAAGACATACCACTTTCCATCTTCCTCAAAGAGAATTCCCATATGGCTGAATTCGGATTTCGTTGCGAGCTTGATTGCTCTGCTGAAGTTTGAAGATCCCGTTTGAAAAATCAGGTCGCCATTTTGAAACTCTGATGACGGCTCTACAAGATTTGACGTGCTGGCTGACGGTGAGAAAGCTGTTAACTGCAAGCAAATAAAAGAGGAGAGGAGAAAGGTGGAAATATTCATGTTCAAAAAGTTTACTCTTTTTAAAACTGCAAAAAGCTTTCATTCATTGCATGAATGAAAGGATTCCACCTTTTTATCTCCTCGCCATCGTACTAACTTTGTAAGTGAGCATTACTTCGATAGCCCCCCGGCCCGAAGTGTATTCTTTCAATCCAGAAATATTTACATCGTAGGCCAGCCCGGCTCCAAAGCTTCCGGTCTCGTATAGCACTTTCCCGACAATGGCATCGTCCCAGCGGTAGAAAACTCCTGCAGAAATGTTTTGGCCGTCAATCGACTGAAAGCTCGAACCTTCAACTAAAGTGAACCTATAAAACGATCCAAAGAGTATCTGCTGCGAAGGTCCTTGTCGGTGGTAGTAGATTGATGGAAGTAGGGCTCCGCCAAGCGAGGCTAGCTGCAATTCGAATTCAGCAAATCCACTCCACCTTGTAGCTTTCCTGTCGGTAAACAATACCTCGTCACTTAAGGGCATTTGTCCTGCGTGATAGAAAGCAGCACCCGCAGAGTAGGAGCGGAGTGTTTTTGATTTTCGTCCCCCGAGGTCAGTTTTTGAAAAAACTAACCCACCGCCAACATCGATGTGCGACTGTTGCATGTTGGTGAGGTTTTCTCCGTGAGGAGCATCGGGATTGTATTGTCCATTGCCGTATTGGCTTCCCCATTCACCGGATCCTTCCTCGAGTGATATGGTGTTGAAGCCCACGTAGATTCCGCTTCCCAGCGTTGTGCGATCGTTGAAGTAGACCTGATAAGCTCCGTTCAAATTCACAAAAGAGTGTTTCAATTGCGGGCTTCCCGACCGGTCGGTCATAAAGTTGATTCCCACAGCCGGCCGGCCTTTGTTATTATTTCTGCCCCTGGCGTTGTTTTGCAAAGCCATGTCAAAAGAAGCGGCTGCGGTTGTAAAGGGCGCGCCAATTTGCCTCCATTGAGTTCTGTAGTTCACAATCCCGCGGTACTGAATTCCCGAGCCGGTCAGTGCCGGATTGATCATCAGCGGAGTGCTTCCCTGTTGCGAAAACATTGGATCTTGCGAAGCTCCGCAAAAAGGGAGCAACGCCAGAACCAAACCTGCAACAATAGATTTTGTGATGGACGATATTTGGATAAACTTCATTCTCATCTATGGATCCTCACGTTTCCTGATTTTTCTACGACCGTTCCATCTTCCAAAACTGCTCGCAACGAGTAGGTGAAGTTTTGCGAGCTAACCGGTTCACCGCGGAAGTTACCGTCCCAACTCCGTTCTGGGTCATCACTTTCAAAGACGATTTCGCCCCAGCGGTTGAAGACAGCAAGATCCATCGTCTCAATGCAGTTGTTGAAGACTTCAAACTTATCGTTGTTGCCGTCACCATTAGGTGAAAAGACGGTCGGAACGAAAACGTCATTGCAACGGAGTGCCACGTTTACCGATAGCATCGCAGTGTTTTCACAACCCTGCGGAGAGATAACCGTGAGCTCGTAGTCAGTACTTTCTGACGGTGAAGCCCATGGATTGGGACAATCGTCACAGCTCAAACCGTCAGACGGCTCCCAAACGTAGAGTAGCGGCTCGAGATCGGGGTTGGTAGTCACCTCAATTTGGACAGAATCGCCAGATGCAAGCCCTGGATTTGAAGGATTGATCATCACGTCTAAAACACCTAAATCGGGGATTTCAATCGTCTCACTGAGCAGGCAGCCATTGGAGTCTGTAACCTCCACCGTGTAATTGCCGGCCTCTACATTCTCAAGTGCATTGGTAGAATCGGCTAAAGACGGCCAGTAGTAATTGAAAGTAGGAGTTCCACCCAAAGCTGTGACAGTCGCGCCACCTTCAGCATTGCCGCACGTAGCTGGCGTGACGTTAGTGTCGAGACTCAACGAATCGGGTTGTCCGATAGAAAAGCTGTTTTCAGCTTCGCAGCCCAGCGAATCGACAACCAGGAAGTTGTAATCGTTGGCGCCAAATCCTTCGAGAGTTGCTGTTGTGTCCTCAATCGTTTCATAGAAATTTCCCTGAACCTCTACATCTATTGGACCTGTTGAATTGTAGACAGCAATGTCAACTGATCCGCTTTCCTCTCCAAAGCAAAGAGCATCGTTATTTGACTGAACAACAACCTGGATAGAGTCTGAAATAGGTATTTCAAAATCAATAATCTCAGCGCATCCTGAAGTGTCTGTTATCGTCAGTTGATGTGCGCCTGACGTCAAATCCGAGATCGACAGTTCTGTAGAACTCGATGCACTCCATTCAATTTCGTATTCATTGGACGAATCAACCAGTTGAGCTGTTGCAGAGCCGTTGTCGACCCCACAAGTTGTCGGTTCGATTAACAAACTGTCGAGGTAAAAAGGAGGCTCTTCGATGTAGATGGAATCTTCTACAAAGCACCCAATAGGATTTTCCACGTGGAGCAGGTAGCCACCAGCTTCGAGGCCGGAAAGGGAAGTTCCGGTTAGAGTCGAATCGCCCCAGGAAACCATGAGAGAATCTGCGGTGAGCGAGTTGACTTCGATTGAACCATCGGCCACGTCCCAGCAACTCACTGGAGCTGCTTCCCATTCGAAAGCTTCGAACTCGAGTAAATTCAGATAGGCCGAGTCGGTGTCGAAGCAGTTGGGTGCATTGTGTAGCATCACATGATACCAACCTTCATTTTCGGCAATCAGAGTGTCGATAGTCGGCAGGGAATCGTAACTACTAAAATCATTTGGGCCTGTCCATTCAAACCATCCTTCACCTGTAGCATCGAGCACAAGTGAGTCTCCGGGGCAAAGTGTGTCGAGCGGAGCGATATCCGTTGTTGGCGGCTCCATAACATAAATTGTCACGTCTACACAGCTAGAGATATCTTCAAGACCTTCGGCTCGCACGTAGTAAGTTGTGGTGGTGTCGGGAGCAATCATTGCCACGTTCCCGGTGTCTACCAGTGTGCCGCCACCTTCAGCTCCGCAGCCGTTGGCATACCACATCCATTGTGAGTTGTAGCCACATGCTCCACCCACGGTGTAAAGTTGCATAGTGTCTCCCTGGCAGAGGAGTATTTGGTCTTGCGGTTCGTTGCCGCCAGAGCCCCCACCGTAATTTCCACCGGAGCCGCCTCCTCCGCCACCACCGGATCCACCACTACCTCCGCAAATGCCAGCTGCAGCAGTGCTCTTAGCCATAATGAATTTGCCCATGAGTGCATCGGTGTTTCCGCCAAACTCAAGCCACTGTGAGGACCCTCCCTGCATGGAAGCAGGAGAATTAGTGTGTCCGGTGAAGTAGACTACCGTGTGGCCGTAAACATCGATTTCTGTGGCAACGTCTACAGAGTCGCCTCCGTAGTAGGTGCCCCAGTCGGGTGTTCCGGTGGTGTCGTAGCGAAGAATGAAAGCATCAGACAATCCGCCAAATTCAGGTTGAATGGCTTCTGATGAGTAGACAAAGCCACTGTCGGATTCAGTTCCACCGGCCAGATAAATTCCATCGCCAAAATCGCGGGAGATGGCGTAAGCCCGATCATTTTCAGCTCCGCCAATGTACTTTGACCACTCGACAATTCCGAGACTGTCCATTCGAACTAGGAAAGCATCTTCACCACCATTTATGGACGAGAAGAGCGAGTCTGGCAGATCGCCTACTATTCCTGAAGGGGAGTTGGTGTAACCAGTAGCGAAAACTTTGCTTTCCACTGAAGTGATTCCTGTGGCCACATCTACAGAGTCACCACCAAAGTAGGTGCTCCAGAGCCTGGTTCCCAGCGTATCGAATTTCGCGAAGAATGCATCTTGCCCACCAGTCAGTGTTTGCTGAAAAGCGCTGTCGGTTACAATTCCATCGGTAGAGAAAGTGTGTCCACACGCGTAGATATTTAATAGCGAGTCGATGTGAAGGTCGTCAAGGTAGTCGTCTTCGGCTCCACCAAAGTAGGTCGACCAAACGACCTGACCAGCAGTATCGAACTTGGCGATAAATCCGTCCATTCCTCCGGAGTAGTCGACCAACGGTGCCGCTGAAGCTGAAGCAAAGAGGTCGGGGCTGTTGGTGACTCCACCTAAAAAAGTATTACCGAGTGTGTCGAATTTGCAGACGGTTGCTGAGTCTTCACCGCTTCCACCGAGGTAGGAAGACCAAAGGATTTGACCAAGTGTGTCGAGCTTGGCTACAAAACAATCGGTGCTTCCCACAGGTCCGGTCATAAAAGAGGTATCCGTGGCCAGACCTTCAGAGCCCGAGGTGTTACCTGCAATAAAAACTTCGTAGTTACGCGCATCGATGGCTTCGAGAAAATCATCTCCGGTTCCACCGATGTAAGTGCTGAACATTCTCAAACCCGCGTATTCTCGTCTGGTGATAAATCCATCGTACTCGCCACCACCAAACTCCAGGTCGTAAGTTGCATCAACATAGGCAGGGTGCGTGGTGTCGGCAGTGGCAATGTTCATCATCATCTGAGTGCTTCCCACAAAGTAGGGGTGACCAAAAAACTCAGCGACTGCCGAGCCGTAATCCACAAGCGAGTCACCGTAAGAAAGTCCCCAGTGAAGCATGGGCTCAGGATCGACTACGAGCTGTTGATTGGCCTGTTTTTCACTAACTAGTTTAAGTCCGACTGTGATGAAGCGGTCGGTCTGTTCGAGCAATTCGTACTCTACTTTCGCATCACTTCCAGATGGCGCAAACCAACTCGCGGGAATGGACTCTGAAAGTGCTCCTTTTTCAAGTCCAAAGCGGATTTCGTCTTTATTGAAAGACACATCTGAAAAGCCAGAGTAGCGGAGCTTAACTTTCGACAGATCTGCATTGTCATCGACCACAAAATCGTACTTGAAGTTACCTCCGTGCGATTTGTCTACTGAGCAAACCAGGTCAATCCCCTCGTAAATATTTTTGTAGGTCACCTTGTTGAAATGTCTGGCGGTGATGCCTTCCGGGTC
>Ga0136604_1001021_pt1 | contig 12974 bp, 9 predicted proteins | sample AntRauFillE10628_FD_104928 | JGI IMG/M metagenome (GOLD analysis project Ga0136604, IMG submission 104928) | Saline lake microbial communities from Rauer Islands, Antarctica - Metagenome Filla E10 #628 | ecosystem: Environmental > Aquatic > Non-marine Saline and Alkaline > Saline | place... | reverse complement strand
TCATGAATACATTTATTTATGGGATTATTGAATATACACTCTCTTCGTAAAAATTCCATTTTGACGATGCAGGCTTAAAAAATATAATCCAGGAGAAAACCGACTTACATCAATCAAGTCCTTTTGATTTGGAAATGACTTCAAATACACTCTATTACCTAAAGCATTACTTAATGAAATGCTTAGTGTCGATGTGGGGATATTCGTCACTGTCAACTGGTGTGAGGTGGGATTGGGATATACCTCAAATTTAGGCGCCCAACTGAAGTCAGAAGAAGAAACGGCTTCGAAATCGAAGGAAAAGGATGGCAATAATTGATATCCACTATCATACGGTAAAGTGGCATCAAATTGACCACCAACTGCTCTGAGAATGAATGCGCCATCAAATCCATTGGGTAAAGGGGGGGCAGAAAGGCCGGCGAGTTCAGTGTTTGCATCTATGCGAACATCATAAATGGTTCCATCTGCCGCTTCTACATCAAAGTTAAAACTATTTCCACTGTCATCCCATTGATCTGGATTCACAAAGGTAACAGGACCAGTTTCCAGGTATTGTGACTCATGAATTTCTCTCATAGGACCATCAAGTGACATGGGATCGGACAACTCGTTGCCTTCTGAAAAAAGAATAATATTCTCGGCATTAATTTGAGTCAGTCCGTTAAATTGAGCAATCGTTCCCTCAATGGTCAGCTCATCACCGGGTTTAGGTCTGTAATCACCAATATCAGCAGGACGAAAAACACCAATACCGTCACCCAAAGAATCAATTATGGTAAATATATACCCATCGGCTCTTCGATTAGCTCCATGAATAATACCCTGAATACTACACTGAACTCCGAGGGAATCTGCTACTCCTTCAACATTATTTCTGGTTACTTCTCCAATATCATAAACGGGATAATCAGTTGAATCCACTTCCTCTGGCTCAACAGTTATTGATCCAATCATACCTAGTGCCGCATGAGGAGTACATTCATAAGAATAAACACCCACTTGATCAAAAGTATAGCTAAAAGTCCAGGGAGCTGACTCCTCTGGGCCGGAATAAAATCCCTCTGGGTTATTGGCATAGGTTACTAAGCGACCATCTACATTATGACTACCCTCAAGGTTTTCCCATAAAACTACTTCTCCTTCCGTGATTGTAATATCAGAAGGAGTGAAAACATTACTGGTAACTTCAATGCGATGATCAAATCGCTCATCACAATCCGGATCGTTCATGCTCCCGGGAGTTCCTAAAACTTCAATTCCATCAATGACTACACCGGTGGCTGCTGTCCCTATCCCCCAAGAGGAGGCCAAAGTAAAATCGGAATCGAGATCACAAAGCTCGAGTGATGGTCCATTTCCATCGGGCTCTGAGGGCCACGGATCTCTATCAGCAAATTCTAAGGCAAAGATTACATTCCCTAAATCATCAGTTAGTTCAATCAGTTCACCTGAGTTACTTAAGGCCCTGGCCTCCCATTCAACATCGGGATCGAAGCCGAATTGATTCGAAAAGGCAGCAGCATTTCCGGCTAATACGATATAGGATTCCGGCGGAAAAGTAAATTCCTCAAAGGTTAAAGTTAAGCCTTCACTAAAACTATACCCCTCCATTTGGATCGCCTGATTTGAGGCATTATACAATTCTAGGTATTCTAATGAATCCTGTCCGAATTCCGGTGGATTATATTGGATTTCTGTTGGAATAATCTGAGCTGTCAAAAGGGAGCCCATGAAAGTGGTGAATAACAAAAAAAGTATAGTTGACTTCATAGCTTATTTTTTATTAAAGATGCATCTAATATACAAAGAATGAAATAAGGAGTCAACTATATTAGGTGGGTATATCGATTTAAGAATAAAGTCTTTATATATTGAGTAAAATAAATTTAACTTAACATTAACATAACATTAATTCTGTACATTTGACCAAACAAACCAAAAACAAGCTTATGAAACAAGTTTTACACAATGGCTTTCGCCGCTGGCTCAGTGTCAGTTTCGTTTTCTTTTTCAGCTTAGGTATGCTACTTGCTCAAGGGGTAAGCACCTCTGAAATTCGAGGAAAAGTATATGATGATGAGGGAATTGAATTAATTGGTGCCAATGTAATGGCCATTCACCAACCGTCAGGTACAACTTATGGAACCTCAACTGATGTCAGTGGTCGATACCGTCTACCCAACGTTCGAGTAGGTGGACCATACGAGATTACAGTCTCATATACGGGGTATGAAGAAAAGACGCGTTCGGGAATTCAGTTAAACCTGGGTGAGCCCTTTACCATCAACTTTAAGTTGGGCGAGGCTTCTTTTGAACTGCAGTCAATTGAAGTAGTTGCCAAACGGGGAAGTTCCGGTGAAAATGCCGGTGCGGGAACCTCAATTGGTAATGAGGCGATTGAAGCCATGCCTACCTTGAATCGAGATTTAAATGACTTTACTCGATTGACTCCACAAGCGACAGAATCTTTCGGAGGTGGCTTTTCCATTGCCGGAACAAACAACAGATACAACGCTATCTACTTTGATGGCGCGGTGAACAATGATGTATTTGGATTAGCGGCTAATGGAACGAACGGTGGACAAACCGGAATTGCTCCAATTAGTATCGACGCCATTGACCAGATGCAGGTTGTTATTTCTCCATATGATGTGAGCTATGGTGGATTTGCCGGTGGTGGTATAAATGCGGTAACTAAGTCCGGAACGAATACATTTAAAGGTGGGGCATATTATTACCTTCAAAATGAATCTTTAGCAGGTAAAACCAATAAAAAACAAGTAGAAAGATCTGGAGAAGGTGCTACTGCTTCCAAGTTGGATGAATTTTCTAACAGGCTTATTGGTGTAAACCTTGGAGGTCCGATCATCAAGGATAAGCTTTTCTTCTTTGTCAATGCGGAAATTCAAAATGAGGAAAGTCCACGGCCTTTTCAATTAGGTGAATACCTCGGAAATTCCAGCGCTTCTGATCTTGATTTACTAAGAAGTACCCTTATCGACCAGTATGGTTATGACCCAGGCCCTTATGGAAACAAAACAAATACGCTGGATGCTGTTAGATTATTTGCGAAAGTGAACTGGAATATCAACAACAACCACGATTTGATGCTTCGACATAACTACGTGCGAGGTGAAGAGAACTCTGTAAATGCTTCTGGAAGGCGCTCAATTAATTATCTCAATAATGGTATTTTCTTCCCTACAACAACCAATTCGACAGCATTAGAATTGAACAGTCGACTGGGATTAGGAGCATCAAATAACTTGATTATTGGTTATACCACTGTAAGAGATGACAGAGATCCCATAGGGCAAAACTTCCCTGCTGTTACTATTGACGATGGTAATGATTCAGAAATTCAATTTGGAAGTGAACCATTTTCAACGGCAAACCAATTAGACCAAGATGTGTTGACACTGACAAACAATTTCAAGTTGTATCGGGGTGACCACACGATCACGATTGGGACCCACAATGAATACATAAACTTTTACAATTTATTTATTCGCCAGAATTTTGGGTCTTATAACTTCAATTCATTGGACGATTTCTTGAATGATGAGCGTTCTACATTTTACACTCGTTCCTACTCTTTAGTAGACGATGTGATTGGTGATGGATCCGCTGCCGCAGCTGAGTTTAGTTCTTTACAATTAGGTTTTTATATTCAGGATGATTGGGAAGTTAGTAAAAAATTCTCCTTCACTTATGGCTTGAGATTAGACATTCCTATGATTCTCGATGATCCGGCGATTGATACCAGTTTCAACTCTCAAACAATTCCGGCTATTGAAGGCGCTGGCTATGACCTTAAAGGCGCAAGAGGTGGAGCTGCACCTGATGGTCAACTCATGTGGTCACCACGTATTGGATTTAATTGGGACATCAATGGTGATCGTCGCAATGTAATCCGCGGTGGTGCTGGAGTATTTACCAGCCGCATACCATTTGTATGGCCGGGTGGAATGTACACGAATAACGGTGTAACTGTAGGAGGATTCAATAGTAACCAATTGGACGAAAACCCTCGCTTCCTGGATATTGAAGAACAGTACGAGCAAATCAATACAGAGATAGAGGTGCCTTCCGGTCAGGTTGATTTATTTACAGAGGACTTTAAGTTTCCTCAAATATTTAGAGCCAATCTTGCCCTTGACAAAGATTGGGGGAATGGCTGGTTTACCACTGTAGAAGCAATCTATTCTAAAACGATCAATAACGTATTTTATCAAAATGTCAACAGTGATCCTACGGTGGATTATAGATGGACGAACGGACCAAATAACGCAGATGATCGACCTGTATTTACAAGGTCTAGTATAGATGACCGTTACTCAGCCATATATTTGGCAAGTAACACTAGCAAAGGCTACACATACACTACAACGGCTCAAGTTCAGAAGCGATTTGCTTTTGGTTTGAATTTAATGGCAGCATATACTTATGGTGATGCGTATGCTATTTTTGAAGGTACCAGTTCTCAAAATTCATCACAGTGGAGAGGTGCTTTTAATACGAATGGGCGAAATTTTGCTCCTTTGGGTAGATCTGATTTTTCCATGGGAAATCGTATAATTGCATCTGCCGATTACGGCATAAATTGGAATGGATCAGATAAGTATCGTACTTCTGTGAGTATTTTCTACAATGGTCAATCCGGAATGCCTTTCTCCTATGTTTATGGTACAGGAGAGGTAGATGGAAGAAATATCAATCAAGAAACTGGTAGTACAAGCCGTACTCGATCATTAATTTATATCCCGGAGTTTGACTCGGATATTGTTTTAGTTGAAAAAAATGGAGTTTCACCTGAAGAGCAATGGGCATCCTTAAATAGATATATTGAACAAGACGATTATTTGAGAGAAAACAGAGGATCGTATGCTGAGAAAAATGGAAGCCGCTCGCCGTTCACTCACGTCATTGACTTGAAATTCACTCAAAACTTTGCTGTAGATGCAGGAGGAAGAGAGCACAGATTTCAGTTTACCTTTGACGTATTTAACGTTGCAAATTTAATCAACAGTGAATGGGGTGTTATTTATGGCAATCCGTTTGACTTCAATATTATCAATTACGAAGGCCAAGAAGAAAATGGAACAACTCCACAATTTAGCTTTACAGAACCTACAGTAGGTAAAGAATCCTACAATATCGCAAACGTTCTTTCCAGATGGAGAGGTCGAATAGGCGTTCGTTACATATTTAACTAAATGTAACAAGATGTACCTTTAAGTATATAGGAAAGAGGTTGTCCATTGGGCAGCCTCTTTTTTTGTCATGCAGCCAATGGCACCAGTTCTAACGCTGAGAAGTTCGGAAAGTGGAAACAATAACACAATGGGTTCAGCGTTACAGTAGCGTGCTAATTACATCCGCAAGGGAAAGCGGTCGGAGACCGCAAGCGTGAGGTGCCTAAAGGGTACTGGACCCGAAGGTGTCCAAGTAGTGCGAAGCAGGGACGCGACTATTCGCTTCCCGCCAGCACGAAGCGAATAGCGAACCCCGGCAGGGACCGACCCCGAGGAGAGACAGCGTCTCTACGAGGGGGCACGCCCAAATAAAAGAAATTAACAAGCTTTTAAAAAAGTGCTACTCCTCTTTCCCGGGAAGGAAAATTTCCGCCATCATACAACGCACACTACCTCCGCCCACATCCTCGATGGTGGGAATGGGAATAGCCAAAATAGTTGCAAAATCATTAATCCGCTTAATTTGGGTTGGTGTTAGGGACTTTCGTGCCTGCTCTGACATTACCAAAAAATGCTCATCTTTTTTAGGGCTAAATAATTGCAGCATATTACCGGCAAATTGAGCGACCTGTTCCTGAGAAATCTCTATTACAGTCTTGCCTGATTGATTCAATTTTTGACGCACAAACTTTCTCTGGGCTACATCAACAATAGTCTCGAGGCCCACGATCGCCATTTGAGAACCGATACACATCATTACATTGGTGTGATATATGGGCCGACCATTCAAATCAACTGCATCAAAAGCGATTTTTTCATATCCCCGAAGCAAACAAAATTTATCTAATAGTTGAATATGAGTACGCTCGCTTAGACAGGCATAGACTACTTTATCAGCGCGATCGATTATCATGGATCCCGTGCCCTCTAAAAATTGATTTTTCTCTTCATATTGCTCGAAAGAGTAGCGCTGATCTATAACGAAGTCCTGTTGGAGTAAATCAAGCACCTCTTCGCTACGTTCACCGCGACGGCTCTCTGCATACATTGGATAGGTGATGACACTACCATCTGAATGAGTAGAAAACCAATTGTTCGGGAAAATAGCATCCGGTCTGAAACCCTCTTCTGAGTCTTGTGCTACCAGTACCTTTATTCCATTCTTCCGCAAAATCTCAACCATAGCATCAAATTCGGCTAAAGCCATTGAATGGACCTCGGATTCACGACCTTTCCTGGGAGGGGATTGGAAGGTGTTATCATCTTCAGTATCAGTATTATAACCAAAAGCCGCGGGACGGATCATCAAGACCGTATCTGTTACTTGTTCTTTCATGAATTCAGGGTTGTACTGGCAAAATTTAATTCAATAGTACAATTTTTTTTGGAAAGGATAGGTAGATCAAATTGACAATTTTTGAAGTCAATAGGCCCAATACATATATTTTTAATAAACCCAATCTTTCTACCCACCAACCTGAATGGATTGGACCCATAGGATCAGAACACAAGTCGAGCTGGAAAAAAGAGATGAATTTTCAACGGACAACTATCTTAAGTAATATTTTTTATGTATCATCGCCTTGTCGAATCAATCAAAAAAATTGTTTGTATGAGCAGAAAGATAGCCTTCACCCTAAGCTTGTTGGTCCTTCCCCTACTTTCTATGGCCCAGGACGGTGGGTTCTTCTCTAATTTAGATGAAACGATTAATGAAAAAGTAGAGCCCATTGCTGAGTGGTGGGAGGCTTTCGTCCTCAGCTCGTTTTCTGTGGCTGGCGTTAGTATCCCCTTGGTATTAATTATTCTCATTGGTGGAGCCACTTTTTTTACTTTCTACTTTGGCTTTGTCAATATCACGAAAGTGCCCTTTGCCATTCAAGTTGTACGGGGAAAGTTTGATTTTGTCGAAAAGCAGGGTGCCGAAGATTTTCATCCGGAAGATGAATTACAGACTAGGGATGGAGATATACCTGACACGGTCAGGGATGAAAGCCGGGATGGAGAAGTCAATCACTTTCAAGCCTTAACAGCGGCTGTATCTGCGACGGTCGGATTGGGTAACATCGCCGGAGTAGCCATTGCTATAGGACTCGGAGGGCCCGGTGCGACCTTTTGGATGATCTTAGCAGGCTTTCTCGGTATGTCCTCCAAGTTTGTAGAATGTACTTTGGGCGTGAAATACAGAGACGTTGATGCCGATGGAACTGTTCATGGCGGACCTATGTATTATCTTTCAAAGGGCTTCATCAAACGCAACCTGCCAAATGTAGGGAGGGTTTTGGCTGTATTATTTGCGATCTTATGCGTTGGTGCATCTTTTGGAGGAGGAAATATGTTTCAAGCCAACCAAAGTGCAGCGCAGTTTGTACAGCAGTTTGATATTGAAAGTGGTTATGCTGGTTTCCTCTTTGGAATATTTCTCGCGATCTTGGTAGGCGTTGTTATTATCGGTGGAATCCGAAGAATAGGAAAGGTTACAGAAAAGGTCGTACCATTCATGGCTGGCATTTATGTTTTGGCTGCCCTCATAATTATAGGAGCACATTACGCAGACATTCCCACAGCATTTGGAATGATTATCAATCAGGCATTTAATCCGATTGCGATTGCAGGAGGATTTATCGGTGTCTTAGTGACCGGATTTCAAAGAGCAGCTTTTTCCAATGAGGCCGGTGTAGGATCAGCCTCTATCGCCCACTCTGCGGTAAAAACAAAGTACGCGGCTTCAGAGGGTGTGGTGGCACTACTCGAGCCATTTATCGACACAGTGGTTATCTGTACCTTAACAGCCCTGGTAATCATTTTCTTCAACATGGATGGGGCATTTGTTTACGGAGCTGTAGAGAGTAATGAGGTGTTAATTACTGCTACGGGCGAAAAGCTGGGAGGAGTAAACCTCACTTCAGCAGCTTTCGACGACGTAATACCCGGCTTTTCCGTCGTGTTGACTATTGCTGTCATTCTCTTTGCCTTTTCCTCTATGCTCTCTTGGTCCTATTACGGTTTGCAATCATGGAAATACCTTTTTGGGAAAGGTGCAAAAGCCGATTTGACCTATAAGGTTCTCTTTCTTTTATTCATTGTCATCGGGTCAGCTGCATCCTTGGGTGCTGTGATCAAATTTTCCGATGCGATGATTCTCGCCATGGTATTTCCCAATATGATTGGCTTAATCTTCCTTGTGAAGGATGTACGAGAGGAAATGAATAAATATATGAAAGCCATCGGCCGAAGGTTTGGGGTAGATGAATCTTAGAAGGAAACGGTAGCAGGTGATTATGAACCAACGGGTATTTATTCTCCATCTGGGAAGTAATTGCGGAGAAAGGCAGTCCTTTATTAACGAGGCCTTGAGAGTTATTCAACAGAATACAGGAAACTTGGAAAATGAGTCCTGCCTATATGAAACAGCTCCCTGGGGAGGTGTGGAACAAGATGATTTTCTCAATCTCGCCGTTTCGGGAACCACCTCGCTTTCTCCCTTTCAGCTCTATCGTGTTTGTGCAGATATTGAAAATCAAATCGCTCGCCCCAAAAGGGAGCCCTGGGGGCCCAGAGAATTGGATATTGATTGTATTTTTCACGGTGACAGTATCATCGGTACTGACGAACTGGTCCTCCCCCATCCCAGAGCGCATCTAAGACGGTTTGTATTACAACCAATAGCTGATATCGCGCCGGAGTTTATGCATCCCGTTATTCATCAAAATATTAGTACTTTACTCGCAAATTGTAAAGATCCGTTGCGAGTTGAAAAGTATCAAAACAACAAATAACGATGTCTGTCTTTGAGGAAAGAAACTATATCTGCATAGAAGGCAATATTGGAACAGGGAAGACTACTCTGTGCAAAATGCTGAAACAAGACTTTAATTGTAGTCTGATATTAGAACAATTCACCGACAATCCGTTTCTCCCCCTCTTTTATAAGCATCCAGAACGCTACGCTTTTCCCGTGGAACTTTTTTTTATGACAGAGCGATATAAACAGCTGCAAGAACAACTCTCGCAGGGCGACTTGTTTTACGATTTCAAACTATCGGATTATTTCTTTCAGAAAACTGCGCTTTTCGCTAAGAATAATTTGCAAGAGGACGAGTACAAGCTGTTTCTTCGCTTTTTTGGCATCCTCGATGATTTATTTCCCCAACCGGATCTGGTGGTCTATTTGCATCGGCCAGTAGATCAACTCCATCAGCAAATCATCAAGAGGAACCGCAAAATTGAACAAGACATAACGATCGATTATTTAAAAAACATAGAGAAGGCCTATTTTGAGTTCTTTGATAGAAAGACTCCTTTTCCCATTCTCATTCTCAATATTGCCGATTTAGATTTCGAGCAGAATCCCGCACATTACAAACAAATCAAACACTTGATTTTTCACGAATACGCCCCGGGCATCCACGAAATTGACTTAGCTCCCTAGCTTATCAAATATTTTTGTCCGTTTGTCCGATATTCTCACCCACTCATATATCAATTGATAATGAGTCCTCATAAAGTTGTATTATTGTATCATACAAATTCGAAATAATGAAAGATTTTTTAAAATACACGCTCGCATCTTGCTTAGGAATGGTAGTAGCTATTATTATTCTGAGCATAATTGGTTTTATAAGCATTGCCGGTTTTGTTTCCTTCCTGTCCTCTGAAGAGGATCAGGTCAGCATACCGGAAAGTGGAGTCATCGAACTCAAACTGGACCAGTTGGTCCCTGAAAAAACAAATAATGCACCGATTTCACCTTTTGCCTTCTCATTAGAACAGCAAAATATCGTGGGGCTGCAGGATATGATCCGTTTGATTCAATATGCCAAAACTGATGATAAGGTTCAGGGAATTTACATCAATCTCAGTGGCAATACATTATCTAGTGCTTCTGCTTATGATTTGAGAAAAGCAATAGAAGACTTTAAAACAACGGAAAAATTCGTGTTTGCTAATTCGGATTATTACGACCAGAGAAGTTATTATCTCGCTTCGGTCGCAGACAGTATTTACATTCACCCCACAGGCACGGTAGACTTTCGTGGATTTGGTGTGATGATACCGTTCATCAAGGGAATGTTGGATAAAATAGGTATAGAAGCAAGAGTCTTTTATGCCGGAGATTTCAAGAGCGCCACAGAACCCATCCGTAGAAAGGATATGAGTGAGGCGAATAGAGAGCAAACCAAAGAGTATATCAGAGACTTATACAATACCTTTCTCAACGATATTGCTGCCAGCCGAAATACTACCCCTGAAGCTCTGGAAGCCTTGGCGGATAAGTTTGAAATTCAGTTCACTGAAGATGCACTTCAGCACGGTTTGGTAGATCGAATCGTTTATGAGGACCAATTCATAGATGCGGTTCGAAAACGCGTTCATGATGATAGTGAAAAAGAGGTCAATATTATTTCGATCAATAAATACTTTGTCAAGCACAAAAAGGATATTGCCAACATCAGTGGAGAAAAAGAAGTCGCCATTGTATATTTTGAAGGAGGGATTGTAGTTGAGGGAGAAGATCCGGCGACTATAAGCAGCGACCGCTATGTTAAATTATTACGAGAGATTAGAGAAAAGGACGATCTCGCAGCAGTCGTGATTCGGGTAAATTCTGGAGGAGGAAGTGCACTAGCCTCAGATAAAATTGCAAGAGAAATCCAACTCATTCGCGATAAAGGCATCCCAGTGGTTTCATCCATGGGTGATCTAGCCGCTTCGGGGGGCTATTATATCGCCGCTCCGGCTGATGTTATTTTCGCCGCACCCAATACCCTCACGGGATCTATTGGCGTGTTTTCTGTCATCCCCCAAGCCCAAAGGCTATTGCAAGACAAAATTGGCCTTACTTTCGACACTGTAGCTACCGGCCCTTTTGCTACCTCTTTCAATATTGTTAACGATTTATCAGACAAAGAAAGTAGCTTTTTCCAGTCCTCTGTAGATTCCATTTATCAACAATTCTTGAGACACGTTGCTCAAGCAAGAAATATGACCGTGGAAGAAGTTCACAAAGTTGCCCAGGGACGTGTTTGGTCCGGACAAAAAGCATTGGAAATTCAACTCGTCGACGAAATTGGGAATATGCAGGATGCATTAAATAAAGTAATTGAAATTGCCGAAATATCTGATTATAAAATCAGGGAGTATCCTAAAATGAAAAATCCTCTGGAAAAACTATTAGAGAATTTTGGCGATGGAGGTGGAAGTAATCCAAAATTAAAAAAACAAGCAGAAGCGTTTTTAGCAGAGACCTTTCCACAGTACCAAATCAAAAAGGAGTATGAAAGCATGAAAGGTGTACAAATGAAGTTGCCTTTTTATTTGCAAAACAAACAACAAAAGCAGTGGCAATTACATTATTAAGATATAATTAATAATGTATGGAGTTAGAAAAAGAGATTAATCAACAAAAATTCCCTAGCCAAAGGTTAAAGGTCTTAATCAACATACTGTTTACATCTTCTTGGTTTAATAGTCAGCAAAACCAAATTTTTAGAGGATACGACATTTCCTGGCAACAATACAATATATTGCGCATTCTAAAGGGTAGGAAAGGCCAACCCGCCTCCCTTAAGATGTTGACCTCACGAATGATCGATAGAAACTCAAATACTTCCCGCTTAGTCGACAAATTGGAGAAAAAAGGATACGTAGCGCGTACACCCAATGAAATGGATCGAAGGAAAGTAGACATTTACCTAACCGACTTGGGTCATGAGGTGGCAAATAATGCTGCGAAAGATACCGAAACACTCATGGATCAGAACATTAACTACCTGTCGAAAGAGGAAGAAACTCAACTCAATACTCTATTGGATAAGTTGCGAGGCCCACACTGTTCTCGTGATATTTAGTCTTCTTAACGCTATTTTCTCTTTTTTTACACACCTGTTTGAACTATTTAGTTGTATATACATTTAAATAGCACATTTTTAACCAAACACAATTGATATGACTATTTTAGTTTCCCTTATCGCTTCACTATTTTTGGGTATTTCACCAATGAATACTACCACTAACCTCTCGACAGATACCATTGAAGACGGTGTCTATACTGCTTCTCTCGAAGATAGTAAAGTTGAGTGGCAAGCTTACAAAGTCACAGGTCAGCACAACGGTGAAGTAAATCTCAGCAGTGGAGAACTTGAATTCAAAGACAACCAAATTGTTGGTGGAAACTTTGTCGTAGACATGACTTCTATTAAAGTTATGGATTTGTCAGGTGAAAGTAAGAACAAGCTTGAAGGACACCTCAAGTCCCCAGACTTTTTTGGTGTTGAAAAGTATCCCAACGCGAAATTTACTATTCAAAATGCTTTTCCCGTTGGAGAAGATGGAAAATATCGCATCAAGGGGGATATGACCATTAAAGAAGATACGCATCCCGTGAGCTTCGATGCCATGATGACTGAAGAAGGAGATTTGATGGTAGCCAAAGCAGAATTCAAAATTGACCGATCGAAGTACAATGTTCGGTATGGATCTGGATCATTTTTCGACAATTTAGGTGATAAGACGATATACGATGAGTTTGACTTAAATGTCACGCTGAAAGTAGCAAAGTAATTTTATCATACCAATGATTGAAAGGCCATCTCTAAAGAGGTGGCCTTTTTTTATTATTTCTATTTGGCCGGGCCCCTCGGCCTTCGTCTACACTCTGTCCTCGGGTCGCTTGTATCATTGCAAAGACAAAAAAGTTAGCTAGCTTAGTAGGGAGAGGATGCACTTATCGGCGCTGGTCTACGAGACCGAAGCATAGTTTATCCCCTCTACTAG
>Ga0136604_1001019_pt1 | contig 12999 bp, 14 predicted proteins | sample AntRauFillE10628_FD_104928 | JGI IMG/M metagenome (GOLD analysis project Ga0136604, IMG submission 104928) | Saline lake microbial communities from Rauer Islands, Antarctica - Metagenome Filla E10 #628 | ecosystem: Environmental > Aquatic > Non-marine Saline and Alkaline > Saline | place... | reverse complement strand
GTATAAAACCTGGTTTTAGGAGTCGAGCTAGTTCACCTTTACCCTCTGGTTGTTCAGATTTGAATCTGATTATTAACCTTAAATTTAATAAGGCTAATCTAATAGCGGAGTCGAGAGAGTGCGCCAGACTTGGCAAAGCCTATATTTATATCATAGATAGTTTTCGATTGATGACTTGCTACATGTACATACTAAAATGCGCAGATAACAAATTTTATGCGGGTTCCACGAGAGATTTGGTGAAACGTATAAAACTCCATCTACAAGGATTTGCGTCAAGTTATACGAGTCGAAGATTGCCTGTAGAACTAGTATATTATGAAGAGTTTTCCAGGATTGATGATGCGTTTAATAGAGAGCATCAAATAAAGAAATGGGGCAGGGCGAAAAAAGAAGCTTTGATTGAAGGCAGTCATTCAGACCTTCCTCTGCTAGCTCAGTGCAGGAATAAGTCACATTTTAAAAATAAAGAGGTGAGAGATGACTAAAGAAAATCATCCATCTCCAATTCTGCCCCTTTGTCTCGACTCCGCTCGACAACCGGCTATCGCACAGTGGTCGTTTCTCGAGAAAAGAAGAGGTAAAAAGGACAGTAAAACATTGTAAATTCTAACTCAAAAGAGCGAGGCCAGCACAAATGAAAATCAGAAAGATCAATCTGGAAAACATTAACTCCCTGAGAGGGAAATTCGAAATAGATTTCACCAAAGGTCAATTGGCCGACAGCCGCCTCTTTGCCATCACCGGCCCCACAGGAAGTGGAAAAAGCACCATCCTGGATGTGATTGCATTAGCGCTTTTCAACCGGGTTCCCCGACTGGGCAAAGTCAGCAAAAACTTCGTGACCCAAAGTGGAGCCCTGCTCACACGCAACACTGACCACGCTTTCGCCAGCGTGGAGTACGAATGTGCAAAGGGAATTTTTCGTTCTTCGTGGAGCATTTCGATCAATCGAAACGGGAACTTGCGCGATTATGAAATGGAACTTTCTGATGTCGATTCGGGTGCAATTCTGGACTTGAAAAAAAGCGATGTCCCCGGTAAAAACGAAGACCTCATCGGACTCAACTATGATCAGTTCGTGAAGTCGATCATGCTTGCCCAGGGAGATTTCGCACAATTTCTAAAAGTCAATAAAAGCGAAAGAGGTGAACTGCTCGAGAAAATCACCGGAACGGGAATCTACCGGAAGCTGGGTCAGAAAGCTTTTGAGAAAAAACAGCAGTTTGGAAAAGATCTTGAAGACCTGCGAAAGGAGGAGTTAATTCACAAAAACTCACTGCTGAGCGAAGACGAGCTACAGGAAATTCGAAAGCAAAACACGGAACTCGAAAAGGAATCGAAGCAAAAAGAGAAAAGTCTCAAAGTCCTCGAGGAACAGTTGAAGTTGAGAGAGGATTTAGCAAAAATCCTTTTTTCTAAAAAGCAAAAAGAGGAAGAGGCCGAACTTCGAAAAAAGAAGCTTCAGGAGTTCGAGAAAGAGCACGGTAAAAAATTAAAGCAGCACGAAGCGACTTCACCGTTTGCCGAGAAGCTCGAACTGTGGAAGCGGGTTGGTGAGAGAAAATCAGCCCTTGCAGAAGAACTTGAGGGTCTGAACAAGTCGCAAAAGGAACTCGAGGAAAATCGCAAGACTTTGTTGAAAGAAGTGAGCCAGTTGGTTCAATCGGAAGTTAAAGAAGACTCCGTAAAAACCGAGCTTGAGAATTTTCAGAAGCGAGTTGAAAAGTTTGAGACGCAGATTTCTGAAAAGCAACAGGAGTACCGCAGCAAGAAAAACGAACTTATCGCAAAAGGAGAAAGTTGGGATTTTGTCCCGAACAGCTCAGCCCCTGAAGAAGACCTTGAAAAGCTGAAGTCGTGGAATTCCGAAACTGCCAGCAGAAAAGAGAAGCTGTCAGAACAGCTAAAAGGAATCGACCTCGAAAATCCACAGAATGAAGATTCCCGACTGGAGAAAAATCTTTTTGCGCTGAGGAAAGGAGCCGACTGGAGTATTGAATTAAAAAAGCTTCAGAAAAACCTCAAGGAGGAAAAGGAGAAACTCGAGAAAAAGGTGGAAGATCGGAAAACACTTCCAGAAAAAATCGAGAAGCTGACCAACCAAAAAGAAAAGTCAGAACTCGAAGTGAAATCGCTAAAACTTGAGCAGAAAAATCAAGAATTGAGTGCCCAACTTGAAGACTTTAGACCGTTGCTCAGAGAGGGCGAACCTTGTCAGTTATGTGGATCTACTGAGCATCCCTGGGCCGATCATGCACCAGCGCCAGATGACGAATTAACAAAAAGACTCAAACATGCTGAAAAAAACCTAAAACTTCTTGAAACGGAATTGATCAGATCGCAGGAAACGCTGAAGAACATTCACAAGGAGCTGGAGGATCTGCAAAAACGCACTGAGAATCTGGAGAAGGAAATCGAAAACCTGAACGAACGACTAAAAAGTGAGTGTGGAGAATGGCTGAAAGAAGAACCTGTCGACTGGGAGAAGCTGATCAGCAAAACTAAAGCTCAACGGAAATCACTGAGAGAATTTGAAGAGCTTCAAAAAAGGTCAAAGGGAATTGAAAATTGCCTACCGCTGCTCGAGTCGATGATCGAAATCTCCAAAGAAGGCAAGAAACTCGCAGCCGAGAAGAAAGAGCTTTTCTCAGGAGACGACATCGGCAAAACCTGTGGCGATTTGCGTGATTCGTGGCAAGATGTAAACCATCGACTGAAAAGTCTTGACGAACAGTTTCAAAAGTTGGAATCCGAACAAAAGAAACTGGAAGAAGAAAGGAAAGTACTCCAGGACACCCTAACTCCTGCCCTTCAGGAAAAAGGTTTTGAAGGAATTGAGGACGCAATTTCTAAACGACTAACTGAAGAAAAGTATCACCAGCTCAACCATCAACTCAGTGAGCTGAAAGAGGCTTTCAAAACTTCTGAGACGGAGATGAAGTCTCTGCAAAGTCAACTGGCTGAACTCAAAGAAAAGTTGACCGATGAAGAGGATGAAGCTTTAGCTGAAAAGCAGCAAAGTCTGAAAACGGAGCTTTCCGAAATTCTGGAAACCTGGGAGGAAGTGAAGCGGAAACTGAAGAACCACAAAGAGAATCTTCAAAGAGTTGAAGCCGTTCAAAAACGAATTGCCGAAGAAGAAAAAACCGGCCGGAAGTGGGAATTACTCAATCAACTAATCGGAGATGCGACAGGCAAGAAGTTCAACGACTTTGCCCAAGACCTGACTTTGCAACAACTGCTGGCACTGGCAAACAAACGCCTCGCTCAGCTCAGCGACCGCTACCGTGTGGCATCACCACAGGAAGATGAAGACGACAGCCTGATTGCCATCGATGATCACATGGGCGGGCAGAGAAGATCTGTGAAAACACTTTCCGGAGGAGAGACTTTTGTGCTGAGTCTTTCGCTGGCTCTGGCACTTTCAGACCTGGCTTCGAAAAACGTGGAGATCAACAGCCTCTTCATCGATGAAGGTTTTGGCACCCTCGACCCGGAAACGCTCGACCAAACACTCGATACGCTCGAGAAACTCCAAACGGAATCCTCCAAAACCATAGGAATCATCAGCCACGTAGAAGCACTAAAAGAACGCATCAGCACACAAATTCAGCTCGAGAGAAATGGTCAGGGGTATAGTAGCTTGAAGGTGGTTTAGTTATTTCATCAGCTTGCTAAAAATATCCATACGGGAGTGAAGAACCCGAACTATTACAATTCCATCGTTTTGCTCTCTATAAAAAACTGAATGAGATTTAACTCTAGAGGAACGATACCCCAACTCGTTATTCCAGTTGACTTGACCAGATTTTGGGTTCTTAGTCAAGAATTCAAATTCATTGTAAATTAGTCTTAAGTATCGGTCTGCCTGGTCAATGGACCAACGATCCTTTGTGTAAAGCCAGATGTCTTCAAGGTCAATCCGTGCTCTGTTAGTCAGTGAATATCGCTTGTCGGTCATAAATATCTCTTATGAAGACTTTTCAGGTGCTCTTCTGGATCAAAATCTTCGACCAAGCCACTTTCTTCACCTTCCTTCAGAGCCTTCAATAATTCACGTTCTTTTTCAGACTCGACCTCAAGCAACCTTAAGGCAGCTCTGATAACCTCATCTACAGATTCATATCGTCCAGACTCAATCTCTTTTCGAATGAATTTTTCGAAGTAAGGATTTAATGAAATGGTTTTGTTCTTGCTCATTGATCGAAATTTAATCTCTAAGATAGGGTAATCTGAAAACTCAATCAAAATAATTTCCATGATGTTCTCCAAACTAATACATCTAGACTCCACCGGAATCATCAGCCACGTGGAAGCATTAAAAGAACGCATCAGCACACAAATCCAACTGGAGAGAAATGGTCAGGGGTATAGTAGTTTGAGAGTTGTGTAACGTGTTTTTAATAGAACTTCTTTTATTTATACCTTTGGGTATAATACCACATGGTATAATTGAAATGAATACTCGTTATGGAATCATCCCCTTTTCGATATGGCGTCACGGTAAGTAAGGCGGCTTTCACCAACCGCGAACCAGAAGCTCAAAAACTCGAAAGCAATCTAATTCAAGGAATAAACACTTGTATCATATCCCCCAGGAGATGGGGAAAATCCAGTTTAGTTGAAAAAGTTGTAGGAGACATAAAAGAAAAGCACAAGGATTTTAAAGTATGTATTTTAGACCTGTTCACAGTTTCCTCAGAAGAGGAGTTTTTGGAATTATTTACCCGGGAGATACTCAGAGCATCCTCGAACAAATGGGAGGAATGGGTAAAAGAAGGGAAAGTCATCTTCAAGCAACTCGTCCCAAAGTTTAGCATTGGACTAGATCCTGAGACGGATTTTTCAGTAAGTTTTGATTGGTCAGAACTAAAGAAACACAAGGATGAGATTCTGGATTTGCCTGAAAAAATTGCCAAAAGGAAAAAAATAAAATTTATAGTATGTCTGGATGAGTTTCAGAACATAGCCTCTTTCAAAGACTTTGAACCTTTTGAAAAGAAAATGCGAGCAGTTTGGCAGCGTCAAAAACACGTTAGCTACTGTCTGTTCGGTAGCAAACGTCACATGATGAACGATATATTTAACAACCCTTCCAAGCCATTTTACCGATTTGGCGATATGATTCTGCTGGGAAAAATCTCTAGAGATAAATGGGTTTCTTTTATTCAGAATGGGTTTGCCAATACAGGAAAAAAGATAGACACGAAAAACGCTGACCTCATTGCAAGCAGTATGAAGTTGCACTCGTGGTACGTACAACAGCTGGCTCACTATACATGGAACAAAACAGAAATGCAAGGCACCCAAAAAGAGGTTTACAATGCGCTTTTGGAATTAATTCAGGCAAACACTCCGTTTTATCAAAAAGAGATCGAGGGGCTAAGCTCTACACAGGTCAATCTGCTCAAAGCAATTGCGGCTGATGAGTTTCAGCTAACCAGTGCGGCCGTAATGCAAAAGTATCGACTTGGAACTCCGCGTAACGTAAGTAAAAACAAAACGACTCTTTTGAATGCAGATATTATTGATGAATCTGATGGTCGATATGAGTTCCTGGACCCAGCATTTGAAATGTGGTTCCGAAAGCAATTTTTCAATCAACATTATTTAGGAACAGAAAGAAATTCATAAAACTTTGTCATATGACTGAGCTAGAAAGTTCGAGAGTCAATTGCTATGCTGAGCAAGTAGAAGAGTACTTGCGCAGTTTCGAAAATCAGGGAGTTCACTTTCGTGAATGACTGTTTTCAAAACAAGTGTAACATAGCTATCGGACTTTATAGACAGCCATTACTTAATTCGTCCCGGGTTCTTATTCATAAAAGCCTTCCAGCTGGAGTAGCCCGCCTTGCCGAGTGGGGAGTTGCTTTGATAAAAGTGGCAAACTGCGGCTGCCAGTCCATCTGTAGCATCGAGGTCTTTGGGCATGTCTCCCGCAGGAATTTTCAATACTGACTGCAGCATGCTCGCCACCTGCTCTTTGGCAGCATTTCCGTTTCCGGTAATCGATTGTTTGATCTTTTTGGGAGCGTATTCCGTCATGGGAATATCGCGACTGAGTGCTGCAGCAATGGCCACTCCCTGGGCACGGCCGAGCTTGAGCATCGACTGCACATTTTTCCCAAAAAATGGGGCTTCAATCGCCAACTCATCAGGGTGGTACTCTTCAATCAAACCCACGCAGCGCTTAAAGATGTGCTGGAGTTTTACAGCGTGATCGCTCATCGAAGTCATCCGGATTACGCCCATGCTAATCAGGTCCATTCTCTTTCCCTTCACCGAAATAATCCCGTACCCCATGATGCTGGTTCCGGGATCAATTCCTAAAATTATCTTCTCTGTCTCCAATCGTGTACCTTTGTTTGAAATCAAATGTAAAGATTTTGAAAGTCTCCCAGCGGCACGTAGTCCGGCTGTTACAAACAGTCTTTTTTTCATTAGCCCTGGTATTTCTGTGGTTTCAGCTTGCCGATGTTGATCCTGGCAACTGGAAACAACTAGGCCTTTCCGTCCTCAACAATCCTTATTGGCTAGCCCTGATTGTCGCTTTCACCATCCTCAACTGGTGGCTGGAGTCAAAGAAATGGCAACTGCTTTCTGAAGACTTTCACTCCATGTCCACGGCTGTCTCGGCCAGAGCTGTTCTCGGAGGAACGTACCTTTCACTTTTCACGCCCAATCGCTTAGGTGATCTTGCCGGAAGAATCTACCTCACGCCCGCAGGCAAAAGATCTAAAGCGGCCTCGACTTCAGCTTTTGGAAGTCTCACTCAACTCACGGTAACACTGGTAGCAGGACTCATTGCCGTTGCTTTATTGCTGTTTGAAAAACGTGGGTTCGAACCACTTTTAATAGTCACTCCTCTACTACTGGCGGCATTTTTCCTCATCGCATTTTTCAGGATGGACATCCTCTGGAAAAATCTCCTCAGCAAGTTCAGCAGTCGTTGGAGTTGGCTCAAGCGTTTTCATTTCGACTTTTCAGCAAGAAAATCGCACCTCGCACTTTGGCTGAGCCTCGCCCGCTACGCAGTATTTTCTACCCAATTCCTGATCTTACTTCACCTGTTTGGAATAGATCTACCGCTGTGGCAAGCGTTTGCAGGCATAGCTACTACCTACCTCATTTCGAGTGTCGTTCCAGCATCTATTTTAGGTGAACTCGGAGTGCGGGAGTCCGTAGCAATTTTCATCTTTGGCTGGCTCGGACAGGAAGCTCACCCCGTTTTTGCCTCGACATTTACGCTGTGGTTTTTCAACCTCATTTTGCCCGCTACCCTCGGTGGGTTTTTCATTTCCTCGGCCTCGGCACGATTCATTAGGCAACGGTCATGATCCTGACAGAAACCATAGTGGTCGTAGTCCTTCTCTACATTTTTCTTGTAGCCTACCTCATCGTTAACTGGATCAGACTCAAAAAGCCGGAGATTAAAAATATCACCGGCAATAAAAGCTTTACCGTGATCATTCCTTTTCGCAACGAGGAAGCAAATCTTCCTGTGATTGTCAACCAGCTGCTCAATCAAAGTGATCAAGACAGCATCGTAGAAATTCTCCTCGCAGACGACCACAGCGAAGATGGCGGGCCAGATTTAATCCGAGAGCTGTTTGGCTCAGAAGCAAAAGTGAAACTTCTCTCTCTGACAGAAACGTCCGGTAAAAAAAGTGCTATCGATAGCGCTGCCAAAAGCGCTAAAGGCGATTACCTCATCACGCTCGATGCAGACGTTGAAGTCGGGCCAGAGTGGATATCTACGATCAGCAGCTTTTGCGCATTCTCGCGGCCAGTGATGATTCTGCTTCCTGTTATGTTTAAAGGTGAACGGACACTGCTCGACAAACTTCAGACGATTGAATTTATGTCGTTGATGGGAGCAACTGCAGCAACTGCCTCCGCAGGAAAACCCATTTTGGCAAACGGTGCCGGGCTGGTGATCCGTAGGTCGGTTTTCAACGAAGTGCACGGATACGAAGGCAATGAAATGATCGCTTCGGGCGATGACGTTTTCCTGCTCTACAAAGTAAAAAACCTCTTTCCGGCACAAATTGAATTTCTACAACATCCCAGCGCACTGGTCAGCACCGTTCCCCAACCAGACCTCTCCTCGTTCACCTCGCAGCGCCTGAGGTGGGGAGGAAAAGCAAAATCCTTTTCAGATGTCTTTGGTTTTTCTTGTGCCCTGCTCGTTTTGCTAACTCATGTGGCGCTCGTTGGGTACTTCATTCTTACATTGACTGGAGAACTGCACGCTTCGGTGTTCATTCTTTGTTTTCTCGCGAAATCCGCTGCCGACTTATTGTTTCTATTTTTGGTGGCCGGCTTTTATAAAAAGCGACAGCTGCTGTGGCTCTTTCCTCTCGAAGCTGTCCTCTACCCGATTTACATTGTGGTGATCGGCATAGCCGGCATTTTTGTAAGACCGAAATGGAAAGGCCGGAAGGTTTGAAAATAGTAAACGCTGAACTCGACTCTTGATCAGACTCCTAAAAAATAAAAGCTTCAATCCCGATTCTCCCGGGCAGATTGCCTGGCGCAAATTCAAAAAGGACAAGCTCGCCATGGCGGGACTGTTCTACATTTGTTTGGTGGCTCTTGTTGCTATTCTCGGTCCGTTCGTCAGGCCCGATCACACGCCCGATGCCAACGACCAACACCTGGTAATCTCCAAGCAACAACCTGGATTTACAGTCGAGATGCTCGCGGTAAAGCTAAACCAACCTCCACTAGAATATTCTCTTTGGGAAAAAATAACGCATGGCGGCTGGCCCAGTGACTTTAGACTAATCCCGACTGACTCAATCTGGTTTCGCGGTGACAGCGTTTGGGTAGAACAATTCTCTAGCTACGACCTGCCCGAGTCGCAAGAAGTGAAAATGTCCTTTCACCTGGCCGATGTCACCCATAAGATGGACAGCGTGAGGTCCGAAGGCGAAAAGATGATCATCTACAAGGATGGCATTTCCATCAGCAAAACCCGAAAGGAGCTGATTGAAAGCGTGAAAGAAAACAACATCGAAACGCACCGTTTTCTTTTGGGCACCGACAAATACGGTCGCGATTTGCTAAGCCGACTCATGGCCGGAGCGGTGATTTCACTTTCCGTTGGAGTTATTGCCGTACTGATTTCTCTTCTGATTGGATTGACACTTGGCGCTGTTGCCGGCTATTTCCGGGGATGGATTGACGAGGTGATCATGTGGTTTATCAACGTGGTCTGGTCCATCCCGACCTTGCTTCTGGTCATGGCCATCACCATCGCTTTCGGAAAAGGATTTTGGAAAGTATTCCTGGCTGTCGGTCTCACCATGTGGGTGGAAGTAGCTCGTGTGGTGCGTGGACAAGTGATGAGCATCAGAGAAAAAGAATACGTAGAAGCAGGCAAAGCACTCGGCTTTTCAGACAGGCGAATAATTTTCAAACACATCCTGCCAAATGTGATGAGTGCGATAATTGTGATCTCTGCAGCCAATTTTGCAGCGGCCATTTTGGTTGAAGCAGGCTTGAGCTTTTTGGGAATTGGCGCCCAAATCCCAACCCCCTCCTGGGGAAATATGATAAAAGAGCACTACTCGTTCATCACTACCGACCTGGCCTATCTGGCCATTCTTCCCGGAGTTTTGATCATGAGTTTGGTCCTCGCGTTTATGCTTGTAGGAAATGGACTTAGAGATGCACTCGACTCAAGAGCCTGATTTTTCGACTTCTTTTTTCATTCGCTCGCTACTGTCGATCACCTTCGAGGCAAAAGAACATTCAGATTCAATAGCGTATCCCTCATCAGCCGCGTAGTCGATCAGCTTTTCAACCAGGTCTGAACCGAGACCCTGACCGCGGGCAGCGTCACTCACCTCAGTACTCAAGATGGTCAATTCGTTTTTTTCCCCGGAGACCTTGTATTTGATCTCTCCCTGTTTTTCTTCTTTCTTAACATACACAAAGCGGCCTTGACCGTCTTGTTCTTCGTGTTCAAACTTTCGTTTCATGTGTTTAAAGTTTTTTCATTGAGCAGATGAAGCGAAAAAAAATTTCGCCCCATGTAACCGCTTCGCTCTCACATAAATTTATCTTAATCAACTTCCATTCGGAAGTTTTTGATTAAAAAATTCATGTTCGTTTCATGGCAATTCGTTTTTGAATACAAACTCACTGAGCTTTTTTCTTTCGCGCTCGCTGGTTTCACCCTTGCGCTGCTTTTCGTTCAATTGATCAGGATTGCCCAGATAGCCCAAAGCCATGAAGCAAACCGGATCGTAAACTTCAGTGTCGATTTCAAATGTTTCGATGGTTTTCTCCTTGTCGAAACCTCCCATCATGTGGCCGTAGACATCGCGATGCTGTGCTTGCAAGACCAATTGCAAATTCGCCATACCCAGGTCGTGATGGGCCTTGTCATTCGGTCGACCCTTATAATCGTAATTCTTTTTAGCGAGGCAAACCATCAGCACGGCTGAGTCTTTAGCCCATACTTGATTTGCTTCAGCAAGGCAATTTACAAATCTCTCGAAGTTTTCCATATCCTCGCGGTGTGCGTAGAGGTACGCCCAGGGCTGCTCATTCATGCTGCTGGGCGCCCACGAGGCCGCTTCAAAAAACTCCTGCATCAACTCGTCTTCAATTGGTTTATCGCTAAAAGCTCTTGGGCTCCAGCGGCTGGTTATCAAATCATGCAGCTCGTACTTCGTGTCTGCTTCCTTTATTGTTTTGCTTTCTATCGTCATTCTATTCACTTTTATATTAAACTCAGTAATAGGTGGCTGAGCTAGAGAGTTCGAGAACAAGGCTTGCGCTGTTTCGAAAAACAAGGCGTTTACTTTCGTAAATAACTGTTTTCGAAACAAGCATAACGCAGCTATCGGACTTTCTAGACAGACAATTTTATAACTGCATCGGCACTTCCATCAGCAAAATCTCCGCATCGCTGGAAGCTTCGACATAAAAATTATCCAGTTCCCACATCCCTATTGCATCGCGCTTTTGGAGCTTTTGTTCTCCAATTTCCAGTTCCCCTTCCAGTAAAAATAGGTAGACACCATTGGTCGGCTTGTGCAGTTTGTAGTCGAGGGATTTCCCCGCTTCCAGAGAACTCATGTAAAACCAGGCGTCCTGGTGAATCCATACTCCGGGATCATCTTCAAAAGGTGAAACCACTTGTTGCCATTGGTTAAATCTGTCCTTTTTGTCAAGTGTTATCTGATCGTAGCGTGGCTCCACATTCTTCTTGTTTGGAATGATCCAGATTTGAAGAAACTTCACTTGCTCGTCTTCGCTCTTGTTGTACTCACTGTGCTGAATTCCAGTCCCAGCGCTCATTACCTGAAAATCACGCTGGCGAATCACTTGCTTGTTGCCCATACTGTCCTCGTGCTCCAGATCGCCAGAAAGAGGAATCGAAATAATTTCCATGTTCTGGTGTGGGTGTTTGCCAAAACCTTTCCCCGGAGCAACGGTGTCGTCATTGAGCACGCGTAAAGCACCGAAGTGCATCTTCTCAGGATCGAAGTATTCGGCAAAACTAAACGAGTGGTAGGAGTTGAGCCAGCCGTGATCGGCATGACCACGGGAGTCGGATGGGTAAAGAGCTGTTTGCATTATTTGATGATTTTGCATGTTTCAATGTCCATACAACAAAACCAATAAAACCTAAAAATGTTTGCACCTGACCTGCTTCAGCAGAGGAATGTGCTGGAGGAGTGTTCTAAATGCTTTCGAATCTTAATTTTGTAGCCATGGAAAAGTCGGATAAAATTTACGTAGCCGGACACCGCGGCATGGTGGGGTCGGCCATTGTTAGAAACCTCAAAAGCAAAGGATTCACCAACATTGTGACTCGCACCAGTAGCGAACTTGATCTCCGAAACCAGGGCGCTGTGAGTCACTTTTTTGCCCAGGAAAAACCGAAGTTCGTTTTTCTCGCTGCCGCAAAAGTTGGTGGAATCCAGGCCAACAACACCTATCGGGCAGAGTTCCTCTACGACAACCTGATGATCGCTACCAACGTGATTCAATCGGCTTACGAGCACAAGGTGCAAAAACTACTTTTCCTCGGTAGCTCCTGCATTTACCCAAAAATGGCACCGCAGCCGATGAACGAGGATAGCCTGCTTACCGGCACACTCGAACCGACAAACGAACCTTATGCTATTGCGAAAATCGCGGGAATAAAACTCTGCGAAACTTACAGAGAGCAGTACGACTGTAATTTTATATCGGCCATGCCAACCAACCTCTATGGGCCAAACGACAACTACGACTTGCAAAATTCTCACGTGCTTCCGGCATTGCTGCGCAAATTTCACGCAGCAAAAGAAGAAGGAAGCGACAGCGTAGAATGCTGGGGATCGGGTAGTCCAAAACGTGAATTCCTCCACGTTGACGATCTGGCCGAAGCGTGCTTTTTCCTCATGGAAAACTACAACGAGAAGCAATTTGTAAACATCGGAACAGGCGAAGACCTATCGATAAAAGAGCTAGCCGAAACGATTCAAAAGATTGTCGGCTACGAGGGTGAAATCGACTGGAACACCGACAAGCCTGACGGAACTCCACGAAAGTTGATGGACGTGAGCAAAATCAACAACCTCGGCTGGAAACACAAAATCGCACTCGAGGAAGGCATCCGAAGCGTTTACGAAGATTTCAAAAAGATGGAGTTCGCTCAGTAGCTGCCGATGCGATCAGCGATTTTTCATATCACCCTGATTTTACTTCTCGCCTGTCCGGCCTTGCTTTTCGGACAGCAAAAATCGCTACCGCTAAATCGCTCGATGAGCCTCGAGGTGGAACGCAGTGTTTCCTCTCCCGACAGCGTTGTGCACACAGGTATGAAACCGCTTTTGGAAAGTCGCTTTGATCTCACCGGAGTGATGCCTTACGAAAAAGACAGCGTGGAGTACAAGTCCCGAGTTGCCGCAAAAATCTTCAGTGAGCACCTTCTCGTTGTGGACGAAGAAAATTTTCACCTCACGATAGATCCGCTTTTCAACTTTCAGTACG
>Ga0136604_1001017_pt1 | contig 13005 bp, 9 predicted proteins | sample AntRauFillE10628_FD_104928 | JGI IMG/M metagenome (GOLD analysis project Ga0136604, IMG submission 104928) | Saline lake microbial communities from Rauer Islands, Antarctica - Metagenome Filla E10 #628 | ecosystem: Environmental > Aquatic > Non-marine Saline and Alkaline > Saline | place... | reverse complement strand
GGCAATTTTATGGTTTCTTTACTAAAATGATGTCCTTCCGGTCGCTCTTTTCGGCTTCTTTGAGAAAATCGATGAATACATTATATTTTTCAGGTGGACCAGTGTACCTGTGGAGTGTAAAGTGCTTGACGTAAATGATTTTTCGATCTTCTACATGAAACTGAGCGCTAAAATGACCAAAATCTCCTTGGCTCTCCGTCCCTTCAGGCAAGTATTCAACTTCGTAGCCCTTAGGCATCTCTATAATGATGCTGTCTGTGTGCACAAAGGAACGATTGATAACCAGTTTACTCCTCCGGGTGGTTGACTTTTCGGGAATATCTTGTTCGTTTCTCAGTATATGTGATTTCAAAAACATTCTCTTACCCGTCTGACTTGCATAATTGTCTACTCGCATTTGCACCTCTTCGCTAGCCGTGGTCGGTTCCGTTTCATTGAGGAGGTAGCTGTAATCCTCTAGCTGAAAGCCTGCGACTGGATATTTATCATAGATAATCCGCTGCTGATTCGAAGGACTCGCCCAGAGTTCGGGGAAAAGTTGGCTTATCTCTCCGCCGCGCACTCGTGTCTTTACACTTCCGGAAGCATTGCCCTCTTCATCCAATGATAAGTGGATTACACGCTTCCGCTCATTGCGCCTTGCCTCCGGAGCCGGTGTAGAGACTAAATAGCCAGTTTCCTCTACCTCATCTACCCAAAGGACTTTTTTATCCTGCAGCGAGTAGGGGAGATAACCAAAGGGCAAGTTTTGGTTCGTACACTCCAGCCACAGTGTATCTTCCCGTAACGGCACAGCGAGAATCACATGATTAGTCTGTCCGGCACTTGGAAAATCTTCAAACAAAATTTCTTTGCCCTCGACACCAATTTCACAATAGTGAGAGCGAATGCTGGCCAATTGGAGGAGAGTCTTCGTGTAGTTGACCAGAGCTTTGCAATCGCCCCAACCTGTGGATTCCACCTCTTTGGCTTCACAGGGTTGGAACCCACCTAACCCCAGCTGAATACTCACATATCGCGTGTGATTCTGCATGTATTTATAGATTGTTCGCACTTTATCGCGAGTGTCATCACAATCTTTAACTAATTCTTCGACATTTCCTTTCATGGTTTTTGAGGCGGAAGCCTGGGGTTTGATCAATTTACTTACCCATTCACCATAGGTCCCCCAATTCGTAAAACATCCTTTAGACTTATTATAGGAGAAGCACTCTGGAACGACTAATAAAACCTTCATTCGCTCGTGAAGAGGAGATCCATAGGATTCTTTGGACACTGGTGGGAGGTGATTTACCTCCCAGGTAATGGTTCGAAGCTCGGAGTCAGCGCTGTCGATCACGGGAGCGGGCAGATTGAATAGCTTGTATCTGACTGGCGCATTTTTATGATAAATCAGCCGATAGCTGGCGCTTTCTACACCGACCTTATAACCGACCTGAGGAAACCAGTGGGGCAGCCCAATAAATTCTCGGTACTCTTGCGTGTATTCAAAAACCACCCGATACGGGTATGTTGGGTAGAATACCTTAATCTCCTTTTTCCGATGATCGTGAAAAAGTGTCGATTCAGAGAAAATGCTGTAATCCTTTATGTCCTTCCCTTTATACACTTTTATTTTCTTTCCCTTTGCGTCATAAAGGGTGGCACGAATATCTTTTATGGGTTGATCGCTGTCGTAATATACCTTAAGATCCGAGTGGTTCCGACCAGTTTCATTTAATATCGACACTTCAATGATTTTGTGCACGATAACCTCATCTGGCGACCTGTAATCTACTTCGGTCAGGTGCCTGTGATACACTGCATCCGCTCCTATACTTACAGAATCCGAAAAATGCTGTCCAGCTTGCAATGGTTGGAATTCACAGCTCACAAGGATAAAAAAAAGAAGTGTAAATGGGAATGCCTGTGATTCCATTGAACCTACTTTTTATTTAAAATGATTTTCTTATTATTTTGATTTACGATATCGTCAAAAAAAGATTGAATTTCTCCATAGTGATCTGCGGGGAAGTCAGGCTGATTGATCGATAGAGTCACTGTAATTACAATTTTTCCACCAATCTCCACGATGTTGTAGCTGTATTGCATTTTACCTTCCAGAATGGAAAATCTGACATTTTGGGGAAGCTCCTCCGTCGCGTAGCCCTCCGGGATAGCATATGAAAAAACGCGATGGTCTCTGGACGGGAAATGAAAATTAATCGGTAATTTTCTATTTGGCTTCGTCAGAGGATTTTTTTTATAAATCAATCCTTTTCCAGGGCTAATATAGAGGAGGTTTCCGGCCTGTAGGACGGACTCTGACATTGTAGCTTCGTATTGTAAGTTGATCACCGGTCTGGGGAAGGATCGAAGATTGACTTTGACATCACTGACTTCCTTTATCTCAAATCGTTCGGATAGAGACTCTATCTGTCCTTCTTCTTTTTGTTTTTTAAGGACTTCATTCATGCGTAATGCGGCGTGATCGAAAAAATTTTGCTGAACAGTACCTTTAACATCACTTGACTCAGTGACATGAAATTCTGCCTGATGGGTAGTTTGAGAGGGATGTATTGGGTTGAGGTTAATCCAATTCGACCGCTCCTCTTCAATGATTCTGGCTTGGCCGTTGAGGCACTCTAATGGTAATACATTAGGTGCACTAAAGGGATCTGTCGCATCAATATAGAAAAAGTTTTCTTCCACGATAGCTCCCGCTATTACGTGGTTAAATTTTGAAATACTGACTTGCCACTGCTGAATTATACCTGAGGATCGCGTAGACAATACGATGGGAAAAGCGTCCAGTCCAGCTTCTCTAAGCGCACCAATCAAAAGGAGGTTGACCTCCGCAGAGTTTCCAGAGCCTTCGCTATAAGCCTTTTTCACTCCTTTGTCGGTGAGCAAGCGATATTTTTTATTCCATTTGACTTTATCATGAATGTGGCCAAGAACTGCAAACATTTTTTCATTTCCGGCAGCAAGAGAGTCCGTAATTTCCCCAATATCTTCAGACAGAAAGCTCGTTCGTCTTAGTTCATGACCAAAGTCATTTCTGTTTAACAATTCCTGGGTTACAGAATTCCAATCAGCCGCATACTCTTGTCGATCCCGATTGGGAAACTGTGTATAAAGCAATTCAAAATCAATGTGTGATAGATAGTTCTTTGAATTGTCTGTAAAAGGCTCTTCTTTAAGGGCCGGTATATTGTAAGCGTAAAAATTATACCGATCCATTAAATAGCTTACTCTGTGCGTTTCAGTAGTGCGGTGGTTCCTTCCAAAAGTGCTCTCCTGGTGGTGTTGGTGACGGTTCTGGGTAAAAGTCTCCCTCTCCGTAGTCTTATTAGCCTCAATGTGTTCGTAGCCGGAAATTTGAAGGTTATATTTATAAAATTCAGGAAAGCTTACCGTGTAGTTAGATACCAGACTTGGGATCTCCGCCTGAAAATCCCAGGGTTGCAAATTATAAGTGAAATCTGAAGTAATCTTATAACTATATTCAATCACTGATCCCTCTTCTACTTTAGGCATGGTGAATTTGATCAGAGATAAGTTTTCACTATAATCCTCCTCGTACACATCTCCTTTAGACAGTTTTGACTTATCAATTTTTCCGTTTTTCAGATTGTATGTTGCCGCTTTAAAGCTCACGAGTTTCTCCTTGCTTCCCCCCGAAGATTGTTGTAGCGGAATAGTAACATCTGCCCATCGAAATCCATCTTTATTAATTATTTTAATCCGTTTGTGCCGTTCGATTTCCAAATAAAACGATCCGTGTTCTTTCTTATATCTCATGATACTGCGTCCATCGTCAAATAAAACAAATGCGTTAGCATTGGAGTCAATTTCACAGCTCTTCATTTCCAATTCGGCGAGTAAATCTTTCCCAAACTTTGGAATATCCGGCTCTTCAGCTTGCTGGGCATTCCCATATAATGAAAAAAACAAGAAAAAACCTAGAATGGCGAGTGGTGTAAGTTTTTTAATTATCATTTATACATATTTGCAAATTAATAAATAGCGGGAATTCCACTTTCCCTAGAAAAAGTATGCTTGTTTGCATCACTTGTACATCCTTATTTCTCCTCATGGATCGACAGCAAGCTGCCTACAATTCTCATTATTAGATCAAATATAGATAAAAGTTACTGAATCTCCGCTCTTAGCACACCGGAGCGGTACTTCTCAACGCTTTAAGATATTGAAGTGAAAAATAATCATTACATAATTTATTAACTATCGCCAATCAACACCTCTGACTCCACTAATATAGCAAGGAATGCAGAGGAGTATCAATTAACGATTCCCCACACCTCTATCGATGAGCTCATAAAGGCTCTTTCGGACGGATTATACACCCCTTCGAGAAAAATAGTGCAGAAGTAATGCAAATCGACAGAATGATCCAAAGAGATTGCCCTGTTTTCTCTGATTCACCTCACCGAATGAAACACTGGGTTCTTGGCACCGGAGTTCTAGCCATAACTAAATTGAGGAAAGATTTTATCAGATAACGAAGATATTGGGGGTTTGCAGCCAATCGTAATAGAAAAGATTTTCGGAGTAGACTCAATCTTCCCGCTCTTATTTCCATTGAATATAACTCTTTTTTGGCCGCCTCCCGGCCGGCCAGGACCGGGCTCTCCGCTTGTAGTGCGCTGGCCGCTCACAGCCGCCCTAAGGCTGCGGTAGCTTCACTTGTCGCTTCCTCGCCAAAGGGCAAGCTAGCTCGCAGCTGCGCGCCCTATCGCTGCGATCCCTGGCGGGGGATTGGACTTGAATAATTATTAAAAAAATGCGATGACCAACCCGTTACTAAAAATCCCGTTACTGAAAATTTCAGTATTACGCACTTTCAGGTCTTTTTATGTAATCAAATCTACAAATTGCCTAAGTAGTGCTTTTTGTGGAAATTAAATAGCATTTTTGTTAAATGAAGAAAGCATTATCGGGTTTTGCTAAATAGATAAAGCAATTTGTGTCTTTGCGTTAAGAAAATAACAATCCATGGAACATCTGATTCAAAAATCACTCAGAAAATCCGGCTAGGTGACGGGAAAGAAAAAGCGCTGCATCTATGATCTCATTGATTGGAACCAAAAGTTGATTATGATCCTAGGTTATCGAGGTATAGGAAAAACCACGCTTATACTTCAGTATTTATCCGACTCTGTGAAAAAAGGAGTCTATCTGAGCCTGGACGATTTCTACTTTGAATCGAATAGATTAGTTTCTACAGTTGAAGAACTCTACCGTCTTGGATATCGGCTTTTTTTATTAGACGAGGTACACAAGAACGCCTGGTGGTCAAAAGATGTAAAGCAGTTGTACGACGATTATGAGAACATCCAAATCGTAGCAACGGGCTCATCTATTCTAGATATTTCCAAACGCAAGGTCGATTTATCCCGACGAGCCACTCTATATAGAATGAAAGGCTTGTCATTTCGTGAGTATCTTCTTTTTGAAAAAAACATCGAGCTTCCGACCATTACATTGCCAGAGGTGATAGAAAAGCACCACAAATTAGGACCTGATTTACTAGACGTGTTTTCTTTTCCCAACGATTTTCTCAACTTTCTAAAATTCGGATACTTTCCTTTCTATTTAGAAGGCCAAAGTAGCTATTTTCAAAAGCTCGAAAAAACTCTAAAGCTCGTCATAGAAACAGATATTGCTCCCTATGAGCAGTTGCAGCATGCAACAGTAGGGATGATGAAAAAATTGCTTTTTGTATTGAGCGAATCAGTTCCTTTTACTCCAAATATTAAAAAGTTATCAGAAAAGATCGGTATTCCTCGAAATACCCTCCTCCGATTACTAGACTATTTGGAGCAAGCGCACATCTTGCACTTATTAAGAAAAGATACCAAGGGCTTAAGTTATTTACAAAAGCCCGATAAAATCTATTTGCGGAATACGAACTTCATTTATATGTTCTCGGACCAACAGGCCAATGTGGGTAATGTTCGGGAAACATTCTTTATTAACCAACTCAGTGCCTTGCACAAGATAACGTTTCCCAAGTTTGGAGATTTCATGGTGGATGACAGTACTGTTTTTGAGATAGGAGGTGCATCTAAATCGATGGCGCAGATCAAGGGAGTACCTAATGCTTATTTGGCCGTGGATATAAAAGGTGGAAGTCAGAACAGAATTCCATTGTGGCTATTTGGATTTTTATATTGATTAGACCTCTCAGCTGAAAATGGTAAGATATTCCAATGCAGTATTCTATAACTCTAATGGAGTTCTGTGCATTGACCTTTCTGTGCTTTTAAAAAAAAACGCCTATTCCTTGGCTTTTTGCGTTATTTGACGTACTTTTACGTTATACAACGGAAAAACAAGTTATGTATCAAAAATTAACGGAGACAGAAGAAGAGATCATGCAGCAGATTTGGCGGCTGAAAGAATGCACGGTGCGCGAGCTGATGGAGGCGATGGACGCCGAAGATAAACCGCACTCTACGGTATCTTCCGTCGTGCGCATTCTCGAGAAGAAAGGTTTCGTAGATCACAAAGCCTACGGCCGGACGCATGTCTATTACCCCACCGTGGTCAGAGAAGGCTACGTCCAGCAGAACCTGGAGGAAATGGAGGCCGAGTACTTTAGTGGCTCTACTCGAGAGTTGGTTTCTTTTCTAGTGGAGAAGGAAAAGCTCAAACCCAAAGATCTCGAAGAAATGATGGACCTCATCAATAAAAGCTCAAAATCATGATTATTTTATATCTCATCGAAAGTTCGCTGTATCTCCTTTTGGGCTGGGCACTCTATGCTTACGCTTTCCGCGAAAGAGGCTGGTTTCGCTTTTCCCGTCTGTTTTTATTGAGCTGGATTCCCATTTCTTTTCTGGCACCTCTGATTCCCTGGACGACCTTGTGGACAGTGTCCGGCGGAGAGTATGTTGTTTATTTGGAAGAAATAACCATTGGGAGCAGCGCGCAAATCGCTGCTGATCCCGGCAGTGGTGTGGGAAATTCATTTTCCTTGATTTGGGTCCTGATGAGTACCGTATATCTCGCTGGGGTCATCTACAAAGTCGTTCAATGGATGCGTGGCCACAAATCGATCCTTCAATTGAAGAAAAGCGCCCAACTGAGCGAGAAAAATAACTTTGAAGATATCCGTATTTATCGATGGTCGGGCTCCATGCCTTTTAGCTACGGACGGAGTATTTTTATTCCGAAATCAATGGCCATTGACTCCCCTGAATATCAGATGGCGCTGAACCACGAAAAGGTTCACGTTCACGAAAGGCACTATCTCGACAAGATCTATTACCATATTTGGGCTGTACTTCTGTGGTTTCACCCCCTTGTCAATATCATACGACAGTCGCAGGAAGAAATACACGAGCTCGAGGCAGACCGCACGGTCACAGAGCGGTTTCAGAAACAAGATTACATGCACTTTCTCTTGCAGGAAGTGCAGGGCTTACGCATGCCTACTCCCCATTTAGTCTCTCCCTTTTTCACTTCACCCCTTAAAAAACGAATTCAAATGATAGCCGGACAAAGAAAATCTCAAAGCCAAACAACAATCTACCTTCTCCTCGGTCTATTTTTCATTGCTGGACTCACCGTTATTGGATGCGAATCTGATGTGAGTGACAATCTAAAACAAGTAGAGGAGCAGACGAAACCCGTTTATTATCTCGATGGAATGCGTCCAAACGAAACTGAAAAACCGCCCACTCCTCCAACCCCACCCTCGCCTGAGGCCTTGAAAAGGATAAATTCCATTGCTGCTACCGCCGCTGGAGTTTCATCTGAGCAAGAAGGCAACGAGGTATTCAAAGTAGTAGAGCAAATGCCGCGTTTCCCGGGCTGCGAAGACGAGCCGATGTCAGATGCAGAACGCCAACAATGTGCCCAGCAAAAGTTATTGGAATTCATTTATGAAAATATTAGCTATCCCGAAGCGGCGACAAAAAATAAAATTTCCGGAATGGTCGTAGTGAAGTTTGTAATTGATGCTGAAGGACGAGTGATAAAGCCTGAAATCGTCCGTGATATTGGCGGTGGATGCGGCGAGGAGGCCTTGCGTGTGGTGCACCTCATGAATGAGCAAGACATCCGATGGGTCAGTGGAAAGCAGCGTGGCAAGAACGTTGCAGTGGAGCTTAATTTGCCCATTCGCTTTGCAATCGACTAATTGCACTACTGCACACCTGACATAAAAGCAAATAAAAAAATCGCTTCTCTCACTTTTTTAAATTGAATCAATACAAGTATGAAAAATCAATTATTACACCCTGAGAACACGATCGGCTTATTCCTCCCGCTATTGTTTTTCTTTGGAATGATATCTATACAGGCGGCCTCGCCTCGTGCTTTTTCCCACGAGTATGAGAAAGTACCAAGTAAAGCCGACACGTCGGAACCCAAATTGGAAGAGGTTTTTAAAGTCGTAGAAGAAATGCCACGATTCCCGGGCTGTGAGGATCAAGGGCTGAGTTATTCTGAAAAACAAGCGTGTGCTCAACAAAAGCTTCTTGAATTTATAGGGCAGGAAATTAACTATCCAAAAAAAGCTCGTAAAAAAAATGTTTCCGGCATAGTGGTCGTCAAGTTCGTAATTGACGTAGATGGATCTGCAGATGATGTGGAAATTGTTCGAGATATCGGAAAGGGATGCGGCGCAGAGGCTGCACGCGTTGTAAAACTCATGAATAAACGCGGAATAAAGTGGATCCCTGGAAAACATAAGGGGAAAAAAGTTCGGGTTCAATTCAATTTACCTGTTAAGTTTGCCTTAAATGAGGATAAAACACCGGCCAAATCCAATTATGAAAAAATAGATAATCAGGAATAATATCCAAACCATGTTTTCAAAGAGGTAGAAGAACTGGCTTGCCTTAAGGAATGTGCAGATAAATATGATTCTACCGATGAACGACAGAGTTGTACAAAAGCGACGATAGCAATAACCAAAAACAAGTACAATGATTTTCTCCAATCCCCTGAAAAAGAAGATTTAAAGGGAATTTCTGTTGTAGAGTTTTTCATAGAAAAGGATGGTTCTACGAGCAATGAAAAGATCGTAAGGTCTTTATGTGAAGAATGTGACAAAGAAGCCTTGAGACAGGTCCGCTTGATGAACAAAAATGATCTGCATTGGGTGCCCGGGAAAATCGATGGAAAGCCCGTTCGCAGTGTCTACTTGATATCCATCCCATTTGAAAAGTAAGACTTCGATCATCTGTTAACAATGTCCGATCGCCTCATTCACTGTCCGATCGCCTCATTCACTGATTGAGTTGCTCGCGCAGCCATTTTTCCGCCTTTGCCCTTTCGCCGCAGATGGTGTAAGGAACAGGCTGTTTCTGTAGGGCAAAAATGGCTTTCAGCACATTGCGAATTAAAGCATTGGAAATCACATATGCTGTTCCTGCGCAGAACTTCTCCATCAACTGCTTGTGGTCTTTCAGCCACCGGGCTTGCATTTTTTGGTACTTGAGACCGGGAAAGGTGGCGTAGGTTGCATCAAAAAGAATTCCTATTCTATTTTCACGATCATAGGTGGCTTCCAATTCTTTTAGGTATACCGGAAAATTCTCATCGGTAGCATTTTCACCCGTAAATCGCACGCGAATCAACGGAAATTGAGTGGAGTCGACCGTGGCATACTTTTTCATATTAGAATAACTCCAAATGAGTGCGGAAGGTTTTCGATGAGCCTATGCATCGCCCCATTCCCCTGCCTCGCGCGCAGGCCGCGTAAGCGATGGGAGCCAGTTGAAAGGTAAGCCATCTAAAGACACCCTATATGTTAGATAATTTGAGTATTTTTAACACATTCGAGAAACCTGTACAAAATCTCTCAATAATTTAACATGAGAAACATAACAAAAGAATGGCAGTGGAAACCTATTCCACCAGATGTGGAACTTGAAAGCCCGGAGGTTCTAAAAAAGGCGCTGGAAGCTCAACGTTATCTTGCAGAGTTAAAAGGTATTTCCCAAACGATGCCGAATCAGATCATTTTGTTGAATACCCTCCCTATTCAAGAGGCAAGAGATTCTTCAGAAATTGAAAATATTGTTACAACCAGCGATGAACTGTATAAAGCACGTATCCAATCTGTTGGAAGTATTGATCAGGCCACCAAGGAAGTTCGACGATATTCTGATGCTTTAATTGAGGGATATAATCAGATATTGAAAGAGAGGTTGTTAACTATTCGCCACATTCTATCGATTCAGAGAATTTTAGAAGAAAAGGAGGCCGGGGTAAGAAAGCTTCCTGGCACAAAACTTTCTAACCCCAAGACGGGTGAAACTGTTTTTGTACCTCCACAATCCAAAGAAAAAATTGAGGCTGCACTTAAAAATTTGGAACAATACATCAATGATGATAGCCTTTCTCCAGTGCATCCACTAATTAAAACGGCCGTTATCCATTTTCAATTTGAAAGTATTCATCCTTTTTACGATGGAAATGGTCGCACTGGTCGTATAATAAATATGCTATACCTAGTTCAAAAGGGACTTCTTGACCTGCCGGTACTTTATCTCAGTCGATATATTGTAAAAAACAAGCCTGAATATTACCGTCTTTTACAACGAGTGAGGACTCACAATGATTGGCATTCTTGGGTAATCTATATGCTGGAGGGTGTATCACAAACTTCTCGGCAAACCATAGGCGTGATTATGGGGATACGAAATTTGATGATGAAGTATAAACATCAAATCAGAAAAGACTACTCGTTCTACAGTCAGGATTTAATAAATCACTTGTTTAGATATCCGTACAGCAAAATTAACTATTTGAAAAAAGATTTAAAGATCACACGCCAAACCGCATCAAAATATTTGGATGAATTAGCAGCGGGCAATTTATTGGAAAAAGTGAAACAAGGGCGAGAAAACTACTATATCAATAATGCTCTACTAAAATTGCTTACAGGTGACCATCAAAACGAAGATCAATAAAGTATTTAAGATCTCGAAATGAAGTGGTTTACCTCGGAACTGTCAAAGAATCACTAGATTTTCACCCTTTTGACAAATATGCTAACAAAATCCAGTATTATTTACATATTTCATGACTGGTTATCCCATTGCAAGTGGATAATAATAAAGCATATAGCGAAAGATCAAAATCTCAACTCATCCTTGGTCTCACCACCCGCTGAGACCCTAAAAGAGCATTAGGAGTTTATCGGGATGGCTCCTTATGAACTGGTAGCAGAAAATGAAAGCGCCGTCCGTGAACTAGGCGATGAGACGCTGAAGAAGATCGCCATTGAGCTCACGGAAAAACTCCGGAAATCCACTACAGTGGACTGGCAAAAACGAGACAGTGTCCGGGCAAAATTGAGAATTTTGGTTCACCGAACGCTTCGCCGATATGATTATCCACCGGATAAGCATAAAGCCGCCATGGAATTGATCATGGAGCAGGCGGAAGTGCTGGCGGATGAATGGACCCGATAGCGGACAAAAGTACTGCACGCTGGCCGCGTAAGCGATGGGAGCCAGGCCTCGGTTCGCTGCAGCCTAGAGGCGGGAGCGAACCGAGGAGATGCCGGCACCGCCGGTAGCCGATAGCTGGCGACCGTAGCGCCGCTCCCCAAGTTGGGGAGCGGTACGCCCAAAAAATAAAATAAGAAGCTTATCTTTCTACAACTGCTAGCCCCCTGACGCTGTTACCTTAGCATGAGAATATTATTGACGGGAGCGACGGGATATATTGGAAAACGGATTTTACCCGTATTATTGGAAGAGGGCCACGAAATTTGGTGCTGTGTGCGCGATCCCAAGCGCTTTGTGCCGCCCAAACATAGCTCGGGGGAAGTGCATACCCTCACGATCGATTTTCTAAAATCCCATGCGCTGGGTGAAGAGGTGCCCAAACAATTTGACGTGGCCTATTATCTTATGCATTCGCTGGCTTCCAAGGTCAATGCCTTTGAAGACCTGGAGGAAAAGGTGGTCAATAATTTCCTGAAAGCGGTGGAAGGCAAAGGGCTGAAACAGATTATCTATCTCTCGGGCATGGTGAATAATGAAGAGCTATCGGTGCATCTGCGCTCGAGGCTCAAGGTGGAGGAAATGCTAAATAGTGGAAAAACCCCGGTCACTACTTTGCGCGCCGGCATCATCGTGGGATCGGGCAGTGCCTCTTTTGAAATCATTCGGGATCTGGTGGAAAAACTGCCGGTGATGGTCGCCCCCCGCTGGCTCGAGACCCGCATTCAGCCCATTGCGATCCGCGATGTCATCGATCTATTGGATCGGGTAAAAGGTAAAGAGCAGTTCTACGGCCAGCATTTTGATATTGGCGGGCCGGATGCGCTGACTTATAAACAAATGCTCCTGATTTACTCCGAAGTGCGAGGGCTCAAGCGTTATATTTTTACTCTGCCGGTAATGACGCCGCGATTGTCGTCCTACTGGCTGTATTTTGTCACCTCCACCTCCTACCCTCTGGCGGTCAATCTCGTCAACAGTATGAAAATTGACGTGGTCTGCCAGGATCGCAAGTTGCAGGAGGAGTTGGGACAGGAAGGCATTCCCTATAAGGAGGCGGTGGAAATGGCCTTTCAGCGCATCAAGCAAAACGTCGTGACTTCTTCCTGGAAAGATGCCGCTGTTTCGAGCAAAACGAGCATGCAGGTCAATCAATTCATCGAAGTGCCGGAATACGGTTGCTTTAAGGATTACCGGGAAGAAACCGTCGCCTCGGGTCAACGCGATAGGGTGTTGAAGAATTTATGGTCTATTGGCGGCGATCGCGGGTGGTACTACGGCACGGCACTGTGGAAAATTCGAGGCTTTATAGATAAACTCGTCGGGGGAGTTGGCCTGCGTCGCGGGCGGACCTCACCAACGAAAATTGAAGCGGGCGATGCCCTGGACTTCTGGCGTGTCCTTGCCGCTGACCGGGAAGAAGGCCGCCTTTTGCTCTATGCGGAAATGAAATTGCCGGGACAGGCCTGGCTCGAGTTTCAATACGAAGAGAAAGAGGGAGCACCCGATCGGTTGACTCAAACAGCCACCTTCCGAT
>Ga0136604_1001015_pt1 | contig 13012 bp, 19 predicted proteins | sample AntRauFillE10628_FD_104928 | JGI IMG/M metagenome (GOLD analysis project Ga0136604, IMG submission 104928) | Saline lake microbial communities from Rauer Islands, Antarctica - Metagenome Filla E10 #628 | ecosystem: Environmental > Aquatic > Non-marine Saline and Alkaline > Saline | place... | reverse complement strand
TACTTTAGCATGAAGCTTCGCCAGTTTTAAAGGGTGAAATACATTTTGTGCAATCTGAAAAACTTCGGGTGTGCGCTCGCTGATCCGTTCGCTTAAAATGCAGGCCGCACTTAGCAATTGCCCTTTAATTTTAAGATTGAGTAAAGCCCGGCAAGGGTCTTCGGTCATACTCCAGGTACTAAGTATTAAATGCGCAGGACCGATGCGCTCTAGTAAATGGCCAATAAGGTGGTGATTGCTCCAGTGGCCACGGGTTACAAAATGAATAAGCTGGTTCGGCTCGAGTTTGGGAATGCTAGCCGCTAAAACTTTGCGGCCCCCTTCTATGGTATAGCGTTCCTTTGCGGCAAGGCTAAAGGCTTGGCTTTCGCTAGATGCCTCTTTAGGGGCAGGCGCAGAACTAAATAACATCGGCTAATTGTTTATCCAGTTCGTTCAATTCTTTCTGCCAATCTTGACAAGCAAGGGCCTTTTTAGGATTGCCCTGGTGTTTAGAAAGGTAGGTGCGCAGATTATTGCGGCGTTTGAGCATTTGCGCTTTGTCCAGCTCGGGCTCTAAGCCTTGGCTTTGGTATTTATTGGGGAGTACGACCTGATTTTCTTGCCAATACTTAAGCAGGCGCCAGATCTCCTCAATTTCTTGCCAGGCATTTTGTAAGGCAACCTTAATATCAAAAGCTTTTTTACGATCTAGGTTAAAGGTGGCATCTAAAAGCGGGTGTAAATGATTTACTTGGGCATATAATTTTCGCTGCCGCTGATAGGCTGAAAATAAAGCCTCTGGGTACTTTATAGTGCTGCTTACTTTGCTTTTGGGAGAAATTTCTACTAGGGCATTGGCCCTATTTTTTGGCCTTGACGGAATAATTAAAGCAGAAATTTCATTTTCTAGCCTTTGACAATTGTAAAAACTTTTACCTTTCGCCAACAATCGCCAGACTATGGGAGACGCTCCCGCATTTTTCAGAATACTTAAGCCAATTTCATAATCCTGGTTGGATTGTAGCCATTCCTGTGCTTCCATTTAGCGAAGTAGGGAAATGGCAATTGTTGAATAAAGGACAGATTTTAAATAAAAATATACCCGTCGTTTTCTATGTCATACAATTAGTTTATGACTTTATATTTTTATTCAATATGTTGATTAATAGGTTTTTATAAATATATTGGTTTATTATTTGATAATATTAGAATTTACTGGAATAGTTTATTCAAGTGTTATGTAAATATTAATAATTACTAAAAAAATAAAACTTTAACAGAAGTTTATATCTTCACCGCACTTATTTGGGCCTAAAAATTAAGTCGAGGAATTCGAAAATCGTTAAGAGTAGAAAAAATAAATTTTTAACCATGAATAACAAGTTAAGATTTTTTTCGATGATTGCTTTCGCTGGCCTCATCTTTTCATCTTGTTCAAAAGAGGACAATACTAATAATCAATTAAATTTTCTTAAAAACGGAGAAGAAAATGAAACAGAATTTAATTGTCAATATGTTTTAGATCCTGCTCCTCAGCCTTTAATTTCTATGATAGATAGTCCGAATGATCCTCGCGAGGATACGATCAATAAATATCTTTATCATTTGGCAAGAGCAATATCAAAATATACTTGTCAAGCAAACTTTGAGACACAGTTTAATTCGGTGAAATTTAATCGGTACAGTGGTGGTTCAGACGGCTTAGCTCAAGATGAAGCCATGATTAGTGATTTAATTAGTAGTGATCCTGCTCTAGAAACGCTTATAATTGCTGAATTTAATGCAGGGGGGTTTTCTTGGATGAATGCAAAAAATGATTTTAATTGGAAGGGATTCTCTTATGAACCTACGATTTGGTTAGAGAATGCTCCAGTAGCGGATTGGTCTCAAGAAGAGCTTATAGGGGTAGGAACAGATGTAGAATATACCAAAGGTTTTTTTGGCGATTTTGTACCTGCCTTTTATAATGAATGCAGAACTGAGGGGTACGAGCCAACTGAAGTTGTTCTAGGAAAGAAAAATGATGTTGATGTTTATGATACTAACGTTGTTGTAGATCCTATTTGTTTAGAAAACCCAATTTTGATTGTTCAATTAAGTTGGGATAAGCTTACTAAATCAAAAAAAATGGATGTATCAGGAAATGTCGGAGGCGATAATTATGATACCTTACCACTCCCGTTAATTGATCCACCCGGCTGCCCAATAGCTAATCAGTACGATGTGGTGCAGTTTTTCCCAGGTTGCACACGATTTGATCGTGGCCTCTGGTCTGAATCGAGAATTGCATATTTTAATATTGAGGATAGAGGCCCCAGTTACGTTTATTCATCCTTTCCTTATCGAAGCTATACGGAGCCAATGAAAATAATTCACAAAAATAATATGTGTAGTATTCACTCTGTATTTGAGAATATTTGGAATATCTCTTTAGTTCAGTCAACTCTATATTCTGGTTACAATAACTATTTGGTGTCTTATGAACATGATTGGTATGCCAGCTATCGTGGATGGGCTTTTCCAATTGATCAGGGTATTTTGCCAAAAGTTGGAATGCAAAGAAAAGGAAGTCATGAACATTGGCAAATATCAATAATGAAACCATCTGACTTTTGTGTTGGAAGAATGAAAGTGTATTATTACCCTTATTTAGGAATGAGAATACTTGGATCATAATGAATCAACGTCCTTTTTTAACAACATCAGCCAAAATGCTGATGTTGTTATCTTTAAGTTTCAACAGCCTTCGAGCTCAAATTATAGAGCCATCACTAACCTATGGTGTTACTAGCTATAGTTATTATGCTGAAGGCAATTATTCCACTTCTTATCCAAATCCTTTTTTTAATAGCTTTGTCACTGCCCCAACCATAGGGCTTAGACTAGATGTGCCAAAATATAATTTTGGCATAGAAACTAACTATTATCAAGCTAGTGTGCCCACTACTGTCGATTTTCAATATCAATCATATGCTAAGACCTTTTTTGATCTTGGAGTATACGCTTCGTATAAGAATTCTAAATTTCATATGTTTTATGCCAATGAAAATTTTAGAAATCAAGCTTCATTTGGTTTAGGAAATGTTAACCGTTTGGCCTTTGATCAAGGAATCGGCTTAGCATATAGCTATACGCACGCATCATATGACATTTCTATACGATCTGAGAATACCTTTAGAATTGTAAATGGTATAGTAGCTGTGGATAACCCTTTGACTGGTTTAACATTAAAGCTATCTAAATCTCTTGCTTTAACAGAAAGTAAGACCGAGAAGAGCAAAGGACCGCTTGCCAATTTAATAAATTTACAAGTTGGCTTAAACTTAACTGGTAACGAGTTAAACGGTGAGGTTCCTTCGATGTTACCAATCAAAATTGCTCCTTTGGTGGGGCTAGAGTTGACCTTTAAAGATTATCACATTTATATGCGGCGGGTGTTTTGGTATAATCTTGATGTTTCAAACTATTATGGTGGTAAACTAACCTCGATGTATAATCAGATTGGTTTTGGGTATAAAGTAGATGTAAATAATAAGAAACATTTCTTTGTGGGCCTTCATCATTTTTGGAATAATACTCGTGGGCAGCAATACCTAGATTTCCGTGAGAATGGCTTTTCTGACGATGTGCTTTGGTTTATACCCCAGAATAGAGGTGTAGGTTTAGAACTCAAGTATCCCTTCGCTAATAATATCGATTTTATTTTAGATGCTGATTATTACTATGAAGCGCACCCTCGTTTAGGCACGGGATTTAATAGGGAGAGTTTCAGGTTAAGCGCGGTTTATAATTTTAGATGATAAGTTTTTAAAATTTATTTTAGTTATTGGAGCAACAACTTTAATTTCATTTAGAAATTAGCTTTAAACCCTAAGCAAGAAAGGACTTTGTTGAAAAGTCCTTTCTTGCTTTTTATAATTTCGACATTGATAGGAAAGCGCTTTTGGATTTCAGCTATATGGTCCTCCATTAGTTTTTCAATTCAAGTGTATCAAATAACTCTGGCTGCTTTACTAGCTCTACATCCAATTTGGTGAGCTTGCCGTTTACCTGCTTAAGCTTCTTTTCGAGATTTTTAAGCCTAACGAATTGCTCGTGGTTTTCCTCCAGTGCCTTTTGAGTGCCGTGAATTTCATTTTTGATTTCTTCTTTTTGAATAAGTAGCTCTTTACGATTAGTGATTGTTCCGTGGAAGTGGTTGTATAAAAGTGTGTAGCAGCTGCGCTTATACTTGGTCAATTCTTCACTATCGGAACGCAATGAAAAGATCCAACCATAGATAAAAACCTCTGGAATGCAGGTCAGATTTCGACCCTGTTTTTTACCGTTTTTAGATACCTGAGTGTACTGAACAGTACACTCAGGTCCCAAAATTGGGTCTTTTTTCACGTTATCTATAGACCTGCGCGCGCTAACATTTAGGGCTTCACAAATTGGTCGTAAAGCGATCCAATAGGTGCCATCTACTTGCAGAAACAGGATGTTCTTGCCGTTAAATTCTAAAAACTTTTGGTGATTGTCCATTATCGAAAGCATTAAATAAGAAAAGCCCCCCTTCGTGTCAATCGCCAGAGAGAATGAAGGGGGGCTTTTCAATAAAGATTTTGCTTCGGGCGATTAACTTGTGCAAATATTGCACAAATATTCTATTTACAAGATAAAAATGCACAATAATTTTGCAAAGCAAGATTTTAGCGCTTAACAACTTATACCCTTTCCATCGTAATTTAGCACGGCTAAACGGAATCGCGATATTCCAAAAACTCAATCGCATTTAAAATAACCCAGGGTGGGGTAGTTATACATTGAAGGCTGTCCGCGATTTTCGGTTCGCCGATTCCGTTTAGCACACCCTGGACCTTTTTTAACCTTTAATAATTACTCCAATGCTAAACGGAAGTAAAGAAAAAGAAGGGGCTAAATCTATCAGTCCCAAAGAACTGCGCCAGCAAATGCGCGCGGTAGTAAAAGAGGCTACGGCCAATTTTAAAAGTCCTAGCGATAATGCCCTTGAGGCCTTTATGCGCTATTACAGTCAAAGCCAGCAAGGCGATTATCACAAAGCAGAAATACTGGAGCATCTCCATGATCTAGATCCCTCAGCTACTACCATGGGCCATTTGGCCAGCTTGCAAAATGCAGAAGCGCTGCAAGACTGTGCCACGCTCTTAATTGATTATGCGGTGCGCTGCCCAGATTTAGATCTGGACGAAAGCGAAACACCGCGAACCATGGCGGCTATTATTAATTTGGTCGTCGCTCTAGCGGTCGATGCGAGAAGCAAATAGAAATGAAAAACCCCGGTCTACTTGATCGGGGTTTCTTGTTTAGATATAGTACTAGACTTTAATAAGAAATTAAGGTATTAAGTCTTAGTGTATTCTAAAAGTATTTAAGCCTAGTTATTGGTGCTTTTTTTTGCTTTTAAAGCTACAACTTGAACAAAAATGATAAGTGCTGTAATAGCTGTAGATCTTATAATAATGCCTGCCATATTTGTATCTACTAGCCACTTATCGAGAATTAGGATGCTAGCAAGAAAAGTAATTATTCCAACAATTATTGCTGATTTTTTTACCATAGGTCAACAAGAATTGAGCTGGCAGATCCAATAATTCCTTCAGCCACAACAACTGCACCAATACCTACCCAGCCTGCTGGCCCTCCTGCGAGCATCGCTGCACCTGTTCCACTAACAGCAAGGTGCACAGCACCAACCCCTGCAGAAACAGCATCTGATTTAGCAGCATTTCCCCAACTTATTCCATAAGGTCCACTCACTTTGTTGTTGCCACCGAAAGAAGTCTCCCACTTAGTTAAATTCTCATGCCAATAGCTTAAAGAATGAACAGATATCCTTGAGTATATGTAAAAAATGAATAGCTCAGAATCTGATGTTAGAATATCCGCAGCATGATTTTCTAAAGAATAAATATCTTGTAAAACATCCTGTAATGGAAGATTCCCATTGTCCTCAATATCAAGGTAAACCTGATTTAAATCGTCTAGTAAAGACTTCAACTCTGCTGAAGACTCCATCTCCTCGTTATACATACCTGTTTCCGGTAAGTGCTCATTATCATCATTAAAAAAATCAACTACTAAATTCATTCTGGTTCCTATGTACGCTTCGCCATCAGCATTTAAGGGCGTAACATAATTTATTTCTGAATCGGTAATTTGCTTTGATTTGTTTAAGGCTTGTGCTAAAGTGAAGTTAGCGGAATTTGAGGCTAAAGAATGATAAATTGAGTCTAATATAGAATTATGTCTAATCCCGATATAGTCAAACTCAGAGGGGTTTAGAGTAGTTTCACTCTTGTTTTTTATACTACCACTTTGAACCGATGGTTCTTTTTGGCAAGCAAAGAATAATGGAACAATCAATAAGATTAACTTTTTCATAATGCAATAGAATTTAAAAATTAAATTATGATTCAAAAATATTAAAGTATTTTAAAATTCCAAAATGTAAGGTGTTTTTAGAAGAGGTGGGGTTATAATAAAAAAGCAAGGAAAACTAATTCATTTGTAGTGTTAATGGGGGTTTTTAGTATTACTTTTTCTTGGATGATTTATTCGAAATATCTCATCTTGAACACACTTTTTAAAGTGATTCACAAATTCCCGATAAAAGTGGCCACTCTTTTTTTCTTGTCCCGAAGTTATATACTGCAGGTAGTCATTTGCTTGATTTTTAAGAACTGCCGCTAAACTTTTATTGTAATCACCTTCACCTTCAATACCATTTTCAGTGGCATATTCCTCTTCACAAAGCGTGATAACATGGTAAAATTGATTTTCATGGTCTAGGTAGCTTTCTAAGCGAGTATGCAGGGCCTTCAGTCGGTCCAATTTGGTGCTCATAGTATGGTCTTTTAAGATGATAAGCCAGGCTAAATACTTAAACGTTTAATCTTCTTTCGGTTTTCGCTTCTTACGCAAGTAGGAGCAGCCATTTGCAAAAGCGCGATCGGCTCGCTCTTTAGTAATGGTGCGGAAATCGAGCCTTTGCCCTTTAAATATGAGTACACCAGGCTTAATACCTTGCAAAGTATAATGCTCGCTAATATGGGGGCTCAGCTTGTCCATACTATACGGCAGCTACTAAGGGAATGCTGCCCGTATAAAGCTTTTTATAATGAATGGCCGAAACACTAATAGTGTTGCCGCGTTCGCCGCCTTCTTGGGTACCAGTGCCAAAAGTACTGGTAATCATGGCGCCATTGTCTTCTTCACCTAATTGTACCACTTGGCCATCAGGCAAGGGCACTAGAACAATATGCTTTTCAGCGCGGGCTTTACGCAATAGGCCTTCAATAGCAGGGGAGAGGTTAGGGATTAAACCGCCAAAAGTAAATTTGTCGGCATTGCCTTGCACCGCGCCCTGGTATTCGCTGTTTAGCTCATTTTTATTGAGCTCCAACTCTACTTTATAAAAACGGCCACCCGTTTTAAAAGTATGATCGGCAGCAATAACGGCCACATCTTCTAAGCTGGCAGCAGCAATGCCCCCTTCTTTTTGAATAACATCGAAAGTGCTTAAAGGCGCAAAGTAAAAGGCAAGCTTGGTGCCTCCTGGGTTGTCTTGGGCAGGAGCCAAAACATCGGTATAATCTGCCATGCTTAAGAGTTTACAGGTTTAAGAATATTTTGGCCATCTAGCTTTAAGATTTCAGCCACAAGGCTTGCATCGCGCTTAAGATCGCCAAGGCCCAGCTTTTGGTTTTTAAAACGGAAAGAAGGACTCACTACAAGGTAGCGCTGCTTTTTATGCTCAATAGCCAAAATGCCTTTCTTCTCATCGTTCTTTTGCTGGTTTAGCGCGTCAATGGTCGCGTTCATATCATCGATAGTGGCCAGAAGCTCTTCGGTTTCTTTGCCACCCTTTAAAAGGAGCTCAACGAGCTCCTCTTTGGTTAGTTTTTGTAATTCGGTTTTTGTCATGGCTCTAATTTTTAGAAAAGCCCCGCCAAAAGAGGCGAGGACTTTTCGGGCTATTCTCCGGTTTCAAATTAATTAAGACTGGTCGTTTAGATACAACGGCTCTAAATCGGCAATTTCAAAACCAAGCAACCATTTAGCAGAGGTCAAGTAACCGTGCACGGTAGGCACAATTTTACCAATGGTGGGGCCGCCTTTGCCTACAATGGTAGTTCCTACCCGTAAGTTGGCACGCTGCACATCTACAATAACACGGCTGCTATTATCTAGCCAAGTGGTAGGTACAATTTCCCATTTCTTGTTAGAGCCATAAATGTATTTACGGCCATCGCCACTGTTGGAAGTGTTGGTGGCACCAAAAACGTCTTGCTCGTGTTTTACATAATTCCAAAAAGTGTCTTCGCTCACTAAAAAGGCACCGCCTTTTTTACGGTGGGCAGAAGTCATGTTTTGGTACATCAGCTCCATTTTGTCCAGAGCATTTGCATTGGTAATAGCACCCGTGGCAATGGGGCTAATATTCCCCGCCGTAATTTCATCGGCAATAATCTTGGCCGGACCATCAAAGCAAACAAAGCCGTTGGCCTCTTCCCATTTAGCCGGATGCGAAATAGGCGATTCGCCTGCATTGGTATTGCTTAGGCACTTGTAAAAGTTTTCATCGCTATACTTCATGTAGTCGCCTGCCGAGTAGGTACTACCCGCGGCAAAGTCTTGCGCATCCGCATGATATTCGCTGTGGTAAAAATTATCGTTAATCTCGCTGCTCAGTTTTTCCATTTCGCGCGCCCAGAACCATTGTGCAAAAGGAATTTGCACGGCCCCTGGAGCTACCATGTCGGCCAAGAAAGATTCGATTAATTCTTCAGGAACGATTTTAAAAAGCTTCATACAATCGTAAACATAAAGCTTACGGCCGCTGAGGGTGCGCTCTTTACGTCCGTTGGTTTCCACGTTTAAATCGAGCGGGCGCATGCCAGCTTTGGCGGTAAATTTGGGTAGTAATTTTCCGTGGCGGCTTACATTTCTATCTACCGTAAGGTCGCTAAAGATGTCGAGGCCGTTAAGCATCTGCATCATAAACTTACGATCGTATTGGCCTGCCCACTTGGCAATGGCTTCCACATCGGTAACGGGTGTGGCCATAGCAACTAGCAAGCCCTCGGAGCTGTGGCTAGAAGCGAAGCCAATAAGCGCCGAACTGAGCGCCAGTAGTAAAAGAAAAATCTTTTTCATTTTGATTATTGGGGGTTTAAGATTCAATACCTAATTCCTCGCGCATGGCTTTCAGCTGGGCGTCAGCCTCGGAGGTTAACACTTCGCTTTCGCCGCCGTCTCCAGTTGCATCACCATGCGCTCCAGATTGCGGATTAGCTCCACTACCCTTTTCAAGGGTACTTACTTTGGCCTCTAAATCACTAATGGATTTATCGCGGGCCGTTACGGTATCTTTAAGATTGTCCAACTCTTGTTTTTGGTCGGCTGCAGCTTGCAACTGATCATTAAGAGCCTGTAATTGCTCCGGGCTGGGTTGGTGATCTTGGTCCGCATCTGCCGAAGCATTAAGACCGAAAACCGCTAAAAGGGCGGTTAATTTGTTTGAGATTTTCATAGGCTCATCCTGATTTTTAGGGGGTATAGATTTGGCAGGTTTCGGTTTAAAAGATTCGAAACTATTTTTTAGCGTGTTTTGCAGCTGCTGTAAAAAGCTAGCTTGGGTTTCGGGCTTTTTATTGAAGAGGGCCATTACCTCTTGGTAAGAAAGCCCTTCGTATTCAGCGGCAATTTCCGAGCGTTCGGCAATTACTTCATCAATAAGGCCTAAATCTTTGGCTTCATCGGAAGTATAAAAGTGATCATCGTAATTCATGATGTCGCTTTGAACGGCCTCGAGGGATTTACCCGTTTTAGCCGCAATGCTTTTCGATAAGCCTTTATCTACGGCGCGCATCATATTAAGGCTGCCCTCAATTTCTTTTACATTTCCCCAGGCACCGCCGCTGCAGCAATGCAACATAGTGGTGGTGTTTTCGTGGGCGTAAACCTTTTTACCCGCCATAAGCACAATAGCGCCCATGCTGTAGGCAATGCCATCGTTACGGGTGTTTATCGGTTTGGCTTCGGCATCCGCATTTTGGTTAAGTATGGCATTGTAAATAGCAATGCCCTCGCTGATGCTTCCACCAGGAGAGTTAATGGCAAGTAAAATGCTGGTGCATTCAGGATCATCGTTGGCCTCTTGCAGATCTTGGCGAAAGCCTTTAGCGGTAATGCCAGAATCGTCCCACCATTGTTGGCCGAACCTATCGTAAAGTAAAATTGTGCGTTCCATTTGCGAAGGGTAAAAATTCCCTACGCAATAATGGCGCTACTAACAAGGCAATTATAGGACTAGGAGAAGATTATGCGCCCTTTAGAATCTAAGGAATAGCGGGCATTTTGGCCGTTTGACACTACGAGTTGGCCATCTGCATTAAGCGCAAAACTTTCGCTTAAATCACCTGCGTAGATGAGTTGGCCAAGGGCATTAAGGCTAAACTGCGGTAAGGGGGGTAAAGTTAAAAAGTAGCTGGGCTTGGTATGTTGGCCGCTAAAATTTAAGGAGAAGCCAATTTGGCCTCCATAGGTTTCGGTTTTAAAAGAAACCGACAGGCGTAAAGGCTCACTGGGCGAATTCAATAATTTATGATTGCCAAGGTGATCGCGATACTTTACCAATAAATTAAGATTGCGAAGCTGTAAAAGCGCTTGCCGGTTAGCGAGTAAGTCGGCAGGAAGCAATGCGTTAACCGTTTTTTGGTAAAGGCTGCCATGGTCGGTTTCCGTTTCGGTTTCTTCAAATGTGGCACTGTCTGAGATTATAGGAAGATTTAGCCAGGCATAATTTGGGTGAAAGGAAATCTCCATTTCCTGCACTTGCAAATTTATCGCAGCTGGAAAATTATCGATACCAGAAATTGGCAGGCATTGAAGCGATTCGATGCCACCAACCAAGGCTTGAGTAGTGTTTTGAAAAGGGCTCATATAATCGGACAAGTATTCACAAAATTTTTAAAGTACGCGCCGCATCTGCGATTGGCCGCTTTTGCGGTAGCGATAATAGGCTTTGCGCAATGCTTCCAGCGACAGAACCGCCCGATCGTCGCTGTATTTTGCAATAAAGCGCTCTATTTCTTGCGTCATTTTACCCCCTTTACGCTGGGCTTCGCCTCGAGCGCAGATAAGATCTAAGCGCGAAAAAAGCTCGCGATACATTAGGGTTTCAATTAAATTTTGAAAGCGCTTAATGTTGGTAGGAGAAATACAAAGCCAATTATTTCTGCCATCGTAGCTTTTACCAAGACGATCTTGAGCCGGAATAGAAATTTCAAAATAATTAGCATCGGAAGGTTTAGGCATGGGTTTACTTGAAACTTCTATAACTCCCATTAAAAAAGCGCCCAGAGTGCTGTTAGCTTGAATTTTAATTTCCTCACCTTCTGATTTCAGCTCTTGCTGGAGGTAGTTCATTAAGTGTGCAGGAATAGGAATTTGCAGAATTACTCTTTTACTCATAGTCATAGTTTAAATAAGTTAGCGAACAGCCTAAACGCAATTTAATGAAACATCATGTTTTTTAAACGCTTAAATCGTCATTATCAGAGTCTTTTATCCTCACATTTTTAACAATTTAAAAGAATCTAATTCGCAAGATTAAACCAATTGCCAAGCCAAAAATTAAGTAAGCATACCAAGGAATAAGGTCCATTAGCTTTTGCCACCAGGAGCGTTTATCAATGGCAACTACAGTCTCGCTTTCGCGGGATTTAATCAGTTTTAGTTTTTCCTGCAGCTTAGATATTGTTTGGTCTTGGCTATTACATTCGGCCACAAGCTCCCCATACTTATTTTTCCAAAGTAGCAGCTCCCCTTTGGTGCGAGGGTCGATGATCTTAAGCGTGTCAAAAATTCGACGATCTAGGAATTCAGGTAAAGAAATTTCCGTTTGCACGGTAAAGCCGGGCAGGGTAGTATCGCGTATTTCGCGCTCAATAAAGCGAAAGGTGTCGTTAGAAGTAGTGATGCTTTCAGGCGTTTTACAGCTAACTAAGATCAGGCAGGACAGTAAGCAGGACAGGTATTTCATAGCTCGTTCTTTTTAGAGATTTCCTGCACATTTTGGCGCTTGATGGCCGCGCGGATATAATCCCAGGCATCGATACCAAAAATGTTTTTAAAGTTCTCGAGGATGGAACGTAATTCGGTCAGGGCCAAGAAGCCCGCCACCAAGCGCATAAAGGGAATGGAGGGAATGATTTTACTTTCAATTACCCAAGCTGCAAGAAGGATGAGGCAATAGATAATAAGCTTGTTAAAGGTGTTAAATATTTTGGACCACTGAAAGGGAATACTCTGCTTTATGCTAGCAATGATTCCTGTAATAAGATCGATGACGATAAGAATAATAAGGGCTCCAGCAATATCGTAAAGCGGCACGAGGATAGCGAGAAACCATAGCACAAATTTCATGATGAAATCTACATTATCGCTGGCATTTAGGATGTTTAGGATTTGTTTAGGCATGGCCAGTTCTATCAATTATTTCAACAATAATTTTCTCCTCTACAAAAGCTAAAATTTGTTGCATCATAAATCGGCTTTTGTTCACGTCGAGTGAGCCGTCAGCATCAATATGCAAATGATCTTCCCCTGGCGCGATACAGCCGAGTAAGTCATGCCAGAAGTTAGCCGGGTGGATGAGGATTTCACTTCGCCCTGGTACATCTTGAATCCATAAGCAGGGACCGAACTTGGGCGATAAGTGTTTAATGGCGGTATAGGTGTCAGGGGGAATACAGCTAATACGGCGCTGATTATTTTTCCAAGGCAGCTCAACGGTTTTAAACTCGAGCAAATTATCGAGTTCAGCGCTAAGCATTACGGCAGAACCAAGGGTTTGTTTTTCTTCAACTGCGAAGCGGATAATAGTTAGTCGCTCCTTAGAAACTTCATAAACACATGTTATTCAATTACATATGTTGATAATTACTGGGTTTTTGATAGACTGAAATTGCAAGAAAAGTCTTATTTTTAGGTCTAATACTTG
>Ga0136604_1001014_pt1 | contig 13021 bp, 7 predicted proteins | sample AntRauFillE10628_FD_104928 | JGI IMG/M metagenome (GOLD analysis project Ga0136604, IMG submission 104928) | Saline lake microbial communities from Rauer Islands, Antarctica - Metagenome Filla E10 #628 | ecosystem: Environmental > Aquatic > Non-marine Saline and Alkaline > Saline | place... | reverse complement strand
TAAAAGAGGCCTCGTAATGTTTTCTATTTCTAGCCATAAATTCAAATTTAATGAATGGCTTCTATGACTTAACTCCGTGTCCGAACAAATGTAGCAGGTTCAACCAGATATTTGAAAATAGTTCAAGGAACCACTCAAGGCGAACATGGGGAGAATGATATCCTTCTGTATTGCACCGATGGAGGCATTTCGGAGTTACATTACGATGAGGTTAATGAAGAAATGACAGGCACGGACCTGAATGGTACAGGGCTTTGTATCACTCAGTTTCATGGCATGGGACTTTCTGATGAATCAAAACAAAAAGTAATTGGTGGAGCTCAAGACAACTCCAATTATATCTTTCAAGATAATCAATGGGAAAACTACGATGGCAATGATAGATACGATGCTGTCTTTTATCCTACTGGAAAGGGAGCTATCCCGGATCAATTCGAAAGAGCCTCTATTTATCAGAATTATACTGAGAGTGCCGGGGCAACAGGTGGATCACTAAATCTCGACAATGGATACTTTAACGCACCTATAGCTGGTGACCCTCATGAATTGGATATCTTTTATGGGGGAGGTGATCAATTCAGAGCTTGCACTTACGAGTCAAGCATTTCCACCATTCAATACGAAAACTTTTCTCTGCATCTATCAGAAGATTTTGGTGGAAAAATTCGAACTGTTACTATATCACCTATCGATAATGATTATAAATTCATGGCTTATGGGAATCCGACAAGTGCGGTTTCTGATAGGTTGTGGTACACAACTGAAGAAGTAGACTTTACACCATATGATTCGGAAAGCTACCCTACTGGCGCTCTATTGGAATGGACGGACTTAACTTTTTTACTTGACGGGATTATCAACTGGAAAGGTATTCGCTATATCGCCTGCGACCCTTTAGAGAAGAACGTGATTTGGTTAGGTATGGAAGATTTTAACAATGTTGGGGTAACCAGCAATAGAGTGCTAAAGCTAACTATCGATGAGAACAACATCTCAAATTCAACAGTGGAGGATTTCAGTAATGGCCTACCAAACACACCTGTAAACATTCTCAGGTTCGAGCCAGGCAAGCACCGGGAGCTGTGGTGTGGAAACGACATTGGGGTTTATAAGTTAGATCTTGATGATCCTCAAGGTCCGACCTGGTACTGCAAATCGGAAGAAATGCCGGTGGTCTTTGTCTCCGACATCGAGTTTGATGCGCACAACCACGAAGTTTACATTTCCACTTTTGGACGTGGAGTTTGGAAAGCCGATCTTCCTTGTGAAAAACTGGATGACTATGTACTGCAGGAAGACGAAACCTGGCCGCACGTGCATATGGCTATTCACTCAGATGTAATTGTACCGGACGATGTGACTCTGACCATCACAGGAACAGTCGGTTTTGGAGAGCATTGTGGAATAATTGTAGAACCCGGAGGTGAACTCGTAGTTGATGGCGGCCATCTCACCAGTGCTTGTGGTGATGAACTTTGGACTGGTGTGCAGGTTATTGGACAAGACGATTTACAACAGACTGTCAGCAACCAGGGTTGGGTTTTTCTCGACAGTGCCAAAATTGAAAATGCACACACCGGTATTTCGCTTCGTGAAAATGACGATCAATGCAACTACGTGGAAGGATCTGGAGGAGGAGTTGTCAGAGCCAATAATTCTACTTTCTTAAATTGTTACGTTGGAATTCAGTTTGCACCTTATATCTATTGGGCGTCCGGCAATCCGGTTACCAACGAATCTCAGATAAACAACTGCGACTTTCTGACCACCAGAATACTCAACGGAGGTTTTCATCCTCTGACCGGACTCTATCTGGAAGATAATTTTCGAGTGCCTGTGAGAGGTTGTAGGTTTAATAACCTCGCTGCGGATACTGCCTCTGAGTATCACGACAATTTTTACAATTACCCTAACAACAGAGGATTTGGAATAAAAAGCTGGAACACAGCATTCTCAATTAGAGACTTCTGCACTGAATATCACCCTACTAATGGTGATTGTCTCGGTGACATTGTGAGCAATGAGTTTCACAACCTGGCCATTGGAGTCTATGCAACTGGTTATGATCTCCTCAGCCCTTTTGAAGTAAAAAACACGCTTTTTAAAGGAAATGTAGTTGGGATTAGAACAGAAGGTCTTCAGGTTGGCCCTTCCATTGTGAACAATACTTTTGAAATGCTTGAAGTAGAAGGCTTTGGAAAGCCTGGTGTTACTTACGATGAGATAGTTGGAATAGACGTAGAAAGGGTAACTGGCTTTGAAATTGAAGAAAATAAGTGCTTCGGTGACGATGACAACTCCGATCAGCCTTTTGTTGGTGTGGCCTTTACCAACACCGGCCTCAACTCCAATGAACTCTACCGAAACAAATTTGATAACCTCACTTTTGCAACGTTTGTACAACGGAATAACGGGGGAACTTTAGAAAATGATATTGATGTTGGTTTGCAAATAAAATGCAACGATTTTGGCCAGGACAATTCACTTGAAATTAACACTCGTGATGTACATCTCAATGAGCCGTACCCGACTAACCCGTCAGGGATTCTGATCGACTCCTCGATTAACCCGGAGCAGGGTAGTTATGATGCCGAAATTGGACCTGCTGCAAATCAGTTCAGTTACAACTGCAATAATTTTATAAGTGACTTGTTTGTGGACACTCTAAACTCAGTACAAGGATCCTCATTTTTATACATTTATCCTCAAGGCATTGCAACAGAGCCGTCTTGTTTTTCTGAAGACTATGTGCAACTAGGTGATGTAACAGAAAGCTATGATGAATCAGTAATGTGTCCCTCCAATTACTCACAAGTAAACTTCGAAAATGGGCTCACGCAGCTTTCTGGGTATACCGAAAACATGGACATTGTCGAAGTCACCCACGACATGTATCGCGACAGCATCGACAGGGGAGACACGCAAGGGCTGGTAAACTTCATTAATAATGCAGCTAACTCATCCATTCAGGTGCGGAATGAAATGATTGCCTGCGTGCCCTACATTTCTGACAGTGCGTGGACAGCGGCTTTCGACAGAAACCCTGCATTGAACGAATGGCACCTTAGCCAGGTGCTGTTGCAGGCATCACCGCTCGACAAGGGAGTCATAAAAATGATGAACGAGTCGAATCTGGATCCTTACTACCGCGAGCTGGTAGAAGACGGCCAAAATGGAGGGATGACTCACAAAATGCTTCTCGAAAATGACATGGCCAATTATAGACTGGAAGCCGATAAAATCAAACACGACTTTTTAAGACAACGCATGCTGTGGGACACTTCCGGAGTGGCGATCGACAGTCTTGAGTATTTCTACAATTCGGTAGCCGCCAAAGACGATAAAGTGATGAAGGCAGCCATTCACAACTTTAAAGGTGAATACACAATGGCGCTCAGCCGATTAGGAAATTGCATAGAAAATGGTGTAACTGATGATCTTTGCTTAGTGCAAAAAATTATTGCTGAGTCAAAGAAAAACGGCCAGTTTTGCCCTGCGCTAACCACCAAGCAGGAAAACGATCTGTTTGCTATTGCTGAAGATGAGACTTCTCCTGCAAATGCCATGGCGCGAGCTGCCCTGGACCAATATGCAGATTCCACCTGGAATGTCGACATCCTGATTCCAAATCTTCAGAACAGGTCTATGCCCTGGGAAGAGGAAGACGACAGGAACACTAGAAAAGGACTGGTTGCAGTTCATCCTAACCCAGCTAGTGGAGAGGCTTTCTTCACTACGAAAATTCCGGAAGGCGTGACAAGTGCAGAAATTATTCTAGCGGACAGTTTTGGCCGGGTTGTCTGGACAACTCAAGTTGAGGGGAATCAAATCATTCCTCTAAACCTGAGCCGTTTTGGTTCTGGCGTCTACGTTTATATTTTAAAGATGGATGGTGTGGTCACAGAAAGTGGCAAGTTGGTAATTACGAAGTAATTGTAATTACCGTGTTAAGTGAAAAAGGGAGTCCGATTTATATTCCGGGCTCCCTCTTTTTCAGTATCTTTAATTTATGAAGTGGATAATTTTAACAATGTATCTTCTGACTCTTGCAAACTTCACCTTTGCCCAAACTACCTTTTCAAAAGTCTATGATCATTTCAACCGGGAATTAGGGGAAGAAGCTAGGAACATTGAAGAATCCTCAATCGGGTTTATTGTTTTTTCGACTGCTGCAACTGATGCTCTTGAATCTCGATTAGGTGTAAGGTGCATTGATCAAACGGGTGAAGGTGTTTCCATACACGAATACGGAGAGCTTAATACCGATAGGTTCAGTGGTTGGGCAAACAGTGGCTTTAAGACAATTGAAAACACTTATATTATCGGAGCTTCTTATCACTTTAATCACCCAGATTCAACATCAAACCTTGTGCTTGCGGAGTTTGACGAGAATGGAGAAACTCTCAATGAGTATGTGCATTATTCTCAAGAAACGACTATTGGCAACACAGCTATTCAACTGACTGACGGGAGTTACATTCTAGCTGGAGGAACGAATGAGACACCTAATAATTATCCTGGCGCAGTTTTGTTAAAACTTAATTCTGAATTTGAATTCGAATGGATTAATATATATCCTGGCCAGAATCAAAAGAGTCTGGTAGTATACAGCATTGTCGAGGCCTGGGATGAAGGTTGGATTCTCGGGTGCAATGGCATTGACTACAGCACTTTTGGCAATTGTGAGGACTTGCAGTATGACGTAGATCCAGTAATCATGAAAATCGATGCCAATGGAAATGAAGTTTGGAGAGAAGAATTTGGGAATTGCACTTATGAATGTGGAGCTCATGTGGCAAAAACTTCAGATGGCAATTATCTTTTCTCATCTTGTTTAAAAACGGATGTGCTCTCAGAGGGCGGGAATTATTTTGCATGGCCCTATCTGGTAAAATTCGATTCAAATGGTGACACTATCTGGGAAGAAACAATTGGAGAGTCCAACTTCGAATGTGTGTTAACCAAAGTCTTTGAAACTGAGGATGGAAATCTAATGGCTGGGGGGTATCGATATGATGCTGGCATTAATTATCCCCACCGCTGGGGCTTACTCATCAAACTCAACCAACAAGGCGACAGCCTCTGGTATCGCAAGTACAAATTTGCCGATGACACTCAGTGCTTCTTCCGCGATGTCATAGAAACCTCAGACGGAGGTTTTGCTGCTTGCGGGCGTACCTGGCCTTCGGAGGAAAACTCGAGCATCGACACCTGGGTGGTAAAAACCGATGAATACGGCTGCATCATTCCCGGTTGTCACATTGGTATAGAAGAATTCACTGAAAAGTATGGCCGGTTTAAAGTCGGGCCCAACCCGGTGAGGCAATCGGAGAACCTGACTGTTTTTCTGCCCGACATAAAAGATTTGAACGGTCTCTCTTTTCAACTGCGCAACCTCAGCGGCCAGCTTGTTAAATCTTTTGTCCCCGATGAAGGCGGTACTTCTTACCTGCTACGAATGGACGATGTGACAAAAGGAATGTACGTGCTTTCGCTTTTGAAAGATGGGGTGCAGGTCCAGAGTGAAATGGTGGTGGTGGATTAAAGCTTTTCCAAAGTTTGGAACTTTGGAAAAGGTGTGAAAAGGCATTGACCACCAAACAGGAAGACGACCTGTTTGACATTGCCGAAGATGAAGCTTCCCCGGCCAATGCCATGGCGCGAGCTGCCCTCAACCAGTATGCTGACACTACCTGGAATGTGGACATCCTTATTCCAAACCTTCAGAACAGGTCAATGCTGTGGGAAGATGAGGAGGAAAGAAGAGCACGACAAGGCTTGGTAGAAGTTCATCCGAATCCTGCCAGTGGAGAGGCATTCTTTACTGCTAAAATTCCAGAAGGCGCTACAGATGCACAAATAATTCTTTCCGACAGTTTCGGTAAAGTAGTCTGGAAATCGCAAGTAGAAGGAAGTCAAATCATTCCTCTAAATCTGGGGCGCTTTGGCTCTGGGGTCTATGTCTACACTTTAAAAATGGACGGTATTGTCACAGAAAGTGGCAAATTGGTGATTACAAAGTAATCAACGTGTTAAGTGAAAATGGAGCCCGGTACGAATACCGGGCCCTTTCTTTTTCAGTATATTTAACTTTATGAGTCGATTAATTCTACCTGTATTCTTTAGCCTCTTCCTTAATTCTGTACTGGGTCAGGAAACCTTTTCAAAAGTCTTTGACCATGCTAATCAAGAATTGACAGACGAGGGGAAAAACATTGAAGAGACGGACTTTGGCTATATCGTATTTGACGTTGGCTTCAATGAAGATTTGTTAGCAAGACAAGGAGTTAGAGGAATCGACTTTCAAGGTAACTCATTGTTTTTTGAAGAACACGGTGAAAACAACTACCGTCAGTTTTGCGGTTGGGCTAACAGTGGAGTTAAGACACAGGATGGAAATTTCATTATAGGTTCTTCAGCTCATCACATTTCAGAAGATTCTGTTAGCAATCCCGTCCTTTTTAAGATTTCTCCCAGTGGAGAATTGCTTGATAGCTTTCGAAGACCTTCGGAAGAAACGACCATTGGGCATTCAGCTATTGAGTTAGAAGATGGCCGATACCTATGGATTGGCGGAACGAATGACACCCCGAATGGATATGCCGGGGCGCACCTATTAATGTTCAGCAGTGAATTTGAACTCGAATGGGAACAAACTTATCTTGGGGGGGAGCAAAAAGCCTGATTGGATATTCTGCCGTTGAAGTAAATGAAGGGGGATGGATAATTGGGTGTTATGGATGGGACAATTCCACCTTTGGCGATTGTGAAGACCTAAAGTACGACAGTGATCCGGTCCTCGTGAAAGTTGATGCCGATGGTAATGAAGTTTGGAGAGAGGAGTTTGGAAATTGCACAAGTGAATGTGGAGCTCATGTTGCTACAACAACTGATGGAAATTATCTTTTCTCGTCTTGCAAAAAAACAGATGCGCCAGTTGTACAGGATATTTATGGTGTTTTTCCTTACGTAGTCAAATTTGACTCTAATGGCGACACAATTTGGGAAAGAACTTATGGTGACTACAATGGAGAGACCGTTTTAACAAAAGTAGCCGAATTGACTGATGGCAATATCATTTCTGGTGGTTACAGATACGCTGCCGGAGCGAACACTGCCCACCGTTGGGGATTATTGATTAAACTCAACCAACAAGGCGACAGCCTCTGGTATCGCAAGTACAAATTTGCCGATGACACTCAATGCTTTTTCCGCGATGTGATAGAAACTTCAGATGGAGGTTTTGCAGCCTGTGGCCGCACCTGGCCTTCGGAAGAAAACTCGAGCATCGACACGTGGGTAGTAAAAACAGATGAATACGGCTGCATCATTCCCGGTTGTCACATCGGAGTGGAAGAGTTCACTGAAAAGTACGGCAGTTTTAAAGTCGGCCCCAACCCGGTAAGTCAATCGGAGAATCTGGTTGTTTTCCTACCCGATGTCAAAGACCTCTCGGGTCTCTCTTTTCAACTGCGCAACCTCAGCGGCCAGCTCGTAAAATCCTTTACTCCCGATGAAGGCGGTACTTCTTACCTGCTACGAATGGACGATGTGACAAAAGGCATGTACGTCCTTTCGCTTTTGAAAGATGGGGTGCAGGTGCAGAGTGAAAAAATCGTGGTCAATTAAACTTGCGCAAAATCCTGTAGTGTCAGATTTCCCAAAACTTTATCTTTGGCTATCGATAATCACTTAAATTGTTTAAACATGCTCCGATTTTTTCTGGGATTTTCACTGCTATTGTTCTTAACCTCAACTGCTCAGTCTACTGTTTTTCAAAACGATACCAACGATGTAGGCTCGCTTAGCGCTGCGGCAGTAGCCACAAAAATGGGATCTGCCCGCCACGATTTTCTCAATCGCAACTACAGGGGTGCTCTCACCACCTATCGCGACATCACTAAGTCAGAGCCACAAAACAGCAAGGCGCTCTACAGAACCGCCCAGTGCTACTATGAGCTGAAGCGCTATGATCTGGCCGAACGGTATTTGGACAAGTCAGTAAAAATCGATCCTGAAGTTTTTGACGAGGTGGATTTTTTCTACGGAAAAATTGCACATCGACTCGCCAAGCTGGATGAAGCCATTGGCCACTTCAATGATTATCTGGCAACCAATCCTTCTGAGCGGAGCTATGAATACTTTTTGACAACGCGATACATCGAACAATGCCAGTACGCCAAAGAAATGATGGCCCGACCGGTAGACGTCAATGTGGAAAACATGGGCCGGTCGATCAACTCCCGATTTGACGACTACACGCCATCGATCACTGCTGACGGCAAATACCTCGTGTTCACCTCTCGCAGAAGCGACACCAAAGGAGGTGAGATTGACGAGGAAGGAGACTACAAGTTTTACGAGGACGTCTACTACTCCACCTGGGATGAGGAGTACGATGAGTGGACGCTTTCGGAAAATGTGCAGGGAAATGTCAACACCGAAAAGTACGATGCGGTGCTGAGCATTGCACCAGGTGGTAAAGAACTCTTTATCTACCGCAACAACGAGAGCAGTGCCGGAGACATCTTCATCTCCAAATACAGCGAACCGACAGAGTCGTGGCGTGAACCGCAAAAAATGCCCAAGCCGATCAACACCTCCTACTTTGAAGGATCTGTGAGCATTACCGAAGATGGTGAAACCCTTTACTTTATCAGCGAAAGACAAGGCGGGATCGGTCGTGGAGATATCTATGTTTCAAAAAAGAAAAAAGAAGGTGAGTGGACCAAGCCGGAAAATCTGGGCAGCATGCTCAACACCGAAGACGATGAAAAATTCGTTTACATCCACCCCAACGGCCGCACACTATACTTTGCCAGCAATGGTCACCAGACTATGGGTAGCTACGATATTTTTAAGTCGGACTTCATCAACGGCCAGTGGTCGGTTCCGGTAAATCTCGGATTCCCAATCAACACGGTCAACGAAGAGTCGACTTTCTCACTCACCGAAGACAACCAAACACTTCTGATAGCTGCGGAATACGATGACAGTTACGGTGAGCGCGACATCTACAAAATCGATGTTTCGGACTACAACTTCATCTCCGGTGGCTACGACCAGAGCAACTTCTCTACCCTGAAACTCCAGGTGAATGACGAAGAAGGCGAAGGGCTGCGCAAAGCGGATGTGAAAATCTACAACGCCATTTCCGGCAGGTTGATCACCACTGAAACTACCGATACGGACGGTTTCTTAAAGATAAACCTCCTGGGCGACCAGCGCTACAAGGTAGAAGCGATCTTCAGAAGAAATGAACCTGCAAGCAAGGAATTTGAACTTCCACTAAAAGAAGGCAAACCGGCTGAATTGAATCTTGAATTGAAGGTTAAGACGTGAGCGGGGTGATTGGGGTAATTCATGACGCTTGAGGTTACTTGCACAGGTCCTGACACTGAAACAAGTTCAGCGTGACAGTTCAGGACGACCGTCTTCGGATTGACGGTTGTTGTAAGGGATAAATAAAGTTGATCTGAAGTTGTGGGAATCCTCCCCCGGCCTGCGGCCACCCCCTCCAAAGGGGGACAGCGGTCGAGCAACTTTTAAACAGAAAATTGAATTTTATTAGTCTGACTTTTTGTTGTCACTAGACGGATTGGGATTGGTTGGTTTTATCCCCCTTTGGAGGGGGTGCCGAGGTACGAGGCGGGGGAGGACCTGAAATTATATTAATTGATTTCTTTCAGAAAATCAGATTTCAGCATCTTCCCACAAAGCGAGCAATTCATAATTCGTAATTCCCAATTCGTAATTGGCTTTACGCTTCTACTTCCGCTACCTTACAAAGCTCTACCAACTTATTCACACAGTAATCGATTTCCTCTTTCGTGGTAAATTTGCTAAAAGAGAAACGCACGCTGGCGCATTCCGGGTCCAGCGCCTTGATTCCATCGAGTACATGAGAACCTTTGGCAGCGCCAGAAGAACAAGCACTTCCGCCAGAACAGGCCACTCCGTCAATATCCAACAAAAAGAGAAGCATTGCCGAATTTGGGTTTTTCGGTAGAGTCACATTCAAAACAGTGTAAAGACTTTCGGGACTTTTAGAATCTCCGTTGAAAACTACTCCGGGAAGCTCTTCTTCCAGGCGCTTCACCATGTACTGTTTTACTCCTGAAACGTGCTTTTGGTGTTCTTCCAGATCGCGGTAGGCAACATCAAATGCTTTGCTCAAACCAACGATTCCGTATACATTCTCAGTTCCACCACGAAGCTGACGTTCCTGGCCTCCACCTGTGATAAGTGCTGAGATTTTCAATTTCTTGTTGACGTACAAAAAGCCGATTCCTTTAGGTCCGTGGAATTTGTGTCCCGCGCAGGTGATAAAATCTACCGGAGTTTTTTCGAGGTCAATGGCGTAGTGACCCATTGTCTGTACCGTGTCCGAGTGAAAGTAGGCTCCATGCTTGCGGCACATCTCTCCAACTTTGTCGAGTGGCAGCAGGTTGCCAATTTCGTTGTTGCCGTGCATGAGGGCCACCAGCGTTTTTTCATCTCCACTGATGAGCTCTTCAAGATGATTGAGGTCGATGTGTCCATCAGGCAGTAGGTTTACATGGCTCACTTTCACGTGACCTTGTTCTTCGAGAACTTCCGCAGTGCGAATTACGGCATTGTGTTCAATGGCTGAAATAACGATGTGCGAAACTCCCAAATCGTGCACTGCAGCGCGCATAGCCAGATTGTCCGCTTCAGTACCTCCTGAAGTGAAACAGATTTCACCGGGAGTAACATTCAGCTTGCTGGCGATATTTCTCCTTGCATTTTCCAGAGCCGTTTTGGTCTTTCTTCCAAATCCGTGAGTTGAAGAAGGGTTTCCAAAATTGTTGGTCATGTAAGGCATCATCGCGTCCAAAACCTCCTGATCGAGAGGAGTAGTTGCTGCGTTATCCAAATATACTTTCATCGACTATCTAATTAGCCGGCAATTTGCCGAATTTCTTTCATTAACATTTCTGCCAGTTCGCTGGCGCGCTCGGTGGTATTGGCCTCCGAGTAGACCCGAATAATGGGTTCTGTGTTCGATTTTCTCAGGTGCACCCATCCGTCTTCGAAATCTATCTTTACACCATCGGTGGTGTTCAACTCTTCGTTTACGAATTTCTCCTCTACCTGGTTCAGGATTTTGTCCACGTCCGTTTCCGGTGTCAGCTGCACTTTTTGTTTCAGCATTTCGTAGTGTGGATAGGTTTCGCGAAGCTCTTTGCACGATTTTCCGCTTTTAGCCAGATGCGTCAAAAAGAGAGCGATTCCCACCAGCGCATCTCTTCCGTAGTGCAGCTCGGGGAAAATAATTCCACCATTACCTTCGCCACCAATTGTGGCGTCTGTTTCTTTCATCAACTCCACGACATTCACTTCACCCACGGCACTGGCGCTGTACTTCCCTCCGTGTTTTTGAGTGACATCGCGCAGTGCTCTCGAGCTCGACAAGTTGCTGACGGTGTTGCCGCCACCGGCTTCACCCAAAATGTAATCTGCAACGGCTACCAGCGTGTACTCTTCACCAAACATGCTGCCGTCTTCGCTGACAAAGGCCAGTCTGTCGACATCAGGATCTACGGCAAGACCGAGATCGCATTTTTCATCCGTTACTGTTCGAGAGAGGTTTTCAAGATTTTCGGCAAGTGGTTCTGGGTTGTGCGGAAACTCACCGGTTGGTTCTGTGTAAAGCTCCACCACCTGATCCACCCCGAGAGCTTCCAAAAGTCGCGGGATGTAAAGTCCACCGGAAGAGTTAACACAATCGATGGCTATTTTAAAATTGGCCTTTTTGATCGCATCTACATCCACCCATTTCAGGTCGAGAATCTTTTGAATGTGGTAAGCTCCATATTCGTCATTTTGCGAATAACCACCAATATTTTGCACTCCGCTGTAGTTGATCTCCACATTTTCAGAAATCATGAGCACTTCCGCGCCTTCTGCTGCGGAGATGAATTCTCCTTTGTGATTCAGGAGTTTCAGCGCGTTCCATTCTTTGGGATTGTGACTTGCCGTGAGGATGATTCCCGCATCGGCATTCTCTGCTGTCACCGCCATTTCCACTGTAGGAGTAGTGCTGAGTCCGAGGTCAATTACCTCAGCGCCCAGGGCCTGCAGTGTTCCAACACAAATATTTCGCACCATTTCGCCCGAAGTACGGGCATCCCGGCCGATTACGACCGTGATACGATCTTTCCCCACCTTGCGCTTTACGAAGGTGCAAAAAGAAGAGGTGAATTTCACAATGTCCTGGGGTGTGAGTCCGTCACCAGACTTTCCGCCAATTGTTCCCCGAATACCGGATATAGATTTTATTAATGTCACTTATTACCTGTATTTTTGCAGTTGCAAAGGTAAAAGATTCACTCAAAACATTTGAGCTTGTCGACAGCCAAAGCTGAAAGAGCTGAAGTGGTTGTGAATCAAACTTTGGACAGAAATTTACCGCGAAGGAGTTGCGTTACTACTAATAGCTAATGTTTTTGTTAGTTACCTGTGGAAAACAATCAACAAGCGCGCGAATTTCGGCAGGGGTCTTTTTTAAATTTGTTTGAGAAGCCCTCTGAATTGGAGCGGTGCGGAAGATAAAGAAACCGGGCCTAAACCATAAAACAACGACTGAATGAGTGAAGAGGAGAGAAATCGTCAGGAAGAGTCAGAAATGTTCTCCCTGATAAAGCGATACGAAGAGATGGTCGCTAACAACGAGTCCTACTATTTCGATGTGGACCAGTTCGAAAATCTAATCGATTACTACTTCGATATAAACAATCTGAAAGAAGCCAGTAAGGTTTTGCACTACGCGCATGACCTTTTCCCGGATTCTACAGTGCTTTTACTGCGCGAAGCTCAATTGCTTTCTGCTGAAGGCAAGCTTACCAAAGCACTGAACAAACTTCGCAAGTTGTTGGCATTTGAGCCGTACAACGAAGATTTGCACATCACCATGGCTACTATTTACAGCCAGCTACGTGATCACAAACGCGCAATTGAACATTACGAGCGCGTGCTGCAATTTGGCGATAGCGAAATG
>Ga0136604_1001012_pt1 | contig 13047 bp, 13 predicted proteins | sample AntRauFillE10628_FD_104928 | JGI IMG/M metagenome (GOLD analysis project Ga0136604, IMG submission 104928) | Saline lake microbial communities from Rauer Islands, Antarctica - Metagenome Filla E10 #628 | ecosystem: Environmental > Aquatic > Non-marine Saline and Alkaline > Saline | place... | reverse complement strand
GCGGTGAAGATGACGTAGATCAGCCTGGCCGTGCGGATCACGCTCGGCACGATGCGCTCGTCGCGGCCCTCGCCGACGAACAGCGTGCCGATCTGGCCGCCGCCGACGCTGAGCACGGTCAGCACGACGAGGATGATCCCCTGGCCGCCCGCGAAGTGGGTCAGGTGGCGCAGCAGCTGCATGCCCGAGCCGAGGTGGTCCAGGTCGAGCAGCATGGTCAGGCCCGAGGTCGTCAGGCCCGACACGGCCTCGAAGTAGGCGTCCAGGTACGACCCGAAGTGCCCCGACAGGACGAACGACAGCGAGATCGGCAGCGGTGCGACCAGCCAGGCCAGCGCGACCGTGACCAGCCCGTGCGCCCAGTCCAGCGCCTCCTCGGTGCTCCAGCGCAGGGTCGCCGCTCGGCCGACGACGGTCGCCGCCAGCGCACCGACCGCCATCGCTGCGGCGTCGTCGACCTCGCCGAGCACCAGTGCCATCCCGATCGCCGGCAGGTGCAGCAGGGCGACACCGAGCAGCACGCGGCCGAGGTAGGCGCCGACGATGCGGCGGTCCGTCGCGTCGGGGCGGACGAGGCGGGTCACGCGAGCCTCGTGCGCACGTCGGACGCGCCGGCGGCGCCGAGCTGCCAGACCCAGCCGACCAGGGCGAACGCGGCCAGGAACTCGAGCCGGCCGAGCCACATCTGGACCACGGCGACGGCCTTGAGCAGCGTCGACGCCTCGGGGACAAGCACGCCGATGGTCAGGCCGACGTTCGCGCTCGCCGAGACCGACTCGAACAGGGCCGCCTCGATGCTCGCGCCCTCGAACACCCCGACGAGGGCGCCGGCGAGGTAGCAGCCGAGGAACAGCAGCGTGACCACGAACGCGGAGCGGGCCTGCCCGTCGTCGACGATGCTGGTGCGCCGCAGGCTGCGGTGCGTCGCGACGACGACCTGCGAGGTCGGCGCCAGCGCACGACGGACGTCCGCCAGGACGGACTTGGCGAGCAGGCCGACGCGCAGGGTCTTGACACCGCCGGCGGTGGACCCGGCCATGGCGCCGATGCCCATCAGGGCCACGACCACCGCCGGTCCGAGCTGCCCCCAGGTGCCCCATGCCTGCGGGGCCACGACCGTGAACCCGGTACCGGTCGCGGCGGACACCGCGGTGAACACGCCCTTGCGGGCCAGCGCCCCGGCGTCCGCGTAGGTGCCGTGCACCGCGAGCCCGACGACCAGCAGCGTCCCGAGCAGCCCGGTCGTGGTCGCGAACGTGCGCAGGTCCAACGAGCGCGTCGCGTCGCCGACCCGGCGCTGCCACAGCAGCCAGTGCAGCGGGAACGACAGCGCACCGGCGACCATCAGCACCACCAGCACGGCCTCGACAGCCGCCGAGTGGTAGTAGGCGACCGAGGAGCTCATGATCGAGAACCCGCCGGTGTCGAACGCGGCCATGAACAGGGTCGTGCCGTGCAGCAGTGCACGCCACGGTGTGAGTCCGCTGCCGAGCAGCGTGACCACGAGCACCGACGAGCCGACGACGGCCCACGCACCGGCGATGAGGTAGATCAGCCTCGCGGTGCGCAGCACGTTGGGCACGACACGCTCGTCCCGCCCCTCGCCGACCAGCAGCGTGCTCGCGCCGCCGGCGCCGCGGGCGAGCACCGTCAGCACGACGATCACGATGCCCTGGCCACCGGCGAAGTGGGTCAGGTGGCGCAGCACCTGGAGTCCCGCACCGAGGTGGTCCAGGTCCTGCAGCAGGCTCAGCCCGGAGGTCGTGAAGCCGCTCATCGCGTCGAAGTAGGCGTCGATCGGTGCGGCGGCGTGGCCCGACAGCCACAGCGGGAGCGCGACGAACACCGGCACGAGCAGCCAGGTCGAGGCGACCACGACCATGCCGGTGGACCAGCGCAGCTCGTCGTCGGGCGCACGCAGCCGTCGGGCGGCCCGTCCCGCGAGCAGTGCGAGCGTGGCCGACAGCAGCAGGGCCGACGCGTCGCGCAGCTCACCGACCGCCACGGCCACGACCAGCGCCGGCACGTGCAGGCCGGCCGTCGCCTCGAACATCCGGCCGAGCACGCCGACGACGACGCGCAGCTCGTCGGCGTCGGGCCGCAGCGCCCTCATCGCCGCCGCCGCGCCCGGTCCCGCAGGGTCAGGCCGAGGGCGAGCAGGCCGAGGGCGACGGCCGCGCCGACCTGGCGCCAGTGCACCGGGTCCTCGAGCTCGACGGCGGGCGCGAGCAGTGTGGCGTCGTCCACCCGCAGGGTCAGGCCACCACCGTCGGCGGGGTCCGCGCGCTGCACCGTGGCCACCACGTCGAGCACGTCACCACGCACCCCCGCGCGCCCGGGCACGGTGGCGAGCTCGTCCAGCGGGTCGGGCAGCCACACCGACAGCCCGGAGTTCGTCCCGGCGGCCTCGCCACCGGCCCCGAGGGGTCCCGTCCGCAGCGCGTAGTCGTCGTCGTTGAGCAGGACCCACGAGCCGCCGTCGCGCTGGAGCACGTCGCCGACGACCTCGCCGACGTAGCGCACCCGCAGGCCGTCGAAGGCGAACGGGCACTCCAGCACGGCCCCGCTGGGGGCCCGGCGCGTGCCGTCCGTCGCGGCCACGGGCCCCTCGCGCTCGAGCTCCTCGCAGTCCAGCACGTCCGCCCCGCCCAGCGCCTCCGCGGGCACGGCGGTGTCCGTCGGGCTCTGGGGCGCCGTGGCGCGCAGCCAGGCGACGAGCACGACGACCGCGACGACCGCGAGCAGCGTGAGCACCGCGCCGAGCGGCCCTCCGCGGGGCTCGGGTCGCTGACGAGCACTCATCCTCGCCCCCCGACACCGGGGACGTAGCGGGCGACCATCCCCAGGGCCGCCAGGACCGCGAGGAACTCCATCCGCCCGAACCACATCAGCAGGCCGGTCACCACGAGACCGACCTGGTCGTTGCCGGCGTCGAGGAACCCGACGGTGATGCCGGTCGTGCTCACCGCCGACACGGCGTGGAAGAGGGCCTCCGGGAGGTCGCCGTCGCTGGTCGTGGCGAGTTCGATGACGGCGGCGCCGAACACCGAGGCCAGTGTCAGCAGGACGATCGTCGCAGCAGCGCGCACGTGGCGGTCGGTCAGCACGTGGCGACGGGACTGCTGGTAGTCGGCCGGGACCAGCGCCGACTCGGGCAGCAGCAGCCGCCGCACGTCGCGGGCGATGCCCTTGGCGAGGATCCCGACGCGCAGGGTCCCGACCCCCCCGGCCACCGAGCCGGCCATCCCACCGATGGCCATCGCCGCGACGATGCCGGCCGGTGCCATCTCGCCCCAGCCGGTCACCAGCAGCCGGCCCGGGCCGGGGGTCATGCCGGTGGTCGTGTGCGCGGCAACGAGCGTGAACAGTCCCTGGCGCACCAGCTCGGTCGCGCCCTCGAACACCTCCGCGCGTCGCAGGCCGAGCAGCACGACCAGCAGCAGGGTCGCGCCGGTCAGCCCCGCGACCCGTACGTCGAGCTCGTTGCGGACCCCGCGGATGCGCCGCGCCCACAGCGAGCGGTGCAGGACCAGCGACGTGGCACCGGCGATCATCAGGACCACCAGCACCAGCTGCACCGTGGCGGCGTGCAGCGCGCCCGCGGACGCGCTGGTCAGCGTGAACCCGCCGGTGCTGAAGGCGCTGGTCGCCAGCGTCGCGGCGTGCAGTAGTGCGCGGCCGGGGGTCGCGCCGGCCAGCAGCGCCAGCGGCAGCAGCACCACGGTGCCGAGCAGCGTCCACACCACGACCAGGCCGAGGGCGGCGCGCACCGAGCGGCCGCGCCGCGGCAGGACGTGGTGGTCGCCGGACTCGGCGACGTTGGAGGTGGCGACGAACGTCTGGCCCCGCTGGCGGATCGTCGCCACGACCAGCAGGGCGGCGACGGCACCGATGGCGTGCAGCAGGTGGCGCCACAGGTTCATGCCGACCCCGAGGTGGTCGAGGTCGTCGACGACGACCAGGCCGGTGGTGGTCAGGCCGGCCATGGCCTCGACGATCGCCTGGAGCAGCGTGGCGTGGTGGCCGGAGAGCGCGAGCGGCACCGCGGCGACGCCCGTCGCGACGGCCCACGCGCCGCCGGCGAGGGTGAACGCCTGCGTCCACGTCAGGCGGCCGGGCGGCCGGCCGCGCTGCAGCAGCGCACCGAGCAGGACGCCGACGGCCGCACCGAGCAGCAGTGCACTCGCGTCGCGGTGCTCCCCGAGCAGCAGCGAGACCAGCGCCGGTGCAAGCATCGCGAGCCCCACCCAGCGCGAGACCAGCCCGAGTCCCGCGACGACCGCGGCGGTGTCCCGCGGTGTCGGGCCGAGGTGGGTCAGAACAGCCACGCGACCACCACCGCCATGACCACGCCGATCGCGACGGCCAGCAGCGCCCCGGCCGAGACCAGCCCGATGCCGGTCAGGGCCCGCAGCAGCACGGGTGTGCCGTCGCCGCGTGCGTCGACGAGGCTGCGCAGCGACTGGCGGGGGCGGCGGCGGTCGTTCACCGGTCGACCAGCTGCTCGCGCAGGGCGTCCTCGTGCTCGGGGTCGGTCAGCGCCACGACCTCGTCACCGGGCAGGATCACGGTGTCGCCGCGCGGGATCACGGTCTCCTCGCCGCGGAAGATCGCCACGAGGATCGACTCGGCGGGCAGGCGCAGGTCGACCACGCGCCTGCCGTCGCGCTGGTCGTCGGGGATGCGCACCTCGACCAGGCTGACGCGTCCGCCCTTGAGCGTGGTCAGGTGGATCAGCTCGCCGACGGAGAACTCGTTCTCGATCAGCTCGGAGATCAGGCGCGTGGACGAGACCGGCTCGATGCCGAGCTTCTCGAAGATCTCGACGTTCTTCGGGGTGTTCACGCGGCTGATGGTGCGCTTGACGTCGAACTCGATCCTGGCGAGCTGGCATGCGACGAGGTTGTCGTCGTCGTCGTGGGTGGTGGCGACGAAGACGTCGGCGCGGTCCACGTGGGCCTGCTCGAGGTAGCGCACGTCGCAGGCGTCGCCCTCGATGACCAGCACCGAGGTGTCGATGACCAGCTGCTCGCAGCGACGTGCGTCGCGCTCGACGACCGTCACCTCGTGGCGACGCTCCTCCATGTCACGGGCGATGTAGCGCCCGATGCGTCCGCCCCCGGCGATCACGATGTACACGTCAGCCCCCGTCCGCCACGAGCCCCTGCAGGTGCCGGCGCCCGCCGCGCGAGACCGACGCGGTCACCACGTCGCCACGCTCCAGCCGCAGCCCCGGCAGCGGGACGTCCGTGCGGCCCGCCCGGCTGATCGCGGCGACGCGCAGGCGCCCGTCGAGCTCGAAGTCCTCCAGCGTCATGCCGTGTGCCGTGGCGCCGAGCACGACGTCGACGATCTCGACCTCGTCGTCGGGCAGGCGCACGTGGTGGGCCAGCGCGTCCTCGCGGAACTCGTTGAGGAACAGCTTGGCGAGGATCCCGGTGCCGGAGACGTAGTGCACGCCGAGCTTGCGGTAGACCGACTCGCGCTCGGGGTTGAACAGCCGCGCCACGGTGTGCGGCACGCCGTACAGGTGCTGGGCGATCTGCACGGCCATCAGGTTGGCGTTGTCGCCACGGGTCACCGCGAGCAGCCCGTCGGCCCGGTCGATGCCGGCCTGCTCGAGCACGTCGCGGTCGGTGACGTCGCCGACCACGGTCTCGCCGTTGAACGCGCCCCCGAGGCGGTCGAACGCGAGACGGTCGGTGTCGACCACGACCACGTCGTGGTCGTCGTCGCCCGACAGCTGCTCGGCGATGTCCGAGCCGAGCCGTCCGCAGCCACCCACGATCAGGTGCATCGCGTTCCTGTGCTCGTCCGGTTGCTGTGGCCTGGTGTGCCGGTGGCCCGGTGTCGCGCGGATCGCCGTCGAGCGGCCACGGGCCCCGCAGGACGGTAGCGACCCCGGGGGTACCGTCGTGTCCATGGCTTCCGTTCCGACCACCCTCCTGCTCGCGGCCCCCCGGGGCTTCTGCGCGGGCGTCGACCGGGCCGTGCTCATCGTCGAGCGCGCCCTCGACGCCTACGGCGCCCCGGTCTACGTCCGGCACGAGATCGTCCACAACACCCACGTGGTGGAGGACCTGCGTCGCAAGGGCGCGGTCTTCGTCGAGGACGAGAACGAGGTGCCCGAGGGCGCCGTGATCGTGTTCTCGGCCCACGGCTCGCCGCCGGAGGCGTTCGAGAACTCCCGTCGGCTCGAGCACACGCTGGTCGACGCGACGTGCCCGCTGGTGACCAAGGTGCACCACGAGGCGCGCCGCTACGCCCGCGACGGACTCGACATCGTCCTGATCGGCCACGACGGCCACCAGGAGGTCGTCGGCACGATGGGCCAGGCCCCCCGCTCGATCAACCTGGTGGAGACCCCCGAGGACGTCGACATGCTGCCGCTGGCGCAGGACGCCGAGGTGGCCTACATCACCCAGACGACGCTGTCGATGGACGAGACGGCCTCGGTCGTCGACCGCCTCGGCGAGCGTTTCGAGAACCTGCGCCGGCCCAAGCACGGCGACATCTGCTACGCGACCCAGAACCGCCAGGACGCGATCAAGGAGCTCGCCGAGCAGTCCGACCTGGTGCTGGTCGTCGGCAGCGAGACCTCGTCCAACTCCAAGCGCATGGTCGAGGTCGCCCGCGCCCACGGCACGCCCGCGCACCTGGTCGACGACGTCTCCGAGCTCGACGAGGCGTGGCTGGACGGCATCGACACCGTCGGCATCAGCTCCGGCGCGTCCGCCCCCGAGCTGCTGGTCGAGGAACTGGTGCTCTGGTTCACCAGCCGCGGCACCGAGCGCGTGCGCACGGTGATGGTCGTCGAGGAGGACGTGGAGTTCGCGATGCCGTCGGTGCTGGCGCGCAAGCTGGCCGAGGTCGGCGAACCGCTCGACGAGGACCACTCGCGCTCGGCCTGAGGCCCGACGCGCCCCACCCTCGCTCAACCGGCCCGGTTCCTCGCTGCGCTCGGTGCGGCTGTCGCCTGGCGGCGCTCAGCCGGCCCGGTTCCTCGCTGCGCTCGGTGCGGCTGTCGCCTGGCGGCGTCAGCCGGCCCGGTTCCTCGCTGCGCTCGGTGCGGCTGTCGCCTGGCGGCGCTCAGCCGGCTGCTTCCTCCAGCGCGCCGCGGTAGGTCGTCCAGAGGTCGTCGAGCAGCAGTTCCTGCTGCCACGGGCGCAGGCCGGCCGCGGACGCGAAGGTCTCGGGGTCGGACGGGCCGGCGGCCACGGCCTCGCGCAGCATCCGGCCGGGGCACAGCACGCCGGCGTCGAGGCCGACCTGTCGGGCGGTGCGCGAGCGCCGCTTGCGCAGCGCGTCGAACGCGGCCCGGTCCTCCTCGGTCATCCGGTGCGCGTCCTGCTTCTCCTCGGGCTCGGCCTCCAGCCCGCGGCGCAGCGCGTCGTACAGCTCCTGGGCGTGGTCCTTCAACGGCCCGGCGCGACGCTGGCCTCGCCGCACGAGCTCGCCGACGCCGTCGGCCGGCTCCTCCGCGAGCGCGAGCAGGACCTTGTCGTGGATCAGCCTGTTGGGGGCGACGTCCTGCGTGACGCAGATGCGCTCGCGCTCCTCCCACAGCGCCCGCAGCACGGCCCGGCCGCGCGGGTCGAGCCTGCCGGCCCCTTTGGTGCGGGTCCAGTCGCGCGTGTCGGTGCGGGCGAGCTCGAGCGTCGCCTGCAGCTCCTGCTCGTACCAGTCCCAGCGGCCGGCGTCGTCGAGGCGCTGCTGCATGGCGCGCCACAGCGCCGGCAGGTGCAGCACGTCACCGGCGGCGTACTCGACCATGCCCTGCGACAGTGGGCGCTGCTCCCAGTCGGCGCGCTGGTAGCGGTCCTTGTCGGTGTCGAGCTCGACACCGAGGACCTCCTCGAGGAGCGTCGTCAGGCCGGTCGGCATGCCGAGCATGGCCGCGGCGACGCCGGTGTCGGCGACGTTGGGCAGCTCCAGCCCGAGCGCCTCCAGCGGCTCGACGTCGTTCTCCAGCGCGTGCAGCACGACCAGGCGCTCACGGAACAGCGGCAGCAGCGGCTCGGGCTCGGGCACGGCGAGCGGGTCGAGCAGGACGCACGCGTCCGCGTCGCCGACCTGCACCAGGGCGGCGCGGCGGTGGTAGCGGTGCGAGTCGGCGCGCTCGACGTCGACGCCGACGACGTCGTCGGTCACGTCGTCCAGCGCCGGCGCGAGTGCGGCGGCGTCGTCGACGAAGGTGATGGAGGCTGGCACCCGTTGGTCGGCCCGGTCGGGGATAGGGTCGCCCGAGCCTACGGCGCGAGCCCCCGGCCCCGCGCCGCACGACCGCACGAGCTCACGACCGGACCAGGAGACACGCGTGCCCGGCCGCCTGCTGTTCGTCCACCCGCACCCCGACGACGAGTCGATCGCCTGCGGTGGTGTGATCGCCCGCTCGCTCGCCGAGGGGCACGAGGTCCACGTGGTCACGTGCACCGGTGGCGAGGAGGGTGAGAACCAGTCCGGCATCGACCTCGGCGAACGCAGCATGGAGGACGTGCGTCGCGACGAGATGGCCGCCGCGGTCGTCGCGCTCGGTGGTCCGCAGCACCACTGGCTGGGCTACCGCGACTCCGGCATGGTCGGGGAGCCCGCCAACGACCACCCGGACAGCTTCCACGGCGCCGACCTGTACGTCGCCGCTGCCCGGCTGGCCCGGCTGGTGCGGGGCGTGCGGCCCGACGTGGTGGTGTCCGACGACGCCACCGGGACCTACGGCCACCCCGACCACGTCAAGGCCCACCGCGTCACCGAGCGGGCGCTGGTGCTCGCCGCCGACCCGTGGTGGTCCACACCGGACCACGGCGATGCCTGGACGGTGCCCAAGCGCTACGTCCACGCACTGTCGCGCGACCGGGTGTTCGCGGTGCAGCAGGCGCTGATCGCGGCGGGGCGTCCGGGCCCGTTCGGCGACGAGCCCGTCGACTCGCCCGCGGACCTGCCGTTCGGGGTGGACGGCGACCAGGTCACCACCGTGGTCGACGTCGCCGCGTGGCTCGACGCCAAGCGCGCCGGGATGGCCGCGCACGCGAGCCAGATCGGCCCGGACTCGTTCTTCCTGAACTTCCCCGCCGACCTCGCCGAGGACCTGTTCGCCGTCGAGGAGTTCGTCCTGCTCGCCGGCGAGCCCGGCGGGCCGGGGCCGGAGGACGACCTGCTCGCGGGCGTCACGGGGGACCGGGCGTGACCGAGCAGGACGAGCAGGGCACGTTCCGGCAGGTCATGGGCCGGTTCGTCACCGGCGTGGCCGTGGTCACGGCCCGTGACGAGCAGGGACGTCCGCACGGGATGACGGCCAACGCGGTGACGTCGGTCTCGCTCGACCCGCTGCTGGTGCTGTTCTGCGTCGACCGCGCTGCGACGATGTCGCAGGTCGTGCAGGTCGGCAGCGGCTTCGCGCTGTCGTTCCTCTCCGGCGGCCAGGCGGAGGTCTCGGAGCGCTTCGCCGACCCGGCGCGGCCGTACGGCGAGCAGGAGTTCGACGGGCTCGACGTGCACGAGGACGCCACCGGTGCGCCGCTGCTCGACGGTGCGGTCGGCTGGCTGGACTGCGACCTGCACGACGTGCTCGACGGTGGTGACCACCTGATCGTGCTCGGGCGGGTGCGCTCGGCCCGTGCCGGCGAGGCGGGCGACGCGCTGCTGTACACCCCGCTCGGCTACGACGTGTGGACCCCGCCCGCGCCCTGAGTGTCGTCGTCGTGACGCCACCAGGTGTGTCGGCGTCACGTCGTGCCGAACCTAGGTCGTGCCGAACAGTCGGTCGCCGAAGTCGCCGAGGCCCGGGACGATGAACGCGTTGTCGTCCAGGCCGGGGTCGACCGCCGCGACCACGATGCGCACGCCGGCGGGCCGTGCGGCGTCGATCCGCGAGATCGCGCCCTCGGTCGCGACGACGGAGACCACCGTGACCACGGCGTCCTCGGGTGCCTGCAGCTGCGCGACGGCGGTGGCGGCGGAGCCGCCGGTGGCGAGCATCGGCTCGAGCAGCAGCACGTGCGTGCCGGTCAGGTCGGGCAGGTTGCGGTAGTACTGCGTCGGTTCGTGCGTCTCCTCGTCGCGGGCGAGGCCGATCATCCCCACGCGCAGGTCCGGCACGGCGTCCGCGACGCCGTCGAGCAGGCCGAGGCCCGCCCGCAGCACCGGGATCGCGACGACCGGCCGGTCGGGCAGCACCGCCTGCGCGGTCCCGAGCCCGGTCTCGATCTCGACCGTGCGCGTGGGCAGGCCCTCCAGCGCCGCGGTCGCCAGGTGCATCCCGAGGCGCCGGGCCGCGGCGCGGAACGCGTCCGGGGGCGTGCGCTGGTCCCGCAGGCGCGCGAGCTGCAGGGCGGCTGCGGGGTGGTCGACCACGGTCACGTCGGGCACGGTGTGCTCCTGCCTCGGGTCCACCCGGGTGCGGGGTGGTCCCTCGTAGCCTAGGAACCCGACCGGACGACGGGGGCGCGCGTGGCACGCAGGCTCGTGGCACTGCTCGTCCTGGCGACGCTGCTGGGGGCGTGCACCACGGCGGACGACCCGCAGGACGGCGGCGCGGCCAGCCCCTCGCCCTCGCCGAGCGGGTCGCCGCCGGACAGCGGCGACCGCGTGGCGGTGGTGGTGGGGCCGTCGCCGACCGTGCCGCCCGGGGAGCGCGCCGCGCAGCTCGCCGCCGCCGAGGCGCTCGCGGACCTGCCGGACGTCAGCGAGCTGCGCGTGGTCGAGGCGACGTCGCTGGGCTTCGTGGAGGACCTCGCGCTGGTGCTCGCCGACGACGGTTTCGACCTGGTCTGCGTGGTCGGGACCGGCACCGCGGACCGGGTGGAGCGGGTCGCCCGTGAGCGCCCGCTGACGCGCTTCTGCAGCACCGACCCCCTTGCGCACGACCCGCCGACGAACCTGGTCGTCGTCGGGCTCGACCTGTCGGCCGTCGCTGCCGTGGCCGGGGCCGCACTGGGCGTGCCGGGTGGCCCGGTCGGCCTGCTCGCGTCGCCGACGACCGGCGAGCTGGAGCCCCTCGCGCTCGCGCTCGCCGAGCAGCTCCCGCCGCTGCCGTCGCCGGCCCCCAGCGGCACACCGGTCCCCACTGCGTCACCGTCCCCGCCGGCCGCCAGCGCCGCCCCCACCACCGCGCCGACGCCCGTGCCGCCGCCACCGCCGCGGCCACGCGTGCTGCCCCTGGCAGCACCGACGCGGGAGGGCCAGGCGCGTGGGCTGGTCGACGACGTGCGCGGCAGCGGTGCGGCGGCGCTGGTGGCGCTCGGCGGTCGCACCGACTCGGCGGTGGCCACGGCCGCGGATGCTGCCACGCCGGTCGTCGGCATCGCCGACTGGCTCGTCGACGCCGAGGGACAGCTGCCCGCCAGCGTGCTGCTCGCGGTCGTGGTGGACCGGCGTGCCGTGCTGCTCGCAGCGGCCACGGCGGCCCGCAGCAGCCCCGGCGCAGCCCCGGCGCTGCTGGGGATCGAGCAGGGCGTGCTCGAGGTGCTCCCGGGCACGCTGGCGGCCTCGGAGGCGGCCGCGGAGCGTGCGCTGGCGCTGCTGCAGCGGACGGTGGGCTGACAGCGGGACTCCAGGGATCCCTAGGCTCGGAACTCCCTCGAGTGAAGGCTGCACGTGCGTCGTGCGAAGATCGTGGCCACCCTGGGCCCAGCGCTGGACGACCCCGACCGGCTCAAGGCGGCGATCGCCGCCGGGATCGACGTCGTGCGCCTGAACTTCTCCCACGGCACGGCCGAGGAGCACCGCGAGCGCCTCGAGCGCGTGCACGCGATCGCCGACGAGCTCGGCCGCAACGTCGGCAGCCTCGGTGACCTGCAGGGTCCCAAGATCCGCCTCGGCATGCTGCCCGACCAGGGCGTCGAGCTGCACGAGGGGGCCGAGGTCGTGCTGGTCGCGGGCGAGGAGGAGCTCGACAGCTACGACGACGGCGCCGGCACCCCGGTGCTGCCGGTGGTGTACGAGGGACTCGCGACCGACGTCGAGCCCGGCGCGCTGGTGCTGATGGACGACGGGCTGCTGCGGCTGGTCGTCAGTCGCGTCGAGGGCATGCGCGTCAGCGCCCGCGTCGTGGTCGGCGGGACGGCCAAGTCGCGCAAGGGCGTCAACCTGCCCGGGGTCGACGTCTCCGCCGCCTCGCTGACCGACAAGGACCTCGAGGACGTCGAGACGATGGTCGAGCTGGGCGTCGACTGGATCGCGCTGTCGTTCGTGCGCACGCCGCAGGACGTCATCGCCCTGCGCAAGCGTGTCCAGGACCTCGGCGGCCAGCAGCCGATCATCGCCAAGCTGGAGCGCCCCGAGGCGGTCGAGAACCTCGAGGCGATCATCGCCGAGACCGACGCGGTGATGGTCGCCCGCGGCGACCTCGGGGTCGAGGTCGGCCCGGAGCGCGTCCCGGCGATCCAGAAGGAGATGATCGAGCTGTCCAACCGCGACGGCCGTCCGGTCATCACCGCGACCGAGATGCTCGACTCGATGATCCGCAACCCACGCCCGACGCGCGCCGAGGCGTCCGACGTCGCCAACGCGATCTTCGACGGCACCGACGCAGTGATGCTGTCCGGCGAGACCGCAGCCGGCCGCTACCCGGTCGAGGCCGTGCGCACCATGGCGCGCATCATCGAGGTCGCCGAGTCGTCCACCGAGCGCGTCCACGGCTTCGACGAGCTCGCCCGCGACCGGCTGACGATCCCGAAGGTCGTGGCGAAGGCTGCAAAGAACGCCGCGTACGACGTCGGCGCCAAGGCCATCCTGGTGTTCTCGTTCTCGGGCTCGTCGATCCAGCTGGTGTCCAAGCGCCGACCGGACGTGCCGTTGATCGGGCTGACGACCACGCGCCAGGCCCAGCGCCGCGCCGCCCTGATGTGGGGCGTGGAGGCAGCCGTGGTCGACGAGGAGGACGACTCCCGGGCCCTGACGGCCGCCGCGGAGCGCGTCTGCCTGCGCAACGGCCACGCCCAGCGGGGGGACACCGTGGTGATCGTCAGCGGCGTGCCCGGCGGCCACGGGGGCACGAACCGGGTCATGATCCACCGGCTCGGCGAGCTGTCCGACTGACGGTCGCGCCGG
>Ga0136604_1001010_pt1 | contig 13080 bp, 13 predicted proteins | sample AntRauFillE10628_FD_104928 | JGI IMG/M metagenome (GOLD analysis project Ga0136604, IMG submission 104928) | Saline lake microbial communities from Rauer Islands, Antarctica - Metagenome Filla E10 #628 | ecosystem: Environmental > Aquatic > Non-marine Saline and Alkaline > Saline | place... | reverse complement strand
GGTCTCGATGGTCGCCAGGGCGCGCAGCGCGGCCTCGCGCGGCGCGAGCCCGATCGGGTCGTCGTCGCCGGGCGCTGCGGCGGAGTGGGCGTCGCCGGGCGCCGCGGCATCGTGACTGTCGTCCGCGGCGCTCAGGAGCCGAACCGCTCGCCCGGCTCGGGCCGCTCGCCGTTGACGAAGTCGCGTCCCTCGCGGCGTGGCTTGCCCGCGGGCTGCAGCTCGGTCAGCCGCAGCAGCCCCTCGCCGCACGCGACGACCGGACCCTCGGCGTGCACCGCCACGACCGTGCCGGGCGCCGCGTCGGCGATCGCCTCGGTGCCGGACCCCGTGCCGGACCCGGTGTCGGACCCCGTGTCGGGCGCGCTGCCCGCCCCACCGTCGGGTCCGGCAGCCTCGAGGTCAGCCGCGTCGAGCACCTCGGAGCGGAACAGCTTGACCCGCTCGCCGCGCCAGATGGAGTGGGCGCCGGGGCGCGGGTCGGCCCCACGCAGCAGGTCGCGCACGCGCGCCGCCGGGGCGGACCAGTCGACCAGGGTGTCCTCGGGGGTGATCTTCGGCGCGAGCGTCGCGCCCTGCTCGTCCTGCGGACGTGGGGTCAGCGAGCCGTCGACCAGCCCGACGACCGCGTCGCCGAGCAGCGGCGCGCCGACGTCGGTGAGCCGCTCCAGCAGGTCGCCGGCGGACTCGTCGAGGCCGACCTGCACCTCTTCGACCAGCAGCAGCGGGCCGGTGTCCATGCCCGGGTCGAGCACGAAGGTCGACACGCCGGTGACCTCGTCGCCGGCCATCAGGGCGTGCTGCACCGGTGCCGCACCGCGCCAGCGCGGCAGCAGCGAGTAGTGCAGGTTGACGAAGCCGTGGGCGGTGGAATCCAGCAGGTCCTGGCGCAGCAGTGCGCCGTAGGCGACGACGGCGCCCGCGTCGAGTTCGAGCTCTCGCAGGCGGTCGACGACCTCGGACGGCTTCTCGGGCTGCAGGACCTCCACGCCCGCCTCCTCGGCGGCGACCTTCACCGGCGGGGGCTTGGGCGTGCGGCTGCGGCCGCGCGGGCGATCGGGGTTGGTCACCACGACCACGACCTCGACGTCGTCGCGCGCCAGCAGGGCGCGCAGCGGCGGGACGGCCACGTCGGGGGTGCCGAGGAACGCGATTCGCACGGTCATCGTGGACCTCCGAAGCCGCCGAGCAGCTGGTTGGCGAGCCTGCCCTGACCGGGGACGTCCATGCCCTGCTCCTCGCGGTAGGCGCGCATCAGCTTGCGGGCCTCGCGGGCGTCGTGCCGCGCGAGGTGGTCGAGGAACAGCACGCCGGCGAGGTGGTCCATCTCGTGCAGCCACACCCGGGCGTCGAACGCCTCGAGCTGGCGCACGTGCTCCTCGCCGTCGAGGTCCTGGTAGCGCACCTCGACGCGTTCGGGCCGCTCCAGGGGGTAGAACAGGCCCGGGAACGACAGGCAGCCCTCCTCGTCGTCGAGCTGCTCGTCGGAGGCGTCCAGCAGGACCGGGTTGACGATCGCGCCGTGGTCGTCCTCGGCCAGCTCGTAGGTGAACAGGCGCTTGAGCACCCCGACCTGGTTCGCGGCGAGCCCGACGCCCGGCGCCTCGCGCATGGTCTCGAGCATGTCGTCGGCCAGCGTGCGCAGCTTCTCGTCGAACGCGTCGACCTCGCGGGCCTCGGCACGCAGGACCGGGTCGCCGAAGATGCGGATGCGCAGCAGGGACATGCGGGAGTGCCAGGGGTCGGGATCGCTCGGCCCGCGAGGGTACGCACGCTCGCCGGGGCCCGGTCCACCCCGCCGCGCCGGTCCGACACGACACTGGCGCACCACTGGCGCACCACTGGCGCACCGGTCCGGCACGACACCGCCGCTCCGGACCGACGCCGCTCCGGAGCGCCGAACCGGCCCCGTACCGGGCTGTGACGGACCGGGTCACGACAGCCCCGCCAGACGCCCGTCGCTAGGTTCGGCGGCCCCCGCCACGGAGCCCTGATGGACGCGATCACCACGGCCACCGCCAACGTCGACGCCGCGCGCGAGCAGCTGGTCGCGCTGTCGCGCGGGGTGCACGCCGACGCCGAGGTGGGCTTCGAGGAGCACCGCAGCTCGGCCCGGGTCGCCGAGGCGATGTCCGGGGCGGGCTTCGAGGTCACCCACGGCACCTGCGGCATGGACACGGCGCTGGTCGCCGAGTACGGCTCGGGGCCGCTGGTCGTCGCGATCTGCGCCGAGTACGACGCGCTGCCGGGCATCGGCCACGCGTGCGGGCACAACGTCATCGCGGCGAGCGCGGTCGGGGCGGCGCTCGCCCTGGCCGAGGTCGCCGACGACGTCGGGCTGACGGTGCGACTGCTCGGCACGCCGGCCGAGGAGGGCGGCGGCGGCAAGGTGCTGATGCTCGACGGTGGCGCGTTCGACGGGGTCCACGCCGCACTGATGGTCCACCCGGCGCCGACCGAGCAGGACGCGATGGGCTGCCTGGCGGTGACCCACCTCGAGGTCGGCTACCGCGGCGTCTCGGCGCACGCGTCGGCCTACCCGGAGATGGGACGCAACGCGGCCGACGCGCTGACGGTCGCGCAGGTCGGGATCGGCCTGCTGCGCCAGCACATGGAGCCGTCCCACCGGGTCCACGGCATCGTGACCGACGGCGGCGACGCACCCAACATCGTCCCCGAGCGCACCGCTGGCTCGTGGTACGTGCGGGCGGCGACGCTGGAGCAGCTCCAGGAGCTCTACCCGCGGGTGCACGCCTGCTTCGAGGCCGGTGCGCTGGCCACCGGCACCGAGCTGGTGTTCGGCGACACCCCGCCGCCGTACTCGGAGTTCCTCCACGACCCGGACCTGGTCGGCTCCTACCGCCGTCGCGCCGAGGCGCTCGGACGTGACTTCGTCGACCTCGAGCCGCAGGTCAAGGACCGCCTCGCCGGCTCGACCGACATGGCCAACGTCAGCCGCGAGATCCCGTCGATCCACCCGATGATGGCGATCGAGGCGGGTGGCGCGGTCAATCACCAGCCGGGGTTCACCGCCGCGTGCGCCACCGCGTCGGCGGACCGCGCCGTGCGCGACGGCGCGATCGCGATGGCCCACACCGCGATCGACGCGGCGACCGGACCGGAGCTGCGCGACCGCCTGCTGTCGCGCGCGTTCGACTCCTCCGGCTTCGAGATCCCCGTCGTCGGCTAGGCCGGCGTCGGGGCTAGAGGGTGCCGACCGGGTCGACGTCGATGCGCACGTCGCGGTCGTCGCGCGACCAGGTGCGACGGTGCTCGGCCAGCGCCGCCAGCACCTCGGCACGGTCGTCGGCCTTGATCAGCCACGTCGCCCGGTCGTCCTCGCGCAGCGGCCCGAGGACGTCGGCGAGGCCCTCCAGCGCCTCGCGCAGGACCGCGTCCAGCGCCCGGTCGGCGGCGGCCGGCGCGTCCACGCGCACGGCGTGGCGGGCCGGCGGGAAGCCGAGCTCGGCGCGCTCGGGCGCCTCCTGGCGCCAGAACCCGCTCGGGTCCCAGCGCACCAGCGCCTGCACCACCGGGTGGTCCGGCTCGCGCGTCTGGACCACCACCCGCGCGGCGTTGCGCCCGTCCGGGTCGTCGCCGCGCCGGTGGCCGGTCGTGGCGGCGACCCACGAGGCCACGGCGGTCGCCAGGCGCAGGGCGTCCTCCCCGGCGTCGAGGACCGGCCGGCGCGTGGCGGCGTCGAGGTCGGGCAGCACGACCGCCCCGATCGGCCCGGGCGGTGCGTCCAGCACCGAGCCGCGCGTGGAGACCAGCACCGCCGGCGGGTCGGGCACCGCGGCGGCGTGGCCCTCGAGCACCGCCACCGTCGCGTCGGGGAACATCCGCTGCAGCTCCTGGCCGAGCCGCTGGGCCCCCGCGGCCAGCGGCACCCACGGCCCCCTGCCGCAGACCGGACAGGCGGGGCGCTCGGCCTGCGTCCAGCCGCAGCCGCGACACTGCAGCCCCGGCCCGTCGGGCGCCAGCGTCGAGGCGCACGTCGGGCAGCGCAGCGCGTTGCCGCAGCGCTTGCACGCCAGCGCGGTGCCCTGCCCGCGCCTGGTCGCCAGCACCAGCCCGTGCGCGCCCTCGGCCAGGGCTGCGCGCAGTGCCCGGACCGCGGGCGAGCCGAGCCGGCCCCGCGGGTCGTCGTCGACGGCCACCAGCGGCGCGGCGTCGCGCTCGACCGCACGGGGCGCGGCGACGGGCGTGAGCCGCCCCTCGACCAGCAGCCGCCACGTCGCCGCGGAGCTGACCGCGCCGACCAGCACCGCCACGCCGTCGGCGCGGCGCGCGCGCTCCAGCGCGACCTCGCGCACGTGGTGGCGCGGCGCGCGGCGCTCCTTGTGCGCCGGGTTGGCCTCATCGAGCACGACCACGAGCCCGAGCCGGTCGACGGGCCAGAACGCCACCCCGCGGCTGCCGACCACGACCCGGGCCTGGCCGCAGCGGGCCTGCAGCCAGCGCCGGTAGGTGACCCGCGGCGAGACGTCACCGCGCACGTCGACGGCGAGGTCGCCCACCGCCGCGACGACGGCGTCTGCGACGGGGCTGACGGGGTCGGGCACGACCACGACCACGTCGCGGCCACCGGCCAGGGTCGTGCGCACCAGCTCGGTGACGCGGGCGGCGACGTCCTCGTCGGCCAGCGGCCGCCAGACGTGGGCGCCGGCCCCGTCGGCGCAGGCCGCCAGCAGCGCGCCCCCCGTCTCGCCGTAGCGCTCCCAGCCGGTGGTGGCCGGTGCGGGCGGGGCGGCCGGGCGCTCGGCACGGGGGAACCACCCGGCGGCCGCGGCACGCTTCTCCACGTCCACGGTGCGCGACGGCAGGGCGTGGCGCAGCACGTCGGACAGCGTGCCGCCCCAGCGCTCGGCGGCCCAGCGCATCAGCGCGACGTCGTCGGGGGTGACCCAGGCGTGCTCGCCGAGCTGGCGCCGCAGCGGCCGCAGCCGCGCCTCGGGCACGTCGCTGTCGGCGACACGCTCGAGCACGACGCCCTTGCGTCGCCGTCCGGCGAACAGCACCTCGACACGCGCGCCGGGCGGTGGGTCGAGGTCGCCCACGAGGTAGTCGAACGGCCGGTCGAGGTGGAACGGCTCGACCTCGACGGCCACCCGCGCGATCGGCAGCGCCGGGTCGGCGGGTGGCCTGCTGCCGTCCGCGCCCGTCACCTGCTGCTCAGGCGCCCGCGGCGGCACGCAGGTCGTCGACCCGGTCGGTCTGCTCCCACGTGAAGCGCGCACCCTCACGGCCGAAGTGGCCGTAGGCGGCGGTCTCGGCGTACCCGGGCATCAGCAGGTTGAGGTCCTCGATGATCGCACCCGGACGCAGGTCGAAGACCTCGCCGATCGCGGCCTGGATCTTCTCGGGGTCGACGGTCTCGGTGCCGAACGTCTCCAGGCGCACCGACACCGGACGGGCGACGCCGATCGCGTAGGCGACCTGCACCTCGGCGCGGCGCGCGAGGCCGGCGGCCACCACGTGCTTGGCGACCCAGCGGGTCGCGTAGGCGGCCGAGCGGTCGACCTTGGACGGGTCCTTGCCCGAGAACGCACCGCCGCCGTGGCGGGCGGTGCCGCCGTAGGTGTCGACGATGATCTTGCGCCCGGTCAGCCCGGCGTCGCCGACGGGGCCGCCGACCACGAAGTTGCCGGTCGGGTTGACGATCACGCGCATCTGCTCGGTGTCGATGCCCTCGGGCATCAGCGGGAGCACCACGTGCTCCTCGATGTCGGGGCGCAGGTGGTCGTCGAGGTTGATCCCGGAGCGGTGCTGGGTGGAGACCACCACGGTGTCGATCGCGACCGGCGTGTCGCCGTCGTAGCGCACGGTGACCTGGGTCTTGCCGTCGGGGCGCAGGTAGCCGAGCGAGCCGTCGCGGCGCACCGCGGCGAGGCGCTCCGCCATGCGGTGCGCGAGGTGGATCGGCAGCGGCATCAGCTGCGGGGTCTCGTCGCAGGCGTAGCCGAACATCATCCCCTGGTCGCCCGCGCCGAGGGTCTCGCGGCGGTCGCGCGCGCCGGAACCACGGCCCTCCAGCGCGTCGTCGACGCCCGCGGCGATGTCGGGCGACTGCTCGTCGATGGTGACGATCACGCCGCAGGCGTTGCCGTCGAAGCCGATCGCACCGTCGTCGTAGCCGATCTCGACGAGCCGGTCACGGACCACCTGGGGCATGTCGACGTAGGCGTCGGTGCGGATCTCGCCGGCGACGACGACCAGGCCGGTGGTGACCAGCGTCTCGCACGCCACACGGGCGTTGGCCGGGTCGTCGTCCTCGGCCAGGATCGCGTCGAGGATCGAGTCCGAGACCTGGTCGGCGACCTTGTCGGGGTGGCCCTCGGTGACGGACTCGGAGGTGAACAGGGAGGTGCGCGACACGGAGGCTCCGGTGGCGGGGACGACGGTGGCGGGTGCGGGCGGCGGCCGGCGCTGTGGGGCCGCCGAGCCTAGCGACGTGGTGTCCGGGCCCGGCCGGGCCGTGGCCTGGCGCCCGTCCGGCCTCCGCGCGCCGTGGACGGCCGCAGCACCACGCCCCGGGTGTGCTCAGCCGCGGCCGGCGAGCAGCGCCACGACGCGGTCGAGGATCGCGTGCGCGGTTGCGTGCTTGGACTGCAGCGGCAGCTCGGTGCGCCCGCCGTCGGCGTCGAGCAGCAGGACCTCGTTGGTCTCGACCGCGAAGCCCGCGTCGTCGCGCGAGACGTCGTTGACGACGAGCAGGTCGGCGCCCTTGCTGGCGAGCTTGGCCCGGCCGTTGGCCTCGACGTCGTCGGTCTCGGCGGCGAACCCGACCAGCACGCGCGGGCCGGTGTGCTCCTCGCGCCGGCGACGTCCGAGCTCGGCGAGCACGTCGGGGTTGCGCACCAGCTCGATGCTCGGCACCCCGGCGTCCTTCTTGATCTTGCTCGTGGCGACGTCGGCCGGACGGAAGTCGGAGACCGCGGCGGCCTTGACCACAACGTCGGCCTCCAGTGCCAGCGGCAGCACCGCGTCGGCCATGTCGCGTGCGGTGACCACGTCGTGGCGGGTCACCCCGGGCGGGGTGGCCAGGTCGGAGGGGCCGGTGACGAGGTCGACGCGGGCACCGCGCTCGGCGGCCGCGGCGGCCAGCGCGAAGCCCATGCGCCCGGTGGCGCGGTTGCCGATCCAGCGCACGGGGTCGAGCGGCTCGCGGGTGCCCGCCGCGGTGACCACGACGTGGCGCTGCTCGAGGTCCTGCGGGCTGACCGCGGCGGCGAGCGCGGCGAGCATCACCTCTGGCTCGACGACCCGGCCGGTGCCGGCGTCACCGCCCATCAGCTCGCCGCTGGCCGGACCGACCAGGCGCACGCCGTCGGCGGCCAGCGTCGCCGCGTTGCGCTGCGTCGCGGCGTGGGCCCACATCTCGCCGTGCATCGCCGGGGCGACCACCACGGGGCAGGTCGCGGCCAGCACCGAGGTGGTCAGCAGGTCGTCGGCCAGGCCCTGCGCGAGCCGCGCCATGGTGTGGGCGGTGGCCGGGTAGATCGCCACGACGTCGGCGGAGCGGGCCAGCGCGACGTGGGTCTCGGTGTCGACGCCCTGCCACACCTCGCTGCGCACGGGGTTGCCGGTGATGCCCTCGAAGGTCGGCGCGCCGACCATGCGCAGCGCCCCGCGCGTCGGCACGACGTGCACGTCGGCGCCGGAGCGCACCAGCAGGCGCGCGACAAGCACGGCCTTGTACGCAGCGATGCCGCCGGACACGCCGAGCAGCACGCGACGCCCGGCCAGGCGGGGCGCGGGGGCCCCGTCGGACGCGGACGTCACCGTGTGGTCGTTCAGGGTCTCAGCCCAGCTCGTCGAAGCCGTACTCGACCGGCTCCGGCAGGTCGTCCTCGTGGATCGCCTCGATCTTGCCCTCGACGATCTCCTCGAGGGCGATCGACAGGGGCTTGTTCGACTCGGTGGAGACCAGCGGCGGGACGTACTGCTGCAGGCCCTCACCGAGCTGGCTGTAGTACGCGTTGATCTCGCGGGCACGCTTGGCCGCGAGGTGGACGAGGTGGAACTTCGTGTCCACCTTGCCCATCAGGTCGTCGATGCGGGCGATGACGGCACCTCTGCTCGGCTGGTTTCGATGGCTCGAGGCCGCGGGACGGCGACTGGCAGTGCGTCCCCACGGCGGGACCGGCGCCTGCGAAGCACGCAGCGCGGCCGGTCAACGAGGGTAGCGAACCCTCAGCCGGGCACGTGCCCGATGCGCCCGTCGGCGTGCAGCCGCGCCACGACCTGGTCCGCGAGCTCCTCCGGGGCGGTCGCGGTGGAGTCCAGTAGCAGGTCGTAGTGCGACAGGTCCGACAGGTCGGCGCCGTGGTAGGCCAGGAAGCGCTCCTGCTCGGACGCCTCGCGGGCGAGCGTGCGCGCGCGCTGCTCGCCGTGGTCGCCGCCCTCGCGCTCGGTGATGCGCCGGATGCGCTCGTGCTCGTCGCAGGTCACCCACAGCGTGAACGCGTCGAGTTCGTTGTGGTCGGCGAGCCAGCCGGCCATGCGGCCCTCCAGCAGCACGCCCCCGTCGCGCATCAGCTCGACCTGGCGGTCGTCCAGCGTGCGGTCGACGGCGGGGTCCTGCTCGCACAGGGCGCCGAACTGCTCCAGCGTCAGCCCGCGGCGGGCGGCCTCCTGCCGGAAGATCCGCCCGGCGTACTCGTAGGGCAGCTCGAGGCGCTCGCTGAGCAGCCCGCACAGCGTGGAGGTGCCCGTACCGGCGAGGCCTCCGACGGTCATCGTCAGGGCCGGGGATGGCTGGTCGCTCATGCGTCGAAACGCTCCAGCAGCGCCTCGCGCTGGCGCGGCCCGAGGCCCTGCACGCGGCGGCCGTCGGCGATGCCGACCTCGTCCATCAGCCGTGCGGCCTTGACCTTGCCGATCGCGGGCAGCGCGGCCAGCACGTCGGCGACGCGCATCTTGCCGATCGCGTCGGCGTCGCCGGCGCGTGCGAGCACCTCGGCCAGCGTCACCTCGCCGGACTTCAGCATCTGCTTGAGCTCGGCGCGCACCCGCCGCGACCGCCGGGCCTTGTCCAGCGCGGCCGCGCGCGCCTCCGGGTCGAGCTCTGGCAGGGACATCGGCGCTCCACTCGGTCTGCAGTGTCCACGCCACGCTAGTGGGCCCCGCGGCACGCCTCCGGGGCGACGTGGCCGACGGCACGCTCGTAGGCTCGCGGCGCCGACGAGGGGACCTGCACGTGGACGCCGCACTGCTCGACACCGACCTGTGGGCGCCGGTGCCCGGCTTCGAGGACCTGACCGACGTGACCTACCACCGCGCCACGTCCGCGGCCGGGGTCCCGCGCGACGGTGCGGTGCGGGTCGCGTTCGACCGTCCCGAGGTGCGCAACGCCTTCCGCCCGCACACCGTCGACGAGCTGTACCGGGTGCTGGACCACGCCCGGCAGTCCCCCGACGTCGGCTGCGTGCTGCTGACCGGCAACGGCCCGTCGCCGCGCGACGGCGGCCACGCGTTCTGCTCGGGCGGTGACCAGCGCATCCGCGGCAGCGACGGCTACCGCTACGCCGAGGGCGACGACCAGGGCTCGATCGACCCGGCGCGCGCGGGGCGACTGCACATCCTCGAGGTCCAGCGCCTGATCCGCCACATGCCCAAGGTCGTGGTCGCCATGGTCAACGGCTGGGCGGCCGGCGGCGGCCACTCCCTGCACGTGGTCTGCGACCTGAGCGTCGCCAGCCGCGAGCATGCGCGGTTCCGCCAGACCGACCTCGAGGTCGCCTCGGTCGACGGCGGGTTCGGCTCGGCCTACCTCGCCAAGCAGGTCGGCCAGAAGGTCGCGCGCGAGATCTTCCTGCTGGGCGAGACCTACGACGCGCAGCGCGCCTACGAGATGGGCACCGTCAACCGCGTGGTACCCCACGCCGAGCTGGAGACCACCGGCATCGAGTGGGCCCGCTCGATCCTGTCGAAGTCGCCGACCGCCACGCGGATGTTCAAGTTCGCGATGAACCTCACCGACGACGGCCTGGTCGGCCAGCAGGTCTTCGCCGGCGAGGCGACCCGGCTGATCTACGGCACCGAGGAGGCGCGCGAGGGCCGCGACCAGTTCCTCGAGCGCCGCGAGCCGGACTGGGCGCCGTACCCCTACCACTACTGAGCACCCACCGACGCACCGCCGACCGCGCACGAGCGCCGACGCAGCGCCTGAGCCTGACCGACGCACGACCGACCGCGCACCATCGACCGCGCACCCCCTGGAGCCGCCGTGCCCACCGACCTGACCGGACTCGCCGACCTGCTGCTCTCCGCCGACGTGCTGAGGTTCGGGGACTTCACGACGAAGTCCGGCCGCGCCACGCCGTACTTCCTCAACTTCGGCAACGTGCGCACCGGCAGCCAGGTCGCCGCGCTCGGCGAGCTGTACGCCGAGGTGATCGACGAGACCTTCGGCCGCGACGTCGACGTGCTGTTCGGACCGGCCTACAAGGGCATCCCGCTCGCGGTCGCCACCGCGACGGCGCTGGAGCGCCGCCAGGGCCGCGCGGTCGGGTTCTGCTTCGACCGCAAGGAGGCCAAGGACCACGGCGAGGGCGGGCTGCTGGTCGGCCAGGTCCCCCGCGACGGTGACCGGGTCGTGATCGTCGAGGACGTCACCACGGCGGGCACCTCCGTGCGCGAGACGATCCCGAAGCTGCGGGCGGTCGCGCCGCAGGTGCAGGTCGTCGGGCTGGTCGTGGCCGTGGACCGCCAGGAGCGCGCCCCCGACGACGACCGAGCGGCCCTGCAGGCCGTCGGCGAGGACAACGGGCTGGTCGCGACCGCGATCGCTCGCATCGACGACCTCGTCGACCACCTCGCGACCCGCGACGACGCGCTCGCCGACGCCGACCTGGCCCGCTTCCGCGACTACCGGCTGCGCTGGGGCGCCTGAGCCCACGGCGGACCCCACGGCGGACCCCACGGCGGACCCGCGCCGCACGGGCGGGCCGGCTGCGCCGACCCCTGCAAGGTCGACTACGCGCTCGGGTCGACCAGCGCCACCCCGTCGGCGCACTGCTGGCAGTCCTGCGGCGGGTGGGTCACCAGCGGCGCCTGCACCAGCGAGCTGGCGGGCCACGGCAGCGGCAGCTCGCTGGTCGAGCGGTCGACCAGCGCGGTGAACCCGACCACCTCGGCGCCCTCGGCGCGCACCTGGGCGGCGGCGCGCTCGGCGGTGCGGCCGGTGGTCAGCACGTCCTCGACCACGAGCACGCGCGCGTCGGCCCGCACCCGCTGGCCGCGGCGCAGCACCGGCGCGCCGCCCGCGTCCTCGAACCACACCAGCGGCACGGCCAGCGCGTCGGCGACGACGAACCCCAGCAGCATCGAGGACACCCCCGGGGTCGCGACCACGTCGGCCTCCAGCCCACGGGACTGGTCGGCGAGCTGGCGCCCGACGCGGCGCGCGAACGCGGTGTCGCCGAGCGCGCGCGTGCACTGCAGGTAGGCGTCGGCGTGCCGGCCCGAGCTCAGCTGGAAGTGGCCGCGGCGGTGCACACCGCGGGCCTTGAGCTCGTCCAGCAGCCCCACCTCAGGCCTCCCGCAGCTCGGCGGCGACCGCGCGGGCGGCCGCGACGGGGTCCTCGGCACGGGTGATCGGACGACCGATCACCAGCAGGTCGGCGCCGGCGGCGACGGCCTGCGCCGGCGTGGCGATGCGCGCCTGGTCGTCGGCCGACGCGCCCGCGGGGCGCACCCCGGGCGTGACCAGCGTCACGTCAGGACCGACCGCCCCACGCACCGCGGCGACGTCGGACGGGGCGCAGACCAACCCCTGGGCGCCGGCCTCCACGGCCAGCAGCGCCAGGCGCGTGACCTGCTCGGCCGCGGGCGGCATCGCGATCGACGCGAGGTCGTTGTCGGACATCGAGGTCAGCACGGTCACGCCGAGCACGATCGGCGGCTCGCCCGCTCCCCCGGCGGCGGCGTGGCCCTCGGCCAGTCCGGCCACCGCGGCGCGGACCATGGCCTGCCCGCCGGAGGCGTGCACGGTGAGCATCGCCACACCGAGCCCGCCGATGACCCGGGCCGCGCGGCCGACGGTCGTCGGGATGTCGTGGAGCTTGAGGTCGAGGAACACCGGAGCGTGGGCGCCGACCTCGCGCACGGCCTGCGCACCGTGGGCGGAGAACAGCTCGAGGCCGACCTTGCACACCGCGACCTCCCCGGCGAGCGCGGCGGCGAGCTCGCCGGCGCGGGCGAGGGTGGGCACGTCGAGGGCGACGGCGACGGGGGCTGGGGCGGGCTCCACGGGGCTCTCCGGTCTCGGTGCGATCACGTCCAGGGACGCACGGTGCCGCGCAGGTCGGCCAGGCGCGCGTGGCCGCGGGCCGCGAGCCACGCCCGCAGCTCGCGCACGAGCCGCCCGGAGGTCGTCGGGTCGGCGAAGGTCGCGGTGCCCACGGCGACGGCGCTGGCGCCGACGCGGACCTGCTCGACGACGTCCTGCACCGTGCGCACGCCCCCCATGCCGATGATCGGCACGTCCGGGCCGAGCGCCTGGTGGACCTGGTGCACGGCCCGCACCGCGATCGGGCGGATCGCGGGACCGGACAGCCCACCGACGGTGTTGCGCAGCCGCGGCACGCCCGTCTCGGGGTCGACGGCCATCCCGAGGCTGGTGTTGACCAGGCTCAGGCCGGTCGCGCCCGCCCCGACTGCGGCGCGGGCCACCGCGGTGATGTCGGTCACGTCGGGGGTGAGCTTGGCGAGGACCGGCAGCTCGGCCTGTGCGACGACGTCGGCGACGACCTGCGCGGACGCGTCCGGGTCGCAGGCGAACACCAGGCCGCGGTGCTCGACGTTGGGGCATGAGAGGTTGACCTCGAGCGCGACGATGCCGGCCAGGCCACGCAGCCGCCGGGCAACCTCGGCGAAGTCGTCCGACGAGTTGCCGGCGATCGAGGCGATCACGGGCACGCCACGACCTTGCAGCCAGCGCAGGTCGTCCTCGATCCAGGCGTCGACGCCGGGGTTCTGCAGCCCGATGGCGTTGAGCATCCCGCTGGGGGTCTCGTGCATGCGCGGGGTGTTGAGGCCCTGGCGCGGCTCGAGGGTCACCGACTTGGCGACCACCGC
>Ga0136604_1001004_pt1 | contig 13102 bp, 12 predicted proteins | sample AntRauFillE10628_FD_104928 | JGI IMG/M metagenome (GOLD analysis project Ga0136604, IMG submission 104928) | Saline lake microbial communities from Rauer Islands, Antarctica - Metagenome Filla E10 #628 | ecosystem: Environmental > Aquatic > Non-marine Saline and Alkaline > Saline | place... | reverse complement strand
TATCGTACCGTGGAGAGCTTCTGCAACGCTGGAACCGGTGCAGGCTGCGGGAAGGTACTTCGGTCTGAGGAAGGAAAGCTCTTCGGATTCATCACCTTTTCGGATCTGACGCTGGGGTATTTTTCTGCTCAGCTTGCTGCAATTGGTTTACTCGTCCCCCTGTGGACAGGCAGCGGCCTCCTCTCGGTTTTGGGGTTGGTAAGTATGATAGCCTTGCCAATGATTGGATATTCAATCTGGCTGCAGGCGGTAAAAATCAATGAGTGTTGCCGCCTCTGCCTGGTGGTGAGCGGCGTTCTGGCATTTCAAGCAACAATCTTCGGTTATCTCTTTTACTCGGGAGAGTTGAATCTTTTGGCAGTGGCTCTTCCTGAAGCCATCACGACATTGTTACTTTTTGGATTATCCGGTCCCTCTATATTACTGGTAAAACAGACTATACAGCAGAAAAACCGGGCCGTCCAAAATGAGATGAAAGCTGCACGCCTGATGAACTCACCGGAGGTTTTCACAAGCCTTCTATCTAAACAGCGGCAGACGGACACCACGCCTCTTGAACACGACTTTTTGATCGGCAGCCCGGATGCACCGGTCAAACTCACCATGGCGGTGAATCTGTTCTGTGGCCCGTGCAAAAATGAGCTGGAGCATGCGAAAGAGCTGCTGAGTATATACCCAGGGCAGGTCAGTCTCTCACTGCGGTTATTAAGAAGTAGTGATAATGGAAAATCCAGTGGGTTGATAATAAAAACATGGCTTCATGCTTTGGAGGAACGTACCAATGTTATATCCAATGGACAGACGTTGATCGAAGAGTGGTATGAAGTGATGGATACTGAAAAATTTTCAGATTCACACCCTGTTAATGGGGCCGTTTCAGATACAAAGGCAGAAGAGTGTTCGCAGGCTCATTACGACTGGATCAAGCAAGCAGAGATTGCCAAAACCCCGACTTCGTTTATGAACGGCTATGAACTTCCGTCAGCTTACCGTGTGAAGGATTTGGTTCCGTTAATTCCCGGGTTGGTAGATGCTTTTGGCAATCAAAATGGTTTGAAAAAAATGATAGATAATTCAAATAGTATGACTAATTCAGAGAAGAAAAACAATGTTTGAGCGATCGAACAGGGGTTAAATCATAGCCTGTACCCCGCCGAATGGCGAAGCGGGTGAGAACTAAACGGAGATAAACTATGAAACCATCAATGCTAACTGGAAGTTCAGAAGGCGTATTGAGCCGTAGTGAGATGAAAATGATTATGGCTGGGAGTGGTTTTTCAGATGAATTGTCTGAATGTGAAGAAGGAAATGACTGCACTAATTGCTTAATTTGTGAAAATAGTGATTACTGTGTCTCATATCCTGATATACCTCCAGCACCTGGTTGTACCTATGGTATTTGTCCACAATGCTAATTTAAAAATAAGTGGAGGGAATGTGTTATTCCCTCCAATCTAATTATCTCTCAATATGAAGTTTTAATTGAATCAAGTGGTAACTATATACATAAACCTCTTCAATTGGTATTCTGTGAAATTCTTGCACATAGTGTATTTTTTGTTAACAGTACTAGCGTTCGGGTTTATTGGCTGCACTTATCAGGATGGAGAGAAAATACCTGAGAATCTGAAAGACCTTCAAAATTTAATTGTTATACAAAAAAATAATTTACCTGAGACATCGATAAAATTTACTCGCGATCTGTCAATAGGTGGCAGTAATAGTCTTGGTACATGGTATTATGATGTTTCCAGTAGCGGATGGGCGTTTGGGGGATCAGATTGGTTCGCTGGTCTTGAGGTTGACGATAGAGGTAACATACTAGTAGGTGATAGATACGAAAAAGTGATCCATATTTTTGATTCTGGTGGTAATTATGTAAAAAAAATAGGTGGAGAGGGAAATGGGCCAGGTGAATTTGAAAGCATTTTCCAAATTAAAATACACTCTGATCAACTCTTGGCATTTGATCGTTTTCAATTTCGTACTACTTTTTTTTCAATTAATTCACTTGATTTAATCGAAGTTCAGAAAGCGTATATTAATCGTGCACCTCAACGTGAAGAGTTAAAAGGACAGTTTGCTCATCCTGTTTCGCTAATATCAGATGATTTATTCATTGTTGGTTTTCTGAGTGAACCAAGAAATGCAAACTATGGAACGGAGAAATATAATTTAGATGAGGAGAGATCTGTCAGGTACTATGTTATGGATCGGGAGGGAAAAGTGATATCTGATATGATAACTGAATTGAAAGACCTGAAAAATATAACAGCCGTCGTTGATGGCAGGCACTTATTCAATATGAGAGCTCTACCGTTTCTTCAACAGCCAATGACATCCATTTCTAATGATGGCAATATTTTTACAGCGAATAGTGAAAACCCATTAATTAAAATGCATGATGACAAAGGAGATTATATAAAGGCTTTTTATATACCAATGGAAAAAAAATTAATAGATAGAAATGAGATCTTAAACCAATTTGCTGGAGATGATGAAGAGAATACAAATTTATTATTAAAAGCAGAGCTCCCCGAAAAATGGCCAGCATTAAGCGGTATGGTGATTGATGATGAATATAATCTCTGGATTTCTACAATACCTGCCAATGATTCTTTATATGAATGGTTGATTATAAATAATGCAGGAAAACTTATTGCAACATTCAGGTGGCCGGGAAACCGATCTATAGAAAAAATAAAAAATGGATACGTTTATGCTCGTGAAACTCAGAAATCAACGGGATTACAATCCATTACAAGATATAGAATTGAATTGGAAGGAATCTGATGTTTTTCAATTAATATGAAAAAATTCCCTCTCTACCGTCAACATGACCAAATGGACTGTGGCCCTACGTGCCTGCGGATGATCGCTAAATACCATGGCCGGCACTACTCGATGGATACACTTCGGCAGAAAAGCAAAATCAACCGGGAGGGCGTATCTCTACTGGGAATTAGTGAGGCAGCCGAGGAGATTGGCTTTCGCACGGTGGGGGCCAAGTTGACTTGGGATCAGCTCAAGCAGGAGGCAGACCTGCCGTGTGTGATCTACTGGAACCAGGTTCATTTTGTGGTTATCTATAAAATTAAAGGGGACAAGGTCTATCTTGCCGATCCTGCAAAAGGAAAGGTGACCTACCGAAAAGAGGAGTTCCTGGAGCAGTGGCTCAACACAAAAAATATTGGCCAAAGTACAGGGATTGCGTTGTTGCTCTACACATCACCCGCCTTTTACGACCTTGAGGGAGAGACGGGAAACCGCCTCAGCTTTGGCATCCTGCTCAAGTATATCCTGCCCTATAAAAATCTGTTGTTTCAGCTTGGCCTTGGCTTGCTGGCCGGAAGTATTCTGCAGCTTATCTTTCCCTTTCTTACCCAGGCAGTTGTTGATATTGGTATTCAGAACCGTGATATCAACTTTATCTACCTCATCCTGATGGCGCAGATCATGCTCTTTTTTGGGCGAACCGTGGTGGAGTTTATCCGTTCGTGGATACTGCTCCACATGAGCACCCGCATCAACATTTCTATTTTGTCAGACTTTCTGATCAAGCTGATGAAGCTGCCGATGCCTTTTTTCGATACCAAGATGGTGGGCGACATCATGCAGCGAATGGGCGATCATGCCCGTATCCAAAACTTTCTCACCGGGCAGACCCTCAGCACGCTGTTCTCATTAGTCACATTGGTCGTCTTCTCGCTGGTGCTTGCCTACTACCATATGATGATCTTTACAGTATTCCTGGTAGCAAGTGCCCTTTACGTGATTTGGATTGTACTCTTCCTTAAAAAACGCCGGGAACTGGACCATCAGCGCTTTGGAATTTCATCGAGTAACCAAAGCACGGTGATCCAGCTTATTCAGGGGATGCAGGAAATAAAGCTCAATAACTGCGAAAAACAGAAGCGGTGGGAGTGGGAGCATCTTCAGGCGCGCCTGTTTCGCTTTCAGGTCAGAAATCTTGCGCTTGAACAGTACCAGCAGGGGGGCGCGTTCTTTATAAATGAAGGGAAGAATATCGGCATCACGTTTATATCCGCAATAGCCGTGGTGAACGGCCAGCTCAACAGCCCGGTGCAGCAGCTCATCGGATTTGTTCAGTCTACACAGGATGCCATTATCAGCATGGAGCGCCTCAACGAAGTTCATGAAAAAGAGGATGAAGAACCGTCTGAAAAAATGTTTACAGACCGGTTGCCGGAGTCCAAAGACATATCATTCAAACAACTCAATTTTACCTACCCCGGCGCAGGAAATGAGCCGGTTTTACAGGATATAGACCTGACGATTCCCGACGGCAACGTCACGGCCATTGTAGGAATGAGCGGTAGCGGAAAAACGACGCTGCTCAAGCTGCTGCTTAAATTTTATCCGCCGGACAGTGGGGAGATCCGCATCGGGGAGAGCAATTTTGTGAATCTGAGTCCAAGGGTCTGGCGAATCACATGCGGCGCCGTGATGCAGGATGGATTTATCTTTTCTGATACGATTGCCAGAAATATTGCGGTGGGTGATGAGGTACCCGACATTCAAAAACTGGAGCATGCTGTGAACATGGCCAATATTCGAGAGTTTGTTGAGTCGCTTCCGCTCGGGTTCAATACGAAAATCGGGGCTGAGGGCAACGGCATCAGCCAGGGACAGCGACAGCGCATTCTCATTGCACGAGCGGTTTATAAAAATCCGGAGTTTCTGTTTTTCGATGAGGCCACCAATGCCCTGGACGCCAATAATGAACGGGCAATCATGGATAACATGCAGGAATTTTTTGCCAACCGAACGGTGGTGGTAGTTGCCCATCGCCTCAGCACTGTTAAAAATGCTGATAAGATAGTAGTACTTGACGAGGGGCGGATCATTGAGCAGGGCACACACGCCGAACTGGCCAGGCAGGAAGGAGCTTACTTTGAACTGGTAAAAAATCAACTGGAACTGGGAACGTAAGAGGTGTGAAAGGTGAAATGGAAAATATCAAATGTCAATTAATGAGAATGCAAAACTAAGAAAAAGTCTCCCCTAATAAGGGGAGATTTAGAGGGGTGTGAGACAAGTGCTTTGATAATCGGAGTGGAGTAGCAGCTTCAGAGTTAAACATCCCCCCAAATCCCCCTTTGACAAGGGGGACTTTTCACTCAAAAAAATGCCACAAAACACAAACAACATACCAACCCAACCCGAAGCCAACACAAAGTGGTCCGGGTTGGAGGTACGCAGTGAGGAGGTGCAAGAGATTATCGGGCGTCCGCCACACTGGCTGATCAGATGGGGTATAGTGGCATTTTTTGGAGTTTTAGGACTCGTGATGCTATCAGCTGCTGTTATTAAATATCCCGAGGTTGTAGAAGCACCCATTCGCTTGACCGCAATTAACGCTCCACAATCTCTTGAAAGCCGAATAGGCGGTAAAATTGTAAACCTTGCAGTAGAAAATAACATCATAGTAGAAGAAGGGACCGTTCTGGCATGGCTCGAAAGTACTGCGAGACATAGGGAAGTACTTCTATTATCCGAATTAACAGATCAAATCCGTAAACAACTTATGAATGGAAACGGAAATAGTTTTGAAGAAATAGAGCTATCGGCATTCGGTAACCTCGGTGAGCTTCAGAACACGTTCCAGAGATTTGAACAGGCGTGGAGGGATTACAGGGCCTACCAGCCGGGATCGTTTTACTCCCACCAACGGAAAATTTTGGTTCAGGAACTGGACTACTCCCGTCAGCTTCTCGATCAGCTTCATATGCAGAAAGAGATCCAAAAGACGGATTATGACCTTGCTGAACGTGAGTTTAATATGCAAAAAGAACTTGCAGAAAATGATTTCATCTCGCCGGTTGAACTTGCCAGGTCAGAAAGGGAGCTCGCATCGAGGCAGCTGCCGCTTCAGCAGACAGAGTCAGCTATTATCAATAATTATGTGAGCCGGGCAGCCAAAGAGAAAGAGATCATGGAGCTGGACCGGCGGATGGACGAGCAGCAGTCCGTTTTTATTCAGTCGCTGAATACAATGATAAGCGCTATTGACGAATGGAAACAAACCTACCTGGTAACGGCACCGTTCACTGGGCGGGTTGTTTACGCAGGTATTGTCCAGGAAAATCAAACCGTTACCGCCAGCCAGGAGCTTTTTTATCTCAAGCCTAAGTCAACGACCTTTTTTGGAGAGCTCTCTGTCTCTCAGCAATCATTCGGAAGAGTGTCAGAGGGGCAGCAGGTATTGGTACGGTTCAGCGGCTATCCCTACCATGAGTTTGGCTCGGTGTATGGAGAGGTGGAATACTTTTCGGAGTTTCCTGTACGTGACAGCCTTTTTTTTGCAAAGGTATCTTTCCCCAATGGATTGCAGACGAGTTATGGACATACCATACCGCCCCGGAACGGGATGACCGGTCGGGCGGAGATTATTACAGAAGATATGCGGCTTTTGGAGAGGGTCTATAATAATATTACGAAAGAGCTGAGGTGATGATTGAAAGTTCACCCCCCAAAATAATGAGGGGTGGGGCTTCAAATAAATTAATTATGTTAATTGAGAGGTTATTTTTTTCGTACCCAGCCGAATGGCAAAACGAAATTTAAAATAAATGAGGATAGAATAATGAGTAGTTCACTTTCTAATTTTGATGTTTTAAGTCGTAGTGAAATGAAAAACGTTAAAGGTGGGTCTGAGGATGGATGTAATGTAAGCCCAATTCGATTAATAATTAATGACAATTGCACGGGACGGGTATGCTGTGGAGAATTTATGGATCAAGAATGTTACGATATACCATGTTGTTCCGATTTTGGTCAAGATGTAGGTTGGTGCGAAAATTAATACATAAAAAGCTCTACTAATCAGAGCTTTTTTAATCATGTCAATTACAACTAAAATATATTTTTTAATTGTTAACAATACCAATGAAAATAGGAAATGCGACAAAAACTTTTAGCACTATCATGTTATTGGCCGTTTCGGGATTTTTATGCTTGGATATTCGAAACCAGGCGCAAGCTCAGCAACATTCATCTGATAAAATTTATTTTGACAACTTTGAATTGTTAAACGGCAACCGATTTTTAATTACTCAGCAATCAGGTGAGGTACTCGCGCAAATTTACAACGCAAAGGATGGAAACGTCGAACAGAATTTGATCCGTTCTGGAAGAGGCCCATTTGAGCTTGAGTTTGTGGGAGGAATCGCATTTAACAGGCAAACTGAAACACTGTATATCATTGATATCCAAAGTGGTAAAATCATTAGTTTTGATGAGCGGGGGAAGCCTCTGAATGAAAAGAAATTGGGCATTACCTATGCAAGGAAGTTAGACGCTTTCAGAGATGACCTGCTATTAACGCCCGGTACAATTATTACGGAAGGAACGCCGGATAAAAGCAGGTACCCTCTTGCTCATTTACTTGACCCGGTTACATTGGAGGTGTCGAATACGTTGTTTTTTGATTTAAGGAAGCTGAATCTGGAACATATAGAAGATTTTGATAAAACGAATTCATTTGATCTCCGGCCACTGGTGATTTCGTCATTTCAAGAAGGAGTATATGTGGTTGTTTTTGAGAGTTTTAATAAGATCTTCCTCATCAATAAAAATTCGGAATTACTTGATGAGATTGAAATAGATGTAAATGGCATTGAAACGCCCAAAATTGTCCGTCATCCTTCATTTGGATATGGCCTGAGAACTTACACTGTACTGAATGATTACGTAAGAAGAGGAGGTTCGATTTACTTTTCGTTTGAACAAGTTTCTGAGCAAACACAAAATGGTCTTATCAAAGTGGGGATAAGTGATAGTTACAAACTATCAGCTCATAAATATCAATTAACTACAAATTTGGAGCCGACTGATCCGTTTAAGCCTTTCCAGGTGACAGGAGATGGAAATAGCATTTATGGAGCAAATGGTAGTGAAATTTATCCCTTGTCGTTCAATTGAAAAACCCTATAGCTATTTTGATTCTTGTGGATTGTGTTTGAACACTTTCGATTATGCAAAAATGAAGTATTCAAAAATCGTACTTATACCCTTTCTATTACTTGTAGTAATTAATGCATGTTTAGAAACCCCAGGGATGATAAAAACTTCAGGTGACCCGTTCATTGAGTATATCCGTTCGTCAACTCTTGAAATGGACGTAGCGCAACAGTCATTTATTGAAAGCCCAACACTTTTTAATCCCTTACTTATTCTTGCCATAAACGATACGGATTATATAGTGACAGCCGATTATGTAGACAAGTTCATAAAAGTGATTGACAGCAATGGAACACTGCTTTCAGAAACCGGGGGAGAGGGAAGGGGGCCCGGAGAATATGCACTTATCAATCAAATTGAGCGTGGACCCGATGGATTAATCTACGTGCTTGACAAACGTCTGAATCGGATCCATACCTATAACTTGGATGATGAAACGGGAGAGCTGACGCTGCGAACAACCACCCCCTATAAACACGAGGCAAACAGTCATATCAGCAGTTTATACGTGACGGAATTCGGGATGTTTGGTGTGTTTACGAGCCTGACTAATTATGAGACGTGGGAAAACAGCTACTACCTCTATGAACTGGATGAGAATTTTCAACCTGTAACGCTCCTGCTTGAGCTGCCCGGGAATGATAAAATTCCTGCAAGAGAAGATGGGATTGGAAAAATCGATAACTTTCTGGGCAGTATGACTCACTGGGATCTCGATGGGGAGTGGTTCTACTACATCACGTCTAAAAAGACCAATGTATACGCCTACAATCTCATATCCGGACAGCAGTATACCCTGACCGCTATCATGCTGAACGAGCGAGTGAAAACAGACGGGCAGCGTGAGTATATAAAAAAGACGTACGATCGCCTCATTGAAAGTACACCCTCTGTTGAAACTGCCATCAATGAAGCCAGCATCTTACCCTATTTTGATAGTTTGACGGCACAAGATGGGAACCTAATTCTGCGACTATTCGATGCCGGAAGCGAAACCGGAATTTTGATTCACTATAATACGGAAACCGGAAATGTCCGTCATATCAGGGTTCCCACCTATTTCTATAGAATCTAGTATTCCGGCAATAATTTGTATGGTACTAAGACAGTGGAAAATGGAAAAAAAATTCTGCATTTGACTTTCACGAAATAGATGTCAGATACGCTGTAAAACGCTTAAAACGAAACATTTCCCAATTCTACTCCTCTGGTTGTGTCTTGTTCAGTGTTCGTAAGAACAAAGGCAGGAAGATTCTCGCATGAATGAGATTCCGTCTCACATCAGCGATCTCGAAAATCTGACCATTATCGAACCCAAAGACGGTACCGTACCCGATAGCGTAACACTAATTCGAGAGACGGTATTCGAAAGCAGTGATGATGTTTTCATCGAAGAATATAATGGCAAAGTGGACGTGGATGGCTCAGGCCGGGTAGAGAATATTACTTTGTATATGCGATTGTTGGAGAGGGTCTATAATAATATTACGAAAGAGCTGAGGTGATGATTGAAAGTTCACCCCCCCAAAAATAATGAGGGGTGGGGAGATTCAAATTACTATTATATTAATGATAGAAATTCCTCTCTTAAACCAGAAATACTTTGACTGTTTTTGGGGATAAATCAAAACAAAACCAATAAGGTGAATACCATGAATGAGTTATTAAATATAGGTCAGGCACTTAGTCGTTCTGAGATGAAGAAGCTGATGGCAGGAAGTGATGAATGTGAAGAAGGAAATGGATGTACCGATTGTCTTATCTGTGATTACAGTCAATACTGTGTTTCTTTTAATGGTCAACCGCCTGGTCCAGGATGCACATGGGGACATTGTGGATGCGACTAGTGCCGTTACCATTAAATACAGCAAGTATACATATTGATCATTATCAGCTATTGTATTGGAATTCTTTGCAAATCTAACTTTATTAATTTACTGGTAACGGTACTAGTAATCGTAATTAATTGAATTTCAAAAAATGTTTTGGAGGAGTAGTTTCAACTCCTCTATTTCATTTAACCTCGCTTATCTAATAAGTCAATTTAATACTAACAGACAAGCTTAAAATCTTCTTGGAATGGCATATGGTGAAATTCATCTTACGAAATTCTTTATTTTAACAGCAATATCATTTGGGTTGATAAGCTGCACTTTTCAGAATGAAGACAGTATGCCCGATAATCTGAGAGGCCTTCAAAATGTGGTTGTCATCCAACAAGACAGTCTGCCGGAGACGTCCGTCAAATTTATTCGAGATTTAGTTGTCAATGATAAAGATAGTATAAAAACATGGTTTAATGATTTAACAAGTAGTGGATTTGCTTTTGGTGGGGCCGATTGGTTTGGGGGTCTTGAAGTTGACGATAACGGCAATATATTCGTCGGTGATCGCTATGAAAAAGTGATTCATGTTTTTGATTCAACGGGTATATACCAGACAAAATTAGGCGGTGAGGGAAATGGACCGGGTGACTTTAATGGTATCCTTGATATAAAGTTTTAGTCCAACCAACTATATACATTTGACTATTTCCAATTTCGTACAACTTACTTTTCTCTTGATTCCTTCGATTTAATCGAAGTTCGAAAGGCGTATATAGGTCGTACGCCTGAACTTGATGAGTTAGAAGGTTGGCATGCTCTTTCTATTACACTATTTTCAGACAAATTGTTCATTGTAGGTTTTATGGATGAACGAAGAAATGCAAACTTCGCGACGGAAAAGTATAATTTGGATCAAGAGAGGCCTGTTAGATACTATTTAATGGACAGCGAGGGTAAAATTACATCTGATATGATAGATGAATTAAAAGATACAAGGAACATAACAGCTGTTGTTGATGGCTATCATTTATTCAACATTAGAGCTCTTCCATTTCTGCAACAGCCTTTGATATCTATTTCTGATAAGGGCAATATTTTTACAGCCAACAGTGATGAACCATTAATCAAAATGTATGAAGACAATGGGGATTATCTTAAGTCATTTTATTTTCCTACGGAAATGATGTCAATAAATCGAGATGAGATTATAGATATCTTTTCAGAAGAAGATGAACAAAATAAAAATCTATTATTACATGCGGAATTGCCTGAAAAGTGGCCCGCTTTAAGTAGTATAGTGATAGACGACGAAAACAACCTTTGGATATCTACGATTTCTGACAATGAAGATTTATTACATGAATGGTTGGTTCTGGAAGATACAGGTGAGCTAATCGCAAATTTTGAGTGGCCACATGACGAACCGATCGAAGTGGTGAAAAACGGCAAGATGTACACCCGCCAAACGGATGAAGAAACCGGCCTGCAGCGGGTGGTGCGGTATAGGATTGAAATAGAGTAGACCTATTGATTTACACGAGGGAATCGTTTGAAGGCTTAAATCAAGCTGTACCCCCCAAAATAATGAGGGGTGGGGCTTCAAATAAATTAATTATGTTGTATCAGAAGTCAATCTCATGCCCGGCCTTGTTCCGAAAGTAAGTGGGATGAAAGGGGCTTATTTCAAAACTAAACGAGGAGAAACCGTAAATACAAACATATCAGGAAATATCGAAGGCGTATTGAGCCGAAGCGCTATGAAGAAGATTATCGCTGGAAGTGGAGGGGGTAATATTTATTGTCACTCTGGTAATTTCCAACATGAATGTTCTTCCAATGATTTAACAACCTGTTTAGATGGTTGCGTTGGTGCTTTTGGAGACGATTGCCAAGGATGTGCTGAGTTTCCTAAAGTTTACTTTGCATAATCATTGTAAAGTACGGTATCAGCTGTTGCTAAACCATTAACCCTTATTTGTTATTGAAATGAGGGTTAATTTTTTTAGTGGTTGGTTACAGCTTAAGACCTTCAAATAGAATTAAAGTCATTTGTGACGAAAGTTTTTTTAAGTGAGTTTAGAATAATACTATGCCCGCTGACCATGAAAAAATTGATCTACCCACTTTTAATAATTGTTTTCTGGGGGTGTTCTCACCAAAAAACTGATCCGATTCCAGAAGAGATTCAGGAAATGGAAAATCTCACCGTCTATTCTGTAGACGCGAAACCTGCAGCAGAAATCTCTATCAAAAAAGATGTTTTGTATGGCGGTTCCAATGAAGTCTTCATTGGAGATTTGGGTGAAATAGCTGTAGACAGTTCGGGGCGGGTTTTTATCGAAGATACTGGGAATTTGTTTATCCATGTTTTTGAACCTTTCGGGAGGTACTTAGGCCACTTTGGAAGAGACGGCAGAGGACCTGGAGAATTTAGTTCTATCAAAAGTTTACAGATCCGAGATGATCAATTATACGTATTTGATTTTCGTCAAAACAGAGTAAATATATTTAACCTCAATACTCTGGTTATTGAAGAAACGATATCACTTGCACGAAATAGAGGAGACCATCATGAACTTAGAGGATCTTATCCCTCTGTTGATGAATTTTATGCAGGAAGCAACAATACCTACATCGTAAAATTCATATCAACCGGCAATTCAATTAAATCTGATTGGGAAAATATTGAGGTAAAAGGTTTGCTTTATCTAATGGATGATACCGGAGATTTATCAGAAAAATTGGTGGATTTTAAAGACGCTATTCGTACACAATTTCCAGTCAGGAATACAAGCTTCGATATTCCACTGACTCCTTTTTTTGGAAATACATTGATCGCCTTCTCAGGTGAAAATAGTATGTATCAGGCCGGGCCGGATCACTTTTTGATTACAGTATATAGCCCGAATGGGAGATATGAACGTGCTTTCTACTATCCATTTAAGAAATTGTTCTTAACACGAGAGTCCGCTATTTCAGGCGAAGTTCTTGATGAACTTATCATTAATCCTGAACTTATTATTCAAAATATAAACTCAGTTGACCTTCCAGAAACCTGGCCCGTTTTGACAAATATGCTAATGGACGATGAAAACCGCCTGTGGGTCTCCACAATAGTAAAGGATTTTGAAATCTACGAATGGTGGGTTTTAGAAGTGTCCGGCGAGCTTATCACCACATTCGAATGGCCCCGGAATGAACCGATTGAAGTCATCAAAAACGGCAAGATGTACACCCGCCAAACGGATGAAGAAACCGGCCTGCAGCAGGTGGTGCGGTATAGGGTTGAAATG
>Ga0136604_1001003_pt1 | contig 13117 bp, 8 predicted proteins | sample AntRauFillE10628_FD_104928 | JGI IMG/M metagenome (GOLD analysis project Ga0136604, IMG submission 104928) | Saline lake microbial communities from Rauer Islands, Antarctica - Metagenome Filla E10 #628 | ecosystem: Environmental > Aquatic > Non-marine Saline and Alkaline > Saline | place... | reverse complement strand
GTGGGACAGACCTGAGGTTCCAGGCCTTGTCATAGGCACGTAGTGATGTGATAAGGTCGGCATGAAAACCAGCACCGATAGTGAGCCCACGAGCATCTTTTATTTTTTTGTTGTCTATATCGCTATTTGAATTGGCCAAACATAGAGCAAGCCCTTTTTTAATCGTATTGTATAAACCAATACCAATAAATGGCTGAGTTTGACCTATAAGTGCATCCAGTTGATTTAACGTTTCCCCTAAATTAAATGGCGGACTCACCGCCGTTACATCACCAGTTAAAATAGGTGCACCAGACTCTGCATCTAGCGCGTCAATCATGACAGATAAAAAGCCACCGTAGCTCACACCAAAAACATCGACTCTATCCGCGATAAGACCTTGCTTACTGAGAGCGTTGTGCACTTTTCTCATGGCCTCATAAATAGCTTTACCTTCGTTAACGACACTTCCAGTTGGTGCATAAGGGCGATTCTCAATATACTGAGTCCCCCACGGGTTAGGAAGAGTGATGGCGTGATAACCTAGACTAGAAAATGCATCAGTGAACTGCTTAGGCATACGAGAACTTAAGTTATTAAAGGCGCCTGGGATTCCAAAAATAAGAGGGGCCTTAATTGGCCGTCCCTTATCATCGCGCTGCAAGGCCATCTTCAATGGCAACTCTCCTGAGTCGAGGAAGCTAGACTTCACACGGTAATTCTTAACGGGAACATCCATGGCCCAGTAAGGCCTGGACCAATCCCGACATTGACCTTGAACTGTTGATACAAAAGTATTTTCAAGAGGGTGATAGTAACGATCTACATGCTCTGTAAGTTCAAGGTCCCAAGGGTTATAAGCCGATGCTTGAAAACTGAAGCATGAAAAGATTAGAAATCCAACAAATTGAAACGCGCGCATCCTTATGCTCCTGATATAAAGTTCATTCTTTAACTAAAATCTGTATCGGAATAGGTTGTAAAAAAAGTAAGATCCCGCCTAAAGCAGACAGTTACTCAAAAAAGTGCCAAGCCTTTATGGCACAAGCTTGGCAAGTCCATAATTTTTCATGAGAGAAACTCGAATAATCGCGAATGTTGCATCATTTCTAGACCCATTTACAATAGATATACCGTGAAGTCTGAAGTCCAAAAAAAGAGGGGCCTGCGCATATGAAACAAAAACCGCTCGTATTTACCGTCCTGGGAGGGCTACACTTTTGTGAACCTCTCTTTAAAGTTATGTACTTCAAGGTCAATACAGGCCTCGCCTTTGAAACTATTTTAAGTAATATTTTTCAGATGGGACACACATTAAAATTGTTAGAATTTTGGTTTCTCTTCCCCGTTGCGGGGCTTGCTCTTTTGAGTGTTAAAAAATGGGGCTACCCGATTTTTGTAGGTATTCAGGTCTTTTCAATATGGCAGCACCTCACTTACGATAGCTACACTTGGCCGTACGTCACAAAAAACCCCCATTTTTTTAGCCTTATCATCCTTTCTGTTAACGTTATGGTCATACTTTACTTTCTCTTACCGGATGTCAGACGAGTGTTCTTTGAGAAAGAATTGCGCTGGTGGGAGCAAAGAATGCGCTTCAATGTTCCTATTCAAGTCTGTTTTTCTAAAGGTGATCCAGATAAGTTATTTGATGCAAAGGTTCTCAACATCTCTCACTCTGGGGCTTTCATGGCCTACACTCCACGAACGATTGAAGTTGGTGACCTTATCCGAGTCGTCATTAACTTTGGAGCTGAGTCACTTGAGCTCGAATCCAATGTTGTTTCAAGACATAAGTTTAGAGGTACTGAAGGTGTAGGGATTAAGTTCAATTATCAAAATATTTGGGAAAAGCTCGCAATGGGAAGAATCATTAAACAAGTAGCGAAAGAGGCCAAGAAAAGACAGGACGAAAAACCTGAAGAGGATCAGCGACTGGCCGCTTAATCTCTAAACATAGAGATCATAGCGCGTCGTGCTTCCTTTAAACTCTGTACTTACGCCAGATATTAGAGCTTTGGCCTTTAAAGGTCGCTTTAATACCACTCTTTTGTGCGGTGACTGAACTAATTTTTTCAAACAATTCACCTCATCAAGATCGGGGCCTACAAGATCTTTAAAAACTTCCATCGCCTTTCGTGAAAGCGAGCTCTTTTTCTTCTTTTCGGGATACATCGGGTCATAAAAAACCACATCTGCAATCTCTTCTGTTTGAAAATTTGAAGCATCCGCATAAAAAACTTCTAGCTCAATCTTGGAATCTAGATAGCGCTTTAATTGGTAAGTTTCAAAAACTAAAAGAGCGTAAACGACGGGGTGTCTTTCAAAGACCCATAACCTCTCAACGCCCAGGCTTAACAAGTGACATAAGTCTCGCCCAGATCCTCCTGAGGCATCCCAAACCAACCCTCCTTGAAAGGCCTTTTTCCCAAGAGCTCGAACCAAGGGGGTCTTCTTTGAGCGCGAGGACTGAGCTAAAAAGTAGCGCGACTGCTTAAGTAGATCCAAGGTCAGTGAAGGTTGAGCTGGAGCAAGCTTGAGAGCAAAAACTTGTTTCGACTCATCCCAGACTAAGTCGTGCTGCTCAGGCCCTGGATTCTCGCTCTCATTGCATTTAAGCCCCGTTTGTTCAGCAACTCTATAGGCAAGCAGGCGTAAACTGTCTGAAATGTCTGGCCCAAGGAATATTACACTTTGCTTCATAGGTGCTATTGTACTAGAAGGAGCAGAAGAATTCATGTAAAGTACGCTGAAAAATTTGATTGACTCGACTCAAAGGAAAGGCCCCATGAGCATCGACCCTAAAGAACTTGGATACGACCCAAAGACCCTAAAGCGCGAGCTTAAAAAAGATTATATTAGTGCCTCCGATCAAGAAATCGAAGAAATGCTCAATACCGTCGGGGTCAAAGATCTCGAACAGCTATTTGAGAGTCTCCCCCCCGATATTCGCTTCGAAGAAACTCCTGAATGCACAGAAGCGCTCGAATACGAGCAGCTGATTGAACACATGCAATCGATAGCGAAGCGCAATAATCTCCTGACAAGCTTCTTAGGTGATGGGCTGCAAAACTACCAAATCCCTAGCGTCATAGCTGATATTTGCCAGGTTCGAGGCCTAACCACCGCTTACACCCCTTACCAGCCAGAAAGAAGCCAAGGGACTCTTATGAGCCTCTGGATCTACTCAAGTACGATGAGTATGCTCACTGGATTTGAGGCCATTAATGCGTCTTTATATGAGCGCTCTACCTGCTTAAGTGAGGCCCTTAATACAAGCCTCAGACTGAAACCAAAGAAAAATAAGGTATTGGTTTCTGCAGGTATTAGACCTGAGGAAAGAGAAGTACTACATACTTTGGCCAAGGACACAAAACTAGAAATTATTGAGTTCCCTCTAGACTTAACAACCGGCCAAACCAATGTTGAAAAATTAGAAAAAATCCTCAACGAAAACGCTGACCAAGTGGCCTCAATGGCCTTTTGCCAAGTCAACTCTTTAGGCCTATTAGAAAACTGGGATCGACTCACCGACCTTGCTCGCGAGCGCGACATCCTAAGCATTGCCGTATTCGATCCTATGCTTTTAGGTGACGGGGGCTTAACTCCTCCTTGCGATTATGGAAGTGATAAAAAAGGTGCCGATATTATTGTGGGCGAGGCCCAACACTTATGCTTGGCCCCAAACTACGGAGGCCCAGGCCTTGGCGTATTTGGTATTCGTTATAATGCTGAAAATCGTCTCAATATTCGGGCAACCGCCGGTCGTTATGTGGGTTTAGGAAAAGATGAACACTCACAACGAGCTCTGGCCATGGTTCTTTCAACTCGCGAGCAACATATCAGAAGAGAGAAGGCCACGAGTAATATTTGCTCAAACCAATCCTTCGTTGCGAGTATCGCAGGGGCGGCCCTTTTGGCCCGCGGAGACAAAGGTATGCGTGAAAGCTTGAATCAAGCGCAAAGTAATGCCAGCTCATTCCTGCAAAAGCTGCATGAAATTGAAGGGATTGAACTTGCTTACCCCACAACCCCATTTTTCAATGAGATCTTGCTCGAAACTAAAACGCCTGTTTCTAAGCTACTCCAAAAAGCAAGAGAAAGTGGCATTCATCTTGGTATCGACGTTTCAAAAAGGCTCTCAGATCAAAAACAAGCTTTCTTAATGAGTTTTAGTGACAAGCAAACCTCATCTGAAATCCAAAAGACTATTGAGTTTTTAAAATCTCATCTTGGTAATGCAAGTAGGCCAAAAATAGCTATCGCCGAGATCCCTGCCACACAAATGAGAACATCAGCTCCAGGCCTTCCTCAAATAAGTTCCGAAGAGCTTAAGGATTACTATCATAAACTGGGCCGCTTAAACTTGAGCCCCGATGATAATGTCTATCCTTTAGGCTCATGCACGATGAAATATAACCCCTATATAAACGACTATGCAGCAGGCTTAGAAGGCTTTACACAGGCCCACCCTCAGGCACCAGCCGAAGATGTTCAAGGCTGTCTTTATATTCTTCATGAGACACAAGAGATCTTTAAAAAGATGACAGGCCTTGCGGCGGTAACCACTCAGCCTGTGGCCGGAGCTCAAGGCGAGCTTGTTGGGATTAAGATGTTCCAGGCCTATCACGCAGATAAAGGTGAGCAGCGGGACTTAATACTTATCCCGAAATCCGCCCATGGCACAAACCCCGCCACGGCCACAATGGCCGGTTTTGAAACGAAGAAAGTCAAAGGCGTTCCTTATGGCATCGTCAACGTAAATGCCAACTCAAAAGGACAAATCGATTTTCAACAAATCGAAGAGTTGGTGCAAGAGCACGGCAAGCGTATTGCCGGCATTATGATCACAAATCCCAACACATCTGGAATTTTTGAAAGCCAATTTAAACAAATTGCCGAGCTGATCCACTCCGTCGATGGCCTTGTCTACATGGATGGCGCCAACATGAACGCTATTGCCTCACAGGTGAATCTTAAAAGCCTAGGAGTCGACGCTGTTCATAACAATCTTCATAAAACATGGACCATCCCTCACGGTGGCGGTGGTCCAGGCGATGCGATTGTGGCCGTAAGTGAAAAGCTAGTCGATTTTATGCCTGGGCGTCAAGTCGTTCAAACACAGAAGGGTTTTGATTGGGTGACGCCAGCAAAGAGCATTGGCTCTTTTCACAGGCATCATGGAAACTTCGCTCATAAAGTGCGTTGTTATACTTATCTTAAGGCCCTTGGGAGTCAAGGTATCCGTCGCATGTCAGGAGTAGCAGTCTTGAGTGCAAACTATCTACTTAAAAAGCTCGAAGGCGTTTACCCATGGCTACCTCAAGGCGCTGATGAAGTTGAGCGTATGCACGAATTTATCCTCACTCTCAACAAAGAGCAATTTGATGGCATTCAAAAGTCAGGGACACCAAAAGCACAGGCGATAGCAAAAGTTGGAAAACTATTCTTAGACTTTGGTATGCATGCACCAACAGTGGCCTTCCCTGAGATGTATGGAATGATGGTTGAGCCAACCGAAAGCTTTACTAAGTCTGAGCTCGATCGCTTCTTGGATGTGCTTGTAGCGATCAACAAACTTGTCACAAACCACCCTGAAGTACTTAAGACTGCACCTCATTTTACTCCTGTCAGAAAAGTGAATGAGGTTGATGCCAACAAGAATCTGACACTTTTTGAGACACTTAAAGGTTTACCGCAGATTGCTCAAAATCCCGTTGATCCTCAAGAGTTAAATAAAATGAGTGTCGGTGATGTCTGTGAAAAGATCATTGAGGCCCATCGAGAACAGACTAAGGCTTAACGGCGTAGGCGCTCAAGCACAGAGCGCCTCTTACTCGCCTCGTCTGTTAGATGACCACGGATAACCTTCATTTTTTCTACTTTTTGGTTCATCGCATCCCAGATCGTCGCTTTTGAGCGATTTCCGTGACGAAGAAGATAATTAACAACCTGAGAGATACCAACTCCCCCAACGACAATTCCTTCAGGCAAGGCCATACGATATTTTCTAAATGGGTTGATCCCTTTGCCATCTATCTTAATATTTTCGACCCGAAAGTTGGCATCGATGCCGAGGTATCGGTTTATGAGACGGAAGGGGTTATCGACTCCAGATTCTCTTCCTCCAACCAAGGTAAAAGGATCAATCTTAAGCACTTCATTATTACGATCTACAAGATTAAATGAAATCCCCGAAAAGATGGCAGGTTGTTGAGTCTTTAAAACTAGTCGTAAAATACTTTTTAACACAACTCCATAAACTTCAACTTCCCAAACGTACCAGCCGTAGCGATCTTCTAACTCGAAAACTCGAGGATACGTGTTAAAAACCATTTCACGTGTGACGGGACCTGGCATAATTGTCGCCCCACCAAAACCCGGCGAATGAACAGAAATTTCAGCACCTGTGGCCTCACGTAATGCATCAGTGACTAACTTTGACCAAGGAGTAATGCGTGAAACTGAGCTCGAAAGTGGAATTTCAGTGTGTCCGATAACCTCTGATAAATACTCTTCACCATAATCTCGATTGAGAATCTCTCGACTTGTCTTAGTAAAAGTATCAACGATAGGATCTCTCTGGGCCAAGGAATAGACGGGGACAAGCTCATAAGACACCACCTCGACTCCCTCGTCTTTTGAAATATCCAAGAGTAATTTTCCAAGCCAGCGACCATGAGAGCCTGTCTGAACGATTGGAATTTTGCGACCTAGCTTATTACTTTGATAAATAGGTTTAAAAAGTTCTGTATGTGAATGACCTCCTATCACAAGGTCTAAATACTCGGTCTTTTTAACGACTTTTTGGTCTGTATAAGCACCTGTATGAGTTAAGGCTATAAGCTTATCAATCCCCTTTCCTTTCAGTCGCATCTCCAAGAGCCGTGCCGTTTCTTCAGGTTCTTTAATTGATCCGCCATTAAAGCGCCAACTATAAAAAAGCTCATCTGTTGTTAGCCCCATAATTGCGATTTTTTTTCCATAGAACTCAAAGCTTGTATAAGGCCGCACCGTATTTTTGACTGTTTGATAAAGAGGATTTCTCACCACAAAATTCGCACCAAGATAAGCAAAGTTTGGTGGCGACTCCTCAAGAAGTTTTTCCAATTCTCCAGTCCCCATAAGCCAATCATGATTTCCAACGGTAATGGCGTCATAATCCATCAACTTCATAATATTCCAAACACGACGTCCTTTTTCGGCAAGATAAAACATATTACCTTCGAGGAAGTCCCCAGCATCTAAACGCAAAGTCGGAATATCTTTGTTCAAGGCCAGTTGCTCCAAGTGGTCCATCTTGGCCTTGAGCGCTGCGTAGTTTCCGCGTTTTGGATCCGTGACGGAGTTTTCTAAAAAGCCATGCAAATCATTGGTGTGAAGGATTTGGACGTATTGAGGAGCATCCGCTTTAACCAGCTGAGGGCAAAAGATAAAGCAGAGTATGCAGACGACTAATTGAGATTGAGTTTTCATAGATGCTCTTTTAGCGGCCATTCGGGGATATTGGCCAGCGCGAAGGTCATAAGCAAACGCGAGGTGTCGTGCAGTATGAAAAAAGTAGTATCACTTAAATATCTTTACAGTTTTCGTGATAAAAATTTTTAAAAATCTACTCAAAAAACTAGCATGGAGGGCCAATGAAATTAACAGCTCTAATAGTATTATTTCTTTCTTTATCGTCCAACGCTTCAGCTGAAAGTTGTCTCGAAGGTCTTGAAGCTAAGCTCTGCTTGGGAAATGCTCCATATAAAAATGCCGATGATTTTTCAAACCAGATAGAGTTTTCTATTGCTAATCAAAACAGAGATTGTGGCCACGTTTCTCAGTAAATTATAAAAAAATTCAAGCAGGCCGTAAGCTATGTCCCAGAAAAGCTCCATCCTTTCTTTTGCTCAATTGATAAAATTTTTCTCGAAACTGATACTGACAGTACTGCTTATGCAGGAGGTATCTACGAAAAAGCTTGGCCTGACGATTTTAATGAAGAGGGGTATCGAACGGGTGGTTATAAGATTGGCCTAAATATGAAAAGGATATTTAATTTATCTGATATGCAATCTCCCTTACTTTTAGATGAATTCATAACAAAAAAAGAGCAAACTTTATTTGCCAGAACGTTTAATCAAGACTTACCAGTCGGGTTTCCTGTATTTAACTTATCTTATCTCTCAATTCCAAAAGAGCTTCAATTGCTAGTCCATGTTTTGACACACGAAATAGGACACCTCATTGATTTCTCAAACCAGATCAACAGGTCTATTCCAACTGATTGTGATGATAATTTTCAAAATTGCTCCTTTGAAGTTGCAAGTGCTTATGGGCTTATTTCATTCAATGAAGATCAAACCTGGAGAGAGTCTGCGAGCTTTTATCATAAGATGCCTTGCTACTATCAATCGACGATGGGTATCTCGAGCGAAGTGAAATGTGACTCTTTTCATATAGACGAAGCTGAATCCTATTACAGAGCGTTTGTTAAAAATAAACACTTTATTTCTCCATACGCAGCAGTCAATCCTATTGAAGACTTTGCTGAAATGGTGTCTTTCGAGCTTTTGGATAAGGCCTCTGCCACAAGCGAATACTCTCTTCAATTTAATGATGAAGATTCAATCGATCTATCGAATAAAACCTACTCAGCTCTATATGCAAAAAGAGAATTTCTAACAAGAATTTTGAATGATCTCAAGACGAGACCTAGCGACAGAGTGTTTTAATGAACCACGTTAATAATAAGGGGACACAAGTATATCCTTTAGATGTTCCCCATATCAAAACTCATCACTGCCATTTTTAAAATTTAAACCTCTACTATTGACCATTTGGTCATTTACTTAGAAGACCTACGGCGTTATATACAGGGAACATCCCAAAACCAAGACGAGTTTATGGACACTAAGTCACAAAAACGCTGCACCTTTGCCATCATCTCCCACCCCGATGCGGGAAAAACCACCATGACAGAAAAGCTGCTATGGTTTGGTCAGGTCGTAAGATCAACCGGCATGGTGAAGTCCAAACAGGGGAACTACGCTAAATCCGATTGGATGGAGCTAGAAAAAGAGCGGGGTATCTCTGTTTCTTCTTCTGTGATGAGTTTTCCCTATAATAACCGCTCCATGCATCTACTTGACACTCCTGGTCACAAAGATTTCTCTGAAGATACATACCGTACACTTACAGCAGTTGAGTCAGTTTTAATGATGATCGATTCTGCTAAAGGTGTAGAAGAGCAGACGATTAAATTAATGGAAGTTTGCCGCATGCGAGATACACCAATCGTAACTTACATGAATAAATTTGATCGAGATACGATGGACCCTTTTGAATTGATCGATAACGTGGAAACGATCCTCAATATACAATGTGTCCCCATGACTTGGCCGATAGGCAGTGGTGTTGATTTTAAGGGGGTCATGGATATTAAAACCCGACAGATCACAAGTTTTAAAAATATAAAAGACCCACTTAACCCAGACACTCTAGATGCTACTGATCTCAATGCCCCACATATTATCGAGTTTATGGGAAAAAACATTCACGAAGAATTCACTCAACAGCTTGAGATGGTAGAAGAGCTCATGCCCAAGTTTGAGAAAGATGAATTCCTAGCAGGAATCCAAACGCCGGTATTTTTTGGGTCCGCGTTGAACAATTTTGGAGTGCAAGAAACACTCGAGACGATCTCTCTACTTGGACCTGAACCCAAGGAGAGAAAAGTTCAGCTCGCACCTTTTGGCGAAGGCGCGGAAACTCGCATTGTCTCACCTAAAGAGAAAAAATTCACAGGTTTTGTTTTTAAGATCCAGGCCAATATGGATAAAAAACACCGCGATAGGATGGCCTTTTTGCGCGTGTGCTCAGGAGAATTCAACAGAGGGCAAAAGATTTTTCATACTCGCACAGGAAAAGAAATGAAAATTACTAGCCCAGTACTATTTCAAGCTCAGGACCGAGAGATTGCTGAAAACGCGTATCCCGGAGACATCATAGGACTACACGACACTGGAAAACTTCAAATCGGAGATAGTTTTAGTGAAGGCGAGCTGATTCAATTCACTGATATCCCCTCTTTTGCACCTGAAATATTCAACAAGGTCATTTTAAGAGATCCGATGAAGGGCAAACAACTCGATAAAGGTCTTCAACAACTTTCAGAAGAAGGAACAGTACAACTTTTCCATCGCCATACAACAAATGAACGTATCCTTGGAGCTGTCGGAGTTCTTCAATTTGAAGTTGTGAAGTTTCGCCTAGAAGATGAATATGGAGTGCGTGGGGAGTATGAATCTTACGCCTTTCAAAGCGTCAGGTGGGTAAGGTTTAAAGTGCCTAAGCAAATGGATGATTTCATTATAAAAAACTCATCCAACATCCTCTACGACAATAAGAAACGACTATGTTTTGGAGTCCGTTCAGAATGGGACCTTAAACTAGTCCAAGAAAAATATCCCGATGTGGAATTTTTCAAGAGCTCGGATTATAAATAAATGAAAGATGAAATCTATGATGTTGCAATATTAGGAGCTGGCGCTGCAGGACTTTTTTGTGCAGCGGAGCTTTCACGTTCATCAAAAAAAATCATTCTTCTTGAAGGCAATAAGGGTGTTGGCAAAAAGATACTCATTTCAGGAGGAGGGCGTTGTAACTTCACAAATAGAAACCACACTGTCCAAAACCTGCACGGAGAGAATGAACACTTTGCGAAGTCTGCTAACTCTCAATATGCAGCGAATGACTTTATTCAGCTCGTAGACTCACACAAGATAGAACATTACGAAAAAACGCTAGGACAGCTATTTTGTGTGAATTCTGCAAAAGAAATTATCCAAATGTTGCAAAAAGAAATTCAAGGTCACAACGTTCGACTTGAAAAAAGTGCAAAAGTAGAGAACGTAACATTCGATAATAATGTCTACCAAATCATGACAAATTTTGGAGTAACGAAGGCCCGAAATGTCGTCGTTGCAACAGGAGGCCCTTCCCTACCGAGCCTAGGTGCAACTAAAGTGGGTCATAGAATTGCCCAAAGTTTTGGCCATAAGCTTACAGATATGGCGCCAGCTCTTGTCCCTCTCACATTAAATCAACACCACGAGAAGCTTGATAAGCTCTCTGGAGTCTCTTTAGATGTTGAAGCACGCGGCCAACACGGACCGGTTTTTCGTGAATCATTACTATTTACACATAAAGGTTTGAGTGGCCCAGTTATTTTACAAGTTTCAAGTTACTGGAGACCAGAAGAAAATATTGAGGTCAATCTTTTGCCCAATGAAAATGTTGAAGGTCTTCTTAATAATGCCAAGAACAGAACACCTAAAAAGCAGGTCAAAACGGTATTAGGCCAATTTTTACCAAAAAGATTTCTTGAAGTTTGGCCTTCTCAACAAGGCCTAGACACCGAACAAAAGATTAGTGAGCTATCACAAAAGAATATCGAAAAATGGCATAAGTCTTTACATCAATGGCAAGTGACTCCTTCTGGGACAGAAGGCCCTCGAAAAGCTGAGGTGACTCGAGGAGGCGTCAGCACACAAGATATATCTTCAAAAACGATGGAATCTAAATTGTCTAAAGGACTCTATTTTATTGGTGAAGTGTTAGATGTCACAGGACACTTAGGTGGACATAACTTCCAGTGGGCCTGGGCGAGCGCTTACAGCTGCGCCAGGGCACTTGAAAATAAAGATTAATAAGGATAGAGTTCTTCGTAGTTTTTCACACTGCTATAATCAACACGCCGAAAGATGTGGCGGCGACTAAGCTCTGAAAAAGAACGGACTCCCATGGCACAAAGCATTTCAGCTACCGCTCCTAAAGTCGCGTAATGAAAATTTGCCACGCGCTGATATTTATACTCAACAACTAGACCTCGAACAAGCTCTGGGTCTTGAGTTGTGATGCCTGTGGGACATTTATTCTGATTGCAAACCAGCGCCTGAATACAGCCAAGGCTGAGCATCATGCCACGAGCGCTATAAACAGCATCAGCTCCGAGGGCCAAGGCCTTCACAATATCAAATGATGTAAAGATCTTGCCTGCAGCAATAACTGTAATCTTATCTTTAATTTCAAACTCATGAAGACGATTACAGACATGCACCAAACCTTCACGAAGAGGAGCGCCCATATGATTAGAAAATTCTAGAGGCGCTGCACCTGTACCGCCTTCGGCGCCGTCGACACAGATATAATCGGGATATTTATCTTCTTTTACCATTGATTCAACAAGTGAATCGAATTCTTCATAGTGACCAACACAAAGCTTGATCCCAACAGGTTTTCCTCCACTTAAACTTCTCAATTTTTCGACAAAATCCAGCAGACCTGCGGCATCATGAAACTCTTTATGAGCAGAAGGGCTCATAACATCTGTATGTGGCTCAACTCCACGAATTCCAGCAATCTCTTTCGTATTTTTAATGGCGGGCAGAATCCCCCCATGCCCAGGCTTTGCGCCTTGAGAGAGCTTAAGCTCAATCATTTTTACTTGTTCAAGTGTTGCTTTTTCTTGAAACTTTTTCGCATCAAAATTTCCCTCAAGTGTCCTGGCCCCGAAATAACCAGTACCTATCTGCCAGATTAAATCACCGCCGCCATTGATATGATAAGGTGTTAAACCGCCTTCACCAGTGTTATGAGCGAAACCCCCGGTCTTAGCACCTTTACTAAGCGCTTCAATGGCATTTTTAGATAAAGAGCCAAAACTCATGGCCGAAATATTTAAAAGACTTGATGAGTAAGGCTTTTCACACTGAGATTGGCCAATAATGATCCTCAAGTCATTGAGCTTATAGTGATCTAAATCAAGCGGATACATACTGTGCTTAACCCATTCGTAACCTTCATTATTTAAGTTTTCTTGCGTCCCAAAAGGTCGAGTCGAAAGAGCTTTTTTAGAACGCTGATAAATAATAGAGCGAGTGTTGCGATCGATGGGGGTACCATTAGTGTCACTTTCGATGAAATACTGATAGATTTTGGGCCTTAGCTCTTCCATCCAATAACGCAAGCGCCCAACAATGGGATAAATGCGCAAGATAGTATGTCTTTTTTGAAGTGTCTCATAGACCCCTAAAACAAAGAAAGGCACAGTTATGAACAAGCTCCACATCCACACTGGATTTTGGGATAT
>Ga0136604_1001002_pt1 | contig 13121 bp, 14 predicted proteins | sample AntRauFillE10628_FD_104928 | JGI IMG/M metagenome (GOLD analysis project Ga0136604, IMG submission 104928) | Saline lake microbial communities from Rauer Islands, Antarctica - Metagenome Filla E10 #628 | ecosystem: Environmental > Aquatic > Non-marine Saline and Alkaline > Saline | place... | reverse complement strand
TCGTTAGACTCTGTCAGAATTGGAGAGGTACCTGAATCTCCAAGACAAAGCGTAATGGGAGTAAGCTGTTACTGATTACGCGGCAGGCGGTGTTAAGGTCGCGGGACGTCGAGTCAGGCTTTGCAACGGAACACGGGAGCCGACCTGCCGGGAGTGCAAGTGGGTGCAAGCAGAAATCCTGAATCCGACGGCTGGCGGATGGCAGGCAGGGCGGATCAGCCCGTAGTAGTGATGACGCTCTGTGAAAGCAGGGAAGAGCGAAGGAGCTGAGTCGTTGAGTTTTATAGCGTCTGACAACCAGGAAAAGCTGGGAAGATTGGGTGAAATGAGACAGGTCGCAATAGCGATCCAACGACAGGAGCCGTATGATGGGAGACTATCACGTACGGTTCTGCGAGAGCCTTGGGGTGAAATCCCCCTTGGCTATTCGACTTTCAGTAAAGACAAGGAGCATAACTCTGACTTATAATTTCAAAATCTGCCAGAGCTTTTTTTAATTGAAATAATGCGGGATGAGCCGTTTCAAAAATAAAATTTGGCAGAGTAAGATTACTCCTGTACGATGTACTTCATTAAATCTTCTTTGGTGATTTGTAGTTTATATACATAAATAATCAGCGATGATGTACGCATGTTTCACTTAAGTTAGAATATGTCTGTTCAAAAAATCTATCTGATTTTAGAAGCAGCGATATAGAATTTTGTTATTGTATGATAAATAAGAAAATAGCGATAGTTGGTGCAGGAATAACAGGACTTGCAGCAGCCTGGCAGGCGGAAAAGAATGGAGCTGATGTTGACCTGTTCGATCGGAAAAAAGATGCCGGTGGAGTTATTAACACTGAAAATAAAGGGGAGTGGCGGTATGAGCTCGGACCAAACACTTTACTTCTGAAGGACCCTGAGATTGAAGCGTTGATTAATGATCTGGACCTTACATCAAGAGTTGAAACTGCTAATCGTGAGGCGTCTAAACGGTTTATTGTAAAAAACGGAGAGTTGAATAATTTACCGCAATCGTTGTCTGGATTTTTGAAAACGCCACTGTTTTCCGGAAAAGCAAAAGCACGACTTCTGAAGGAGCCGTTTGTGCGCAGAACTGTCCCGAATTCTACGGTGGCACATTTTTTTGAAGCTCGTTTTGGTAAAGAGATTCTTGATTATGCTGTGAATCCATTTATAGCCGGAATTCATGCGGGGAGGCCCGAGAATCTCTCGCTCAAGCACGCATTCCCGGCTATCTACGATCTGGAAAAGGAATTTGGATCTGTCATTGCGGGCGGAGTTCGTAAAATGTTCAATCGAAACGGGAGTAAAAAAACAAAGCGAAGGCTTATCTCTTTTAAAACCGGTCTTCACGAGCTACCGGAAAAATTGAGCTCAAACATAACAAACACATTCTACGGTCACGATTTAGAGCGCACAGAGAAGCGCAATGACGACTGGTACCTGTTCACTAACAAGGGTAAATATGGCCCCTACAGCAATATTGTCTTGACAATTCCGCTCCATAAGTGGGATACAACTAAGTTGCCTGTGTCATCAACCCAGCTAAAAAGAATTCAGAACGTCTCATACCCGCCACTGTCGATGATGCTTCTTGGATATAAAAAAGAAGATGTAACACATCCGCTGGACGGATTTGGATTTTTGGTACCTGAGGTTGAAAATCGTTCTGTACTCGGAGCTCTGTTTACATCTTCACTATTTAAAAACAGGGCTCCGGAAGGACACCATCTGCTTACAGTATTTACAGGTGGAGGCCGTCAGCCCGAAATCGCAGAAAAAGAGAGCCAGAATTTGTTGAATCTTGTTCAGGGTGATCTAAAAGAACTGGTTGGGTTAAAAGGTGCACCCGTGTTTAAAGATCATGTATTCTGGCCCAACTCAATTCCTCAGTATAATATCGGTTACGACGAGGTTTATGCAATCTTTGATGACATTGAATCTAGCAATACAGGGCTGCACGTTGCAGGTAATTTCAGGGGAGGAATATCGGTACCCGATTGCATCAAAAATGGATTGAGGTTGGGCAAGACCCTGGCAGGTATCTGATTAGTAGGAGCGCGATGAAAAGAGTTCAAGCACGTTTTGGAGCATGTTTTGCCCGATTTTAGTAAAACGCTCACCACGGCTAAGTGCAAGAAACCGAAGCAGGAGTCGCAAATCATTTAACAGCAGAGGCGGATCTGTTACAAGCCTTTCATTTTTAATTATAAAATCCCAGTCGATGTCTGAGCTAAATTCCACCCCTTCCTTTTCCATTCGCTCTTTGTAGAGGTTTGCAATCAGTCCGTAGCCGATAGTAGTTGGATGAAGGCCGTCGAGACTAAAAATACCACCACGATCGAGTTTTTGGCTTCCCTCTTTTAACCGGAGATAATCCGTTGAAATACGTGGCTGTTCATTATCTCTGACCAAATAAGACGTGCTGGGGTTTTTTTTCAAAGCTTCAATAAAAGCGTCCGGTAAAGGCCGGACATGCCCCGTTCCAAGCCGTCTCCGGGCTGCTGCCGAAACGTATCGGCCAATGGGTACTACATGAAACCCGAACTCTTCGGATAGTTCATAAATAATTTTATTGTATTGATCCACATGCTGATCCAGAATTATGGCATCTTCTTTGGTCAGATGGGCATGTTTATCGGGGTTAAAATCCTCATCCCAGATCCAGAACCGGGAGTAATAATCAAAGTAGCCGGTTCTGGGTTTTGTCTTGTCGCTGTTTACACCACGGATGGCAGGTGGAATTGTCACGTATGGAATGGTTGGCACAAATACTCGTTTTGCACCGATTTCCGATAACTTCTGGTATAGAATCCGGGTTTCATCCTCAAAATGTTCCGGCCTGAACACTGTACAGGTTCTCTGATGGTGAGGAGCATTTAGATCGTGTTCTTCCGAGTAGATGAGCTTGAGGGTGGTGACTGCACCCACAATGTTATTGTGACCGGTGCAGGAGATCAGATTCTCAATTCCACCATCATCCCGAAGCACTTTTAAATTGTCAATCATCGAGTGCTTACTGAAAGCCTCACTTTGCGCTGGGTTCAACACCAGCCGGGCTGTTGTAAACAGTGCATTATCCGGCAAGACGCTGAATACCGTGTATCGGGGCTTATTATTTTCGATCTGGTCTCTGCAGTAGGCGTCGTTCATCAGCCATGTATCGCTGATAGATACGCCCCAAATTCCCTGGTTGTGGTAGGGTAAGTCGCGCTCAACGGCGAGTGATTTTTTATTGCCTTCCCAGTATTCCTTAATTCGGCGAAGCGTCTTGTAAAGATGTGCGCCCGCTTTCAGATATTCGTCCCATGTAATCTTATCGCCGAATTCATCAGACATTCCGCGCACGAGCATCTCAATATTGATGGGTATTCCCGTCTGAGCTGTAAATAGTGGTGATTCAAATGTAGTATCATTGCCAAGTGAGCGGGCAATTAAAGCCGGAAAGCTCAAATCTGTGCGATAAATTCCGCCATTTTTGAATCCCTGGGCCATACTGTCGCCAATGGCAACAAGCCGATGTTTATAAGAAGTCCGTCTGCTAAACACGTAATGAATTCATTATCTTTAAAGTCAACGCCTCGTAAGGTACAGTCAATTTAATAATAAATCAGATGTCAGAACCGAAAAACGACCTTCATAAATTTCGACAACAACGGAAGGAGATGAATGAGAAGATTCTTGATCTGAATCACCTTGGAATTAAACGATTTTTTAACCTTGATTCCAATACGTATAAAGATGGTGCACTGCCGTCTCAAACGAAAGAACTTCTCGGGCTTGTCGCATCAACTGTTTTACGATGCAACGATTGCATCGATTATCACCTGGAGCAGTGTGCTAAAACCGGGTCAAGCAAAGATGAGATTATTGAATCGCTGAATGTTGCACTCATGGTAGGAGGCAGTATCGTAATACCCCATCTCAGGCACGCTATTCATACGCTGGAACTACTTGAAGTTGAAGGTACGCTCTGAATGATGAAAGTCTCTGCATTAGCAACGATCATTATTGGATTGCTTTTTCCCATATATGGCTACACCCAGGTAACACCCGGTTCAGATAATCAGGGTATCAATCGTTCGTTTTATCCCTTAGCCGGATATTCTTCCGATTTTGGCTTATATGGCGGCGGTATCTATCAGCGAATTGATTATGCGAATGGTGTTCGTCCGTTTTTAACGAACACCATTATTGATGCAACAGGCTCAACAAACGGACTGTGGTCGGGTAAATTTGAATATGAACGGACCCGAATGTTTGGAAATCCATTGCGGTCGCGATATATCTTAAATGTCGAGAGAAATCCCATCAGCACCTATTTCGGAATTGGTAACCGTTCTAATTATTCAAGTGCTGAGTTTGAGGACGGCGTGTTTTATCTGTTGCAAAGACGCATTAACGCCCGGATTGAATTACGCAGACCGCTGTTCGTCGTCGAAAGGAAAGGTATGATTGAAGGAGTTCTCAGATTGAAAACCTCATATACAGATAATGACGAAAGGGGGGCAGACACCCGGTTTGTACTTTCACCACCGCTGGGTGCTGGCGGTGGGTGGGTGAATACAATCGGTGCAGGAGTTATATATGACATCAGAAATAGTGAATTTGACCCGAGATCCGGAATCAGAGCGGAAATAGGCGCGGATTTCTCACCGGTGGCTGCAGGCAACGATTACGGTTTTTCATCCTATTTTGCAGAGCTAACTTCGTATATCACTTTCATTGAGAATACAGTTTTCGCACAACGGATTGCTGCAGAACATAGTTATGGGGCCACTCCGTACTATGAATTGCCTGCGCTTGGAAATAAAAACGGTTTGCGTGGTTTTGCTGTGAACAGGTTTATAGGGAAAAGCTCTATGTTGTATATGGCGGAGGTAAGAAGCTGGCTTTTACGCGTGTTTGATGATCAGATCAAACTCGGAGGTCATATTTTTTATGATACAGGACGTGTTTTTTCAGAGGAGGACTCTGCCGCATTTTTTGATAGCTGGAAACGTACATGGGGCGCGGGCGGGGCCATGTCGCTCTTTAGTTCGGACCTTATTTTAAGAGGTGAGATCGGGTTTTCAGATGAAAGCTACAGAATTTATGCCGGTATTGGGTTCGCATTTTAGAGCGCAATAACGACTGACATCTGTTAATTTTGGGCGAAGAAAGTAAAGGTTTAGTTATATATGAGAAAAGGTAAATTATTGGTGACGGCTTCACCTGAGGCGTGTGGCGACATGAAGTACGTGCTGGAAGACATGGCGGATAATTTTCTGCATTCACCGTTGGAAGCGTACAAAGCTACAACTGAAAATATGGCATCCGGAATGCTCAAAAAGAACGTTGATAACTTTGCGTTTGTGACGTACGGCAATCTTCGGAATGCCATCTATTTTGAAAAGTGGATGACTGCGCAAGAGCTTCTAACTGATTTTCAAAATCTTGTCCATTTTTCACTCGATCGGCCTACATCGGAGTTTCTCGAATCGCGGGGCATACCGGCCATTCAGCCCAGGGAACATGCCAAACCGATAGATATTCTTGAATTCATGCTCAGGATTTCCCGTGATGGAAAAACACTTTATCCCTCATGCTCAAATAAAGCGGAAGAGATGCCGGGCCTGCTGCAGGAACTGGAAATGGATGTTGCTGAATTTACGGTATGCGAAGAGGTCGGTATGAATCCGGAGGATGTTGAATCTCTCAGAGATAAGATATCCGGCGATGAAATATCTGCCGTTCTATTTCATAATCGGTCGGCAGTAACTCGAACATTTGCCGCATTTCCTGATCTGAATGTAAAAAAACTATCTGTCTATTCAGGCAGTGCCGGTGTTACACAGCACCTGATAGGCAAAGGCATGGAACCTCATTACGAAGCGGAAGGATCATGGCCATCGATTGAACAACTTATAAAGGATGAGTTTTTAAGAGAGGCGTAGAACGGTTTACTTTAATTCAACAAGCGTACAGCCGGGGCCGCCGTGCTCCCAGGGCGCAAGATTGAAGCTTTTGATCTCCTCACGCTCTTCCAGGTGCTCGTGAACAAGTTTTTTTAGGATACCTTCACCTTTTCCATGCACAATTTCTACCTGTCGGAGACCACGACTGACCGCCTTGTCCAGGTAGAGCATGAGTTCTTTCACTGCTGCGTCACCCCGATATCCGCGAATATCCAGTTTGGATTTTACCGAGAGGTCAATCTGCTCTGACCCTCCGTAACTTCGCGTTTTCTGTTTCTTACTTTTCTCGGGAGGGGAGGATATGCTGATCTTGTTGATCTTCGATTTTATTTTCATGCCATTCACCAAAATAGTCGCCTGATTTCCTGAAATATTTACAACCTCACCGGATGTGCCGCTTTCCCCAACCGTCACGAAATCGCCTACTTCAGGCGCCTTCTCGGATGACTTATCCTCCATTCTGATGTCCAGATCGGCTTTACCGCGCTGAACAGCCTGCTTGGTGTCAAGAATGTTTTTTCTGGCTTCTTTAATTGTCTCTTTATCTTCCTTGCCCGCAGCAATAATTTTTTCCACCGCTGCTTCAATCCGCTTGTTAGCGGTTTGCATGATGCGCTCTGCTTCCTTGTAAGCCTCGTCGAGCTTCTTCTTTTTTTCCCTGTCGAACTCTTTCTCTTTTTTGTCGAGTTGTTCACGATGCTCGTCTGCCTCTTTTTTTAGTTTGTCGAGCGACTGACGTTCGGATTTAATGTCTTGAATCTGCTTTTCAAGTGACAATAGCAGATCTCCCATCCTGTTTTTTTTGTTGCCGAGAAGGTCCCGCGCGCGCTTCATCACTTCACCGTGAAGGTTCATCCGGTCAGCTATCTCAAATGCATAACTGCTGCCGGGCACCCCTTTTCTGAATCTGTACGTTGGGGATAGTGTCTCCTGATCGAACTCCATCGCGCCGTTTACGATATTTGGATGTTCGTGAGCAAACACTTTAAGTGAACCATGGTGAGTTGTTCCAATCACCTGAGCGCCATTATCTATCAATTGCTCTATAAAGGATTGAAACAGTGCACCGCCTTCATCAGGATCAGTGCCGGTTCCGGCCTCATCAATTAACACCAGTCCACCTTCGGAAATTAAATTCAGGGTATGCCTCATCCACTGAAGCCGTGATGAAAATGTACTCAAATCATTTTCAATAGACTGATCGTCACCCACGTCAATAAAAAGTCCGCTCAGAACCGGTAGTGATGAATCTGTTTGAACCGGCACAGGATATCCCAGTTGATGCATGTAGCAGATGAGTCCCACTGTTTTCATAGCAACGGATTTTCCGCCTGCATTTGGGCCGGTGATAATCAAACCACGCTCATTTTCGTCAAGTGAAAGCTGTAGTGGTACTACCTCATCGCTGTTTTTTTCCAGCTGGTTCTTTAAAACAAGGTTTGGGTTTCGGGCATTGAGAAGAGATAAACTGTGGTTAGGTGAGAGTTGCGGTACAGTCCCGTCAAGGTTAATTCCCAGCTGCACACGGCTGTTCAGGGCATCAAAAAAACCTATTGTTTTTATATTCTCCCCAAGTGTATCCGAATGCTGCCGAACAGTTGTCGTCAGGTCCCTGAGGATCCGTTCAATCTCACGTTTCTCATCCGCTTCAAACTCACGTATATCATTGTTTATTTGCAGTGCGTCAACCGGCTCAACGTATACCGTTTGGCCTGATGACGAAACATCATGGATAAACCCTTCGACCTTCCGTTTATATTCAGCCTGAATAGGCAAAACCATCCGTCCATTTCTGATTGTAGGGCCTTCATCTGAGCTCATGCCTTTGTCCCGGGCTTTTTTCATGAGCCGGTTGATCGTTTTCCGTAAATGTCCCTTGCGCCGGTTCATCTTCTTCCGGATCGACTGAAGTTCGGGGCTGGCATCATCTCTAAGTGCACCTGTATCCGTGATAACGCCGGAAATTTCTTCCTCAAGTGATTTCATCGGAATCAGTCGCTTTACGTACGGGGATAGGGCTTCTGCATTGATCTCGTCATTTTTAAAAAACTGTTTGATCAATCGGGCAAGCCGGGCATTTTCGTATACTATCGGAAATGACTCCAGAGAAAGCATAGACCCTTGAACACGTGCGCTGCTCAAAATTTCCCGAACATCTTTGAGCTGCTTCATTGGGTGGACGCCCTCTTTCTGTATGATTAAGAGCCAGCTCCGTGTTTGCTCATTGATCTCTTTAGTTTTCTCAGGTGTTCCGGCAGGTTGCTGATCCGTTAATCGCTCTTTGCCATACGGCGTATACGTATGCCTTATGGCTTCGTCAAGAATAAGTGTGAATCCAATCTTTTCGGGTAAACTGGGCGGATATATCTGCATAGTGGTATTCATTGTCAAAAGATCGGTATCTTAGAGCTCAATATGAAACGATTTACACTTGGATTATCCACGATGACGTGTGTAAGAGTACATTAACATTTTAAAATTAGTGTGTTTACGTTATTAATGTTACAGCTCAAAATTGGGTGTATATTTTTTGCGACGTAATTTTAATGTGTACTGCGTTTGCCAAAGGCATGCAAATGGCTTACTCAGGGTTCACAATGTACCCTTTTGTCGCCATTTCCATGTCGCCTTGTTCACATTGAAATTTCTTGGTGCATAATCCGGGTTACGAGGATTGTTCCCGTTTTTTAGCATATCGGTATTCAATAGGTTTTACAACAGTCCTGTAGTTTTGAATTGTAACCACAAATTTTAGCTATTTGTCGTTCATGCACTTTTAATTCACGGTTAACTACGACTCCTTTTTTATGCAGATCTATAAAGTTGATGCATTTACTGACACCCTTTTTTCTGGCAATCCGGCCGCGGTAGTTCCTTTGGATGTGTGGCTGAGTGTTGGAAAAATGCAGCAAATCGCCATGGAGAATAATCTCTCTGAAACGGCTTTTATTCTCAAAAATAGCGATACGACGTATGATATTCGTTGGTTTACACCCGAAACGGAGGTTGATCTTTGTGGCCACGCCACGCTTGCAGCGGCGCATGTAATCATGTCTCATTTGTATATAGACACTAATTTCGTTGTTTTTAATTCAAAGAGTGGAGAATTACGGGTCGATATATCGGACGGTATGTACTGGTTGGATTTCCCATCCCAGCCACCGAAACCTGTTTCAATGCCGAAACTTTTACCTGAAGCAATTGGTGCCATTCCAATCTTTGCAGGCTATAATGTTGATCTGATGGTGCTTATGGAGAACGAACAGATCGTACGTGACATGACACCCGATCTACAAATTATCAGAAATCTTGATGCGCGAGGTGTGATTGTGACGGCTGCATCAGAGAGAGAATCTACTGATTTTGTATCACGTTTTTTCGCACCTGCCGTTGGTGTCCCTGAAGATCCGGTTACCGGTTCGGCGCATACCTTGTTAACACCATTTTGGAGCAAGAAACTCGGAAAAAACAGGTTGAATGCTCTACAGATTTCAAAAAGGGGAGGTTCACTAACATGTATTGATGAAGGCGAACGGGTGAAAATTGGCGGTTCGGCGGTTACTTTTTTAACCGGCACAATCCACATCTGAAAGAATGTTACTGATCATCGGGCTTCTCATTACTGGAATTTTTACCGGTATTATTGCAGGGATTTTTGGGATTGGTGGTGGAGTTTTGTTCACACCAGTTTTATTCTTTGTATTTAATTCAGCCGGAGTTGAACAGCCTGTAGCCTGGACCATAGGGACATCTCTGTTCTGTACATTTACTGCAGCGCTGAGCAGTTCTATTCAGCAGAATAAGCAAAGAAATAGCTATCTGGCTGAGGGTGTGCGTGTAGGACTATTTGGAGCAATAGGCGTCTATTTCGGCAAACTCATTTCAACATCGGAATATTACACTGAGGAACTATTTGTAGTGATTTTCGCATGTCTTCTCCTGGTTGTTTCATATATGTTCTATAAGAGAGGACAATCAGGAGGCAATGTGGCAGTCAAAGAAAAACCCATTTTATTCAAAGAATCGATAATTAGCGGACTCGGTGGAGGGTTTATTGCGTCTATAGCGGGTGTAGGCGGGGGAGTGGTTATCGTTCCCACATTGAATCTTAGTTTTAAAATAGATATCGCCAAAGCTGTAAGCATTTCATCGCTGGCAATTCTGATTATCTCACTATCGGGATGGCTACAGTTTGCATTTGATGCTGACGCTGCGGCAGGAGCCACTGAATACACTATTGGATTTATTGACTTTGGTACGGGTCTGCCACTCTTCCTGGGAGCATTTGGCGGTGGGTTCATCGGCGTAAAATCAGCACAAAAGCTACCTCAAAAAAAACGGCAGATATTGTTTTCTGTCCTTTCTGTTGTGGTATCTGCGCTCATGTTCTACAGTATTCTTTAGCGTAGTAGGGTCTTCTCACATAAAATCAGGGCAGAAGAATGGTCATGAAAAGCATGTGTGAGTCAATCCCGGGATTTTGCTCGCCGGTATTGGCATTTGACATGTGCTGGATACTGTATCCCAGCTGAATTTTGGAATTCTGAATGAATGGAAATTCCAGGCCGGCTCCTATATTGAGCAAGTAGTTAAGTGAGGCTCCGTCACCTTCAGGAAGTTTATCATTTAAAAATATTCCGCCTGCAGAGAATGAAGCAAAAGGGACTACAGCTCTCGATATTGTCATGGGTATTATCAGGTTGAGAGGAATAACTCCAATACCGATCCGGTAATCTTTTGGTCCGCTGACTCCGTTTACTGGGTAGTTCATACGATGGGTGAGGATTAATTCTGAACCCAGGCGCACATTGTGCCCCTTAAAAGAGAGCCTGGAATGCCAAAGTTGACCTCTTAATGAAAATGAACTGCTGTTCTCGATTTTACCCCAGGCAGCAAAACTATCAGGGGAGTAAATAGTTGTAATTCCGATTTTCAAATCGGTTTCGGTGCTAAGACCGATTGGGTCTGAAGCATGTATAATTTTTGGAATAACAATGATCATGCAAACTTGCAAAAGAGCCCCTATGAGAATCCCAGGGTTAGGTAATGAACGCCTCAAACCTTATTGCGATAAGAAATTATTGCTGAAATCCAGATAAAACACCAGCCTGCAGATGTAACGTACCATTGACCAAAAATTAAGAGTACAACAGTAATTGCGTAAATGACATGGTATACCCAAATGGGAGCTTCCGAGACTTTCTTTTGGGTTATCGCCCTGAAATTACTATTGATCAATGAAAATAATCGTGCAATCACCATCAGAGAAGTATAGATGTAAACAATGTAGGTGAGAACAGTCTGTTCATAAAATACAGCAAAAGCTATAACTATGAGTGCAAACAGATCTATTATAATTTGTTTAATCCACTCCATAATCAATTTAGAAGATAACGAACTGGAGAGCTGTTCCCTCTAAGATTGTAGCGTTTCATCAAATTAGAAAATTATTCGTTTTCCTGAAGTTCAATTACTTCTCGCGCCTGAAGACCTTTTTCTCCTTCAGCAATTGTAAATTCAACTTTTTGGCCTTCGGCAAGTTTTCTGAATCCATCAGACTGAATTTCAGAATAATGTACAAACACATCTTCTCCGTCCTCTCTGGTAATGAATCCATACCCTTTCCCATTATGAAACCATTTTACTGTTCCAACTTCTCTAACTTCTTCCATGGTAAATCCCATCTTAGTTCCCGGTGATAGTTTACAACAGCCTGATTCGTGATTGAATCAAAACCATCGCGATTAAAATAGTTTGTAAAAACCTTTTTAGCAATAATCAATGTAAAATTGATCATAGATTTTCCGTAGGTAATTTTCTCGGTATAAACCTGTTAGAAACTCCGGGTAGTCAGAAGTGTAAATATTAGCTCATAAATGCACTCTCATTAAAACTAAACACGTTCTTTATCTATTGTTTCAGTGACAAAATGCTGGAGTTTGGATTCATCTGGTTTGAGGAATAAAATGGTTTGAAACAGAAATTGAAATAAATCAGACCCTAAGAATGGACAGCTATGTTGAAAAAGTGAGCTTCAGGCAATGATTTTGCCTGACAGCCATTTGTTAGTTAGTCCGAACGTCTTCTTCCAGCGAGAAGCCTTCAATCCATAACCACTGCGATGAACGGTTGGCTGGTAATTCATCACGTACAGGAGAGATCCATTCAGTACCAATTCTATTTTGAATGTCAACAATGTAGCCGGTAAAAGATACAAGCTGTCCACGTCGGATAGATGTCAATTTATCTTGAATCTGCTCCGTTGCTGGTATAGCGTGTGTCATCATTAGGTGCTGATGAATATTTCCTCTCTGATAGGGGGGCTTTGTCATCTGAACACTATAGGAGCGGTCGTCAATTTTGACGAGCATCCGTGTCAGTAAATCTTCATCTGACATCCGATCCCATGAAAGCAGAAGATCCATTGGGGACATATGACTCATATCTTCAAACCAATACCTGTTCTTAGCGATAACCCGAACAGTTCCATTTATCTCAAACTTCGGTGTTATAATGAAGTTATCGGTCTCAATAGGGATGGGAAAGTCAATTTTGGCAACTTCGGGTTTGGATTCCGCAAGGATGCCCGGGCCATATCGAACGGGACGCTGTTCCCATAAGAGGTAGCAAAAAATGAGGACTATTATTAAAAAGATATGCTTTAGCATGGTCTTATAGCTTACTCACAGATTGGTTACTTTGTGAAACACAAACCCTAAATTAATTGCCGGACTCTTCAATCTTCTTTATTGCTACAATAAAAACCGTCCTTATAGTATAAACAAGAGAGCACAGGTACCTTATTGTTACAAAATCTGTGCATGATTATTACCACTATATTGAGGACCGAATAGAACAGCACTCTCTTCGGTTATCGGCCAAAACCCAATTAACTTAACGTTACCAGTTTGAAATGTAGATTCGGATCAGCTCTTTGGAACATATAGCGGGCATTTATAACATTGAGCACATGGTCAATAAAAATAACGGTTACTAAGGTACTTGAAGAGATCAATCGCCTGAATCTGCCGATTGAGGACAGATTAGACAATTTATGGTGTGTTATCCATTTTACTTCTTTTTATAAATCGGGCAATGGAAGCTCAGGAATTAATTGAAGCTCAACTGAACACCTGCCTGCAGAGATCTTGACGCTCC
>Ga0136604_1000997_pt1 | contig 13176 bp, 13 predicted proteins | sample AntRauFillE10628_FD_104928 | JGI IMG/M metagenome (GOLD analysis project Ga0136604, IMG submission 104928) | Saline lake microbial communities from Rauer Islands, Antarctica - Metagenome Filla E10 #628 | ecosystem: Environmental > Aquatic > Non-marine Saline and Alkaline > Saline | place... | reverse complement strand
TTTACATTGGAAATTAAACTTTAAATAATGAGAGAAATTGAATACATTGCAGTACATTGTTCTGCTACTAAAGAAGGGAAAGAATTTGATGTAGCAGATATTACAAGATGGCATATTAACAAAGGTTGGTCTGATTGTGGTTATCATTATATTATAAAGCTTGATGGAACAATAGAGTTAGGTCGTCCTATTGAGAAAATAGGAGCTCATGTATTTGGGTTTAATCGTAATTCTATTGGTATATGTTATATTGGAGGACTTGATGAAGAAGGTAATCCTAAAGATACGCGTACTCCAGAACAAAAAGTTGCATTATTTGGTTTGATCAAAAAACTTACATTAATACATCACGATTCAGTTGTTCAAGGACATAGAGATTTTAGTCCTGATAAAGATGGCGATGGAATAATAGAACCATTTGAATGGTTAAAACATTGTCCTTGTTTTGATGCAAAAGAGGAATATGCAAATTTATCAAGATTATCTCCTGAAAAACTTCCTTTTAAAAACAAGAAGCAAGGGGATAAGTTTAGAAAATGGGTTAATAAAGAGCACCCAAAAGATGCAAAGAGATTAGATTTGGATAAATCTGGTAGCTTTAATAATTCTTATATAAAAAGAGCTTGGTTAGAATTTTATAAAATATACGATGGCAAGAAATAAATTAGCTGGTACTAAAAAAGGCAAATCAAAATCTGCTGCTTATTTTCAGGATAACCCTGAAGCTAAAGCTAAAAAAGATGCGTATAATAAAAAGTATCATGCCACTAAAGAACGTAAAAAGTATAGAGCAGATTTAAATAAGAAGAATAGGGATGGTGGAACTTACGGGAATGGAGATGGAAAAGATGTAAGTCATACTAAAAAAGGAGGTACAACTAAAGAATCTCAATCTAAAAATAGAGCTCGTAACGGTAAAGGAGGTAAGTCTAAAAAGAAATAATAAACCTTTTACTAAACAATAAATATTTATTATTTATTATATTTTTGTAACTTAGTAGAAAACTTTACAAAAGTATAGTCATGTCAGAAGAAAAAACCAACACAAAAAAACCGTTATCTTCAGATGAACTTAAGGCTTTGAAAAAAAAGCAAATTAGTTTTATGAAAGATCAATTAGAGTATTTGCGAGTAGAATCAGAATTTACTGAGTTAAATGCAAATATTGCTAGTAATAGAATGAGGGAGCAAATGGCCAAAATAAAAATGGCTGAAATGAAAGCTCCTCAACAAAAAGAACCTTCTAAACCTTCCAAGTAATGAAAGTCAAAGTAGTAAATAACAATTTACCTATGGCTTTATATGATATCATTAGGTTTCAAATAAATAATTATTGTTTTCTAAATGATGTTCGTATAAGTCCTGCTCAATTAGATACGTTAGCTTATTTAGGTAAGTGGGGTGAGATGAATATATCAGATTTTTGTGATCAGATTGTAGAACAAAATGTATTTGGTAATCCTCAAACGGTCCGGAATTTCATAATCAAATGTGTTAAAGATAATTTGATTATTAGAAAGGGTACAGGTAATAAGATCATTTGTCTATCTGAAGAATTTAACTTGCTTAGTGAAGGTTCAATTTTAATTAATATGAAAGTTTATCATGCTGATCAAAGCCAAGAGCCTAATAAGTAAAACGGCAAAAGATTTAGATTTGCCGGAAGAACAAGTAAAAGATGCAATTGACTTTTACTATGATGAACTTAGATCTAATATGGAAGATTTAAAAGAAAGTAGAATACGTATTCCTGGACTTGGTGTTTTTTATATTAGTAAAAAAAAGTTAGAACAATCTATTAACACTTTAACAGGTATAATTGAAACTAGAGAGCCTGCAAATTTCAAAGAGGTTAAAATTATAGAAAAAAGAAAGGATTTACTTAAACTTCAAAAGAAAGCTTTTGAAAAATTAATCAAAGAAAATAAAGAACATGAATCTAAAAAAAATATTTAATGCACGTAAAGAAATTTTGGATGGTGTTAAAAACAATATTTTTAAAAAAGAATCTGTAGAGGAAATAGCTTCTGAGCGTAGAAAAATATGTCTTGGTTGCCCTTTCTATGATAAAGTAGGAACAGATTGTTATGTTGTAGGAACACACCCTTGTTGTGCTTCATGTGGATGCTCTTTAAAATTGAAATTAAGAAGTTTGTCTAGTTCGTGTCCTGAAGGTAAATGGGATCCTGTACTTACAGAAAATGAAGAGTTAGATCATGATTCATTAAATCCAGAAGAAGATGAGTAATTTAAAATTTGAAGAAGAAGGTCATAAGTATTATACAGATGATGATTTTCAGTGGGTAAGTGTAACTAAACTTGTAGGTCAATTTAAAGAGCCTTTTAATGCTCCTTTGGTTGCAGAAAAATGTTCTAAAGGTAAAAATCCTAAATATGCGGGAATGAATCCTAAAGATATTTTAGCAATGTGGGATAAAGAAAATAAAAGGGCTACAGATTTAGGAAGTTGGTACCACAATGAAAGAGAAAGACAAACAATCGATTGTGATACTATTACAAGAGATGGGATTGAATTGCCTATTATAAGTCCTATTATGAATGGCAAGGTTAAAGAAGCACCTAATCAAACTCTAGTAGAAGGTATTTATCCTGAACATTTATGTTATTTAAAATCAGCAAGTGTTTGTGGTCAAGTAGATAGAGCTGAAGTTGTAGGAGATATGCTTGATATTTATGATTACAAAACAAGTAAAGAGATTAAACGTAGAGGATATCAATTTTGGGATGGTTCTCGTAAGAAAATGAAAGCTCCTTTAAATCATTTAGAAGATTGTGAGTTTAATCATTATGCTTTACAATTAAGTATTTATATGTATATTATGCTAAAGTATAATTACAATTTGACACCGGGTAAATTACAGATTCATCATATAGAATTTGAAATTGCAGAAAAGGATGAATTTGGCTTTCCTACCTTGGCTGTAGATCCTACAGGAGAACCTATAATTTCAAAAGTCAATAGAATTGATTTACCTTATATGAAAAAGGAGGTTGTTTCTATGTTTAGATGGTTAAAGCAAAATAAAAAAATGGTATTGTATGAAGATTAAATTATTTGAAGTTCAAGGAAAAGTTGTAAAAGCAACTGAGCATTGTTATATGATTAGTTGGTTAAATGCAATTATTAAAGAATGGCCAGAAGACCATGTAAAGATTTTAGCTTATATATTTTATATGAGTAATACTTCTCCAGACAATCCTTATTCTAATACAAAAGATGAAGATAGAGAAGAAAAAATACTACGTGATTTACAACCTAAATTTGATATAGAAGATTCAAAAATATTATATGCTATAGAGCAATGCAAAGAATTATATGAGACACCTACTGTACGCTCTTATAATTCTATTAAAGCTATGCTTGAAAAACTTAATCATTATCTTGTTAATACAGAAATTACTGATGGTAGAGATGGTAATGTAGGTTCAATGCTTCGTATAGCAAAAGATTTTAAACAAGTACGTGATTCTTTTCAAGGTATTTTAAATGATGTTGAAGAAGAAAATAGTGTATTAGCTCGAGGTAAGTCTAAAATTCCTTATGACATGAAATAATGATACAACACGATTCAAAAAATATTGGTGATGTTTATGAGAATATTCCTTTTTGGAATAATGGTAAATGGGAATTAAAATCTTTTGACTCACGAGAGCAATTTGCAGAAGTTTTAGAAAATGAATATTTCCATGAACCTGGTGAATATGGATTGGATGATATTGTTGATGTATTTAAAGAACGTGCTATAGATTTCAAAAATAACGGATATTATTGTGATGAAATTGAAGGTACTTTAGATTATGAGGATTTTTGGGATTTTGAAAAATTAAAAAATCGTAAAGGTGTATTTTTTCATAGAGGAGATAAAAAATTCTTTTTAAGTAGATATTATTATTTTTGGATTAATTTTTTAGAAATAGTTGATAAAGTAAAAAAGAAACGAAGGTTTAATGATATATGGGATACTCAAATATGGGTAGACTTATACGAATACATGGGAGAATTAAAATATAATCATGGTGTTGTATTAAAGAAACGTCAGTTTGGTTCTTCTTTATATCATATGGCAAAACTTATTAATATTTTGTGGTTTGAAGATTCTCCAGTATTAAAAATGGGAGCATCATTAGAAACTTTTATGACGGGTGTAAATGGTACATGGAAGTTTGCTCAAATGTATAAAACGTTTCTTAATAAGAATACAGCGTGGACAAGAGAAATGAATCCTAGCACTGTTGGGGAATGGGTTCAAAAACAAGAGGTATCAGAAGGAGGGCGTAAGTATGACATAGGACTAATGGGTACTTTACAAGCAATTTCTTTTCAACAATCTGATACAGCAGGTGTAGGTGGTTTAACAACAATGTTTTTTTATGAAGAGGCTGGTATTGCACCTTCAATGGATAAGACTTTAGAATTTTTATTACCTGCAATGGAAGCAGGAGATATTACTACTGGGTTTTTTGTTGCTGCAGGAACCGTTGGTGATTTAGATCAATGTAAACCATTAAAAAAATATATCTATCATGCTAAGAAGAATAATTTCCATACAATAAAAAACAGATGGGTTAACTCAAAAGGAACTATTCAAGAAACAGGAATGTTTGTTCCAGAACAATATTCAATGCCTCCATATATTGATAAGTATGGTAATAGTTTAGTTGAAGAAGCTTTAGCACGTTTAAAAGTATTATATGCAAATTGGGAAAGAGACTTAGATCCAGATATTGCACAAACAAGGAAATCTCAGAGACCTATAAATATGGAAGTAGCATTTGCTGCACGATCTGAATCAAGGTTTCCATTATCTCTCGTTCAAAGTCATAAGTTAAATGTAGATGATGGACAATGGCCATATGAATTAATTAATTTAGAAATAGATTCTAATAATGTTATTGTGGCAAAAGGTACAAATAAACCTCCAATATTAGAATTTCCTGTAGATAAAAAATTAGAAGATAAAACAGGTTCTATAGTTGTGTATGAAAGACCTGATGATAATCCTGAATGGGGAACTTATTATGCTTCTATTGACCCCGTTTCTGAAGGTAAAACAACATCTACTGACTCTTTGTGTTCCATATATGTTTATAAAAATCCTATACAAGTAACTAAGTCTATAGAAAATAGAACTACAACTTATGTTGAAGGAGATAAAGTGGTATGTTCATGGGCAGGAAGATTTGACGATATCAATGATACTCATGAAAGATTATTATTAATTATTGAATGGTATAATGCATGGACATTAGTTGAAGCCAACGTTTCTTTATTTATTTTGTATATGATACATCATAAAAAACAAAAGTATTTGGTACCTAAAAGTGAAATGGTCTTTTTAAAGGAGCATGGAAGTAATAAGCAAACTCATCAAGAGTATGGTTGGAAGAATACAGGAACTATATTTTCTAATAATCTTTTGACTTATTTAATTGAATCGCTTAAAGAAAAAATATATGAAGAAACTGATGATGAGGGTAATGTTACGTCGGTAACTTATGGTATAGAAAGAATTCCTGATACTATGGCTTTAGAGGAAATGTTACAATATGAACATGGACTAAATGTCGATAGATTAATATCATTATCTGCTTTAATTGCTTTTGTAAAATTGCAAAATGCCAATAAAGGATATAAGAGAAGATATGAAAGCGAAGATAATTCACACTTGGAAAAGTCAGATAAATTGTATAATTTAAATAAGGGAACGCCCTTTAAAAATATTGGTAGTAGAGGAGGTTATTCTTCAAGTAAAAAACCAAGGAGGAGTCCATTTAGAAGAATCAAATAACTATGCAAGTAAAAAACGCATTACAAGTAAGAAGTCAAGGAGGAACTAAGAAACCTAAAAGTGGGTTTAATTCTTTTACTCAACCATTACAATTTTTATCTGAGAAAGAAAAAGATGAGGATTGGGCAGAACATAACCTTGATTGGTTAGAATGGCAAGGACTAAAACAAGTTCAAGCTAATGCTAAAAGGTTAATGAAGAATTATAAATTAGCCAAAGGAACAATTGATCGTGAAGATTATATTCCGGAACCTGAAGTAAATGATACTGCTGAATTAGTAGAACAAATTTCAAGTGATAATATTCAAGATTTGAATGAAGATTCCGCAATGGAATTAAAATTTTATCCTATTATTCCTAATGTTATAAATGTACTTGTTGCTGAATTTGCTAAACGTAATACAAAGATTGATTATCGTGCTATTGATGAATATTCATATAATGAAATTTATGAAAAGAAAAAAGCAGACATCGAAGAAGCTTTACTTGAAGATGCTCAATCTAAAATGATTCATAAGATGATTCAAATGGGGTTAGATCCCAATTCTCAAGAAGCACAACAAGAATTAAATCCAGATGTATTAAAAAAATTACCTGAGATAGAAGATTTTTATTCTAAGACCTATCAAACTATTGGAGAGCAATGGGCCTCTAAACAACACAACATCGATGTTGAAAGATTCAATATGGATGAATTAGAAGAAGAGGCTTTCCGAGATATGCTAATTACAGATCGTGAGTTTTGGCATTTCAAAATGTACGAGAATGATTATGATGTAGAATTATGGAATCCGGTTCTTACGTTTTACCATAAGTCTTTAGAAACAAGATATGTTTCAAATGGTAGCTGGGTAGGTAAATTTGATATGTATACAATATCAGATACTATAGATAAGTTGGGTCCAGTTCTTACTCAAGAAGCATTAGAACAATTAGAATCTTTACATCCAGTACGCGCAGGTAGATATTTATTAGATGGTGTACAAAATGATGGTTCGTATTATAATCCTGAAATTGACCATAATGAAAATATTAGTCCATCCTTAGATATGAAAAGGTGGTTGTCAACTACTCAAAATTCATACGATCCTTCGGATGTTATTGATTGGATTGTTGGACAAAGTGAAAATAGCGGTAGATTGCATGACGATCAGATGTTACGTGTTACTACAGCTTATTGGAAAACTCAACGTAAGATTGGATATCTAACAAGTATTATTGAAGGTGGTCAAACTATTGTTGATATAGTAGACGAAGATTATATAGTAGCAAATGCTCCAGTATATAACACTAAGTTTAAAAATCAAATGACTGCGGAGACTTTAGTTTTTGGAGATCATATTGAATGGATATGGATTAACCAGGTTTATGGTGGAGTAAAGATTGGTCCAAATAGAACTATGTTTCATGATGTTGCAGACAAAGATGAATTTTCTCCTATTTATGTAGGTATAGACCAAAATCAAATAGGACCTCTTAAATTTCAATTTAAAGGAGATGAAGCATTGTATGGTTGTAAATTACCGGTTGAAGGAAGAGTATTTACTGAACGTAATACAAAGTCTACAGCTTTGGTTGATTTAATGAAGCCTGCACAGATAGGTTACAACTTAGTGAATAACCAAATTGCAGATATACTAATCGATGAGATTGGTACTGTTGTAGCATTAGACCAAAATGCATTGCCTCAAAGTTCATTAGGCGAAGATTGGGGTAAAGGTAATTATGCTAAAGCATATGTGGCCATGAAAGATTTTTCTGTACTTCCATTAGATACAAGTATTAGTAATACGGAAAATGCTCTAAATTTTAACCATTATCAAAAATTAGATTTGTCTCAAACAGAACGTTTAATGAGTAGAGTACAAATGGCAAACTTTTTTAAAAATCAAGGTTTGGAAGTTATTGGTATGAACCCTCAAAGAATGGGTGCTCAAATTGGACAGAATCAAACAGCTACAGAAGTAGAACAATCTGTTGTTGGTTCATATGCTCAAACTGAAATGTATTTTATACAACATTCAGATCACTTAATGCCAAAAGTTCACCAAATGAGAACTGACTTGGCTCAGTATTACCATTCATCAAAAGATTCAGTAAGACTTCAAGGTATGATATCTCCTGATGAAAGAAAGTTCTTTGAGATAAATGGTATTGATTTAATGATGATTGACATTAATGTGTTTTGTAGAACAAATGCTAATCATCGTGCTGTAATGGAAGGTATACAAAAGTTAGCTACAGAAAACAATACCTCTGGAGCAAGTATATATGAATTAGCAGAAATACAAGAAGCTGATTCTTTAGGTACATTAAATAACAAGCTTAAAAAGATGGAAGTTAAAGCCCAACAAAAGGCTGAAATGGAACATCAAAGAGCATTAGAATTACAAGAGAAAGAAGGTGCAGCAAAACAAGCTGAACAAAAATTAGAGCAAGATCACGAAATGCGTATGGCTGAATCAAGAAACCGTAAGGATTTAATGGTTGCTGAAATTAGAGCAGCAGGCTTTGGTGCTACTCAAGATATCAATGAAAATAAAGTTGCAGATTTTAATGAAACTTTAGAACGTCTACATAGTACTCAAGAGTATCAAGATACAATGAATCTTAAAAAAAGGCAAGAATCTAATAAAATGGATATAGCAAACCGCAAATTAGATTTAGAACAAAAAAAGGTGGACGTGCAACAGCAAAAGGTAAGAACAGATTTAAAAGTAGCTAAAGAAAATCAAACTAAAGCTGAAATTGATGCTAAAAAAAAGAATAACAATAATAAATAAAAACCTTTCTTTTATTCATTATTTTCTTTTTAGATATATACTGTTCAAAAAATCAACTTTTGAAATCAATACTTTAAATATTTATTGTTTAAAAAGTTATTATTGTGTAAATTAATAATAAGTCAAATACATAAAAAACCAACAATTATGGCAGGTAAGAATGATAAACCCGATGTTAGAGAAGTGGAGGTAGAAGATATGGATACTCTTCTAGGAACTAAAGCTTCAACAGTTGTAACTTCGGAAGAAGGACAAAACAAAAAACATATTTTTTCTTCTGGTGGTCCAGACACTTCTGTTTTAGATGATGAAAAACAAGAAGAGGAAGAACAAGAAGAAGAGAGTGATGAGGGAGGAGATCCAAACGAGGACTCTGATGAAAATGACAATGGTGGTGACAAATCAAATGGTGATACCTCTGTTTTAGATGATGAAGAAGAAGAAGATGATGAGGATGAAGATGAAGGGGATTCTTCTAAGAAAAACAAAGGGGGGCGTAAACCAGCACTTATTGAGTCAATGAATAAATTAGTTGAAAATAAAGTTATCAATTTGTTTGAAGACAAGGAAAACATTGAAGACTATACAAATGATGAAATTGTAGAGTTAATTACAGCTAATATTGAACACAAGGTTAATGAGGTTGCACAAAAAGCACCGATGGATTTTTTTTCAAAGTTAGATCCAAAACTTCAAGAAGTTGTAGCATATAACTTAAATGGAGGAGGTGATATAACAAGTGTTTTGAAAAATGTAACGAGGTCTCAAGAAATTTCTAAACTTGATCCAAATGATGAAAAGGATGGAGAAAGAATAGCAAGAGAATGGTTGACTGAAACTAAATTTGGTACACCAGACGAAATTGAAGAAGAAATTTCTGCTTATATAGACCGAGGGGAACTTGATAAGAAAGCCAATCAGTTCAAACCAAAGTTAGATAAGAAACAAGCTGAAATCATGGAACGTAGGCTTGCTGATCAAAACGAAAAGAAAAAACAAGCAGCAGAGATTAAATCTAAGTATGCTGAAAAAGTGTTTAAGACACTTAACAAGTCTGATTTAAATGGTTTACCATTAGATAATAAAGTTCAAACTGATTTATATTATGGTATAACAGATACAAGTCAGTATCAAGATAGAGAGGGGAGTCCAACAAACGAGTTGGGGCATTTAATTGAAGAGTATCAATTAAACCCAGAAGCTAATATGGGAGTTCTTTTAGAAGCTTTATGGCTTTTAAGAAATCCACAAGGATACAGAGACAATGTTCAAAGTATTGCAAAACAAAAGGCTGCTAAAGATATACATAGAGAATTAAAAACTGCTGAAGGTAAACGTAAAACTCCATCTCAGCAACAAGGGGAACAAAGAGGAGCTCCTGCAAATAGAAACACTATTAAACGTAAGAAAGGTGGTTCTAGAAGCATATTCTCCCGTAATGAATAAGTAAACATATAAAAACAAATAAAAATGCCAACGCCGAGTTTAAATAACGGACTATTTTTGAGAGACAATGAGTATGGCTCGTCTTCTCATATGGATTCGTACCACTTGATGAAGTTGATGAAAGACAAACAACCTGATGATATGGGTCCTATTGATATGTGGGCTCAGCTTCAAAAAGTTGAAATGCCTTTGTATCAAATGTCATCATTTAATGGTAAAAATGTAATTGATGTAGAACACCCTAGAGGGGAGTTTACTTGGAGAACACCTGTTTCAGAAGAAATGCCTTATATTACTGAGGATATATCTGTTTCAGATCAACCAGGTATTGATGGTACTACATTTAAGTTTAAGATGAATAAGCGTGTCTTTGGACATGGTGATATCATTACTTATGATAAGTACAATGGTGTAGAACTTTATATTACTCAAGATGATATTCTTGATACAGGTGATGGAGTAATCTATACAGTACAAATTGTAAATAATGATTCTGCAGCATTCTTTGACAAGCGATTCCTTGAATGTAACACAGAATACTTCCGAGTATCTTCTGCAAGAGGTGAGTATGGAGAACGTTTCTCTGATATGACTGCATCTGCATCAAGTCGTGAATTCTACAACTTTGTAGGTAATGCAGACGCACATGTACATTATTCTATTTCTTCTCAAGTTAAGTTGATGGAGAAAGGTGGAATGACACTTGATGGAAAAATTCCAGTTACTGAAATTTGGAGATCTTTTGATTCTAAATTAGACCCATCTATCAACAGCCTTGAGGGAATGGTTGAGGCACATGGAGCAGACTACGTTAAGAAGTGTCGTGAGAATGGAGATCTTGTTAAAACTTTTATTACAAAGTTAGAAGCAGCACACCTTTCTAAGATTGCTTATGATATTGAGACTTACCTTATGTGGGGTAAAGGGGGTAGAATTAAGCAAGATGGACCAGATGATTTACGTCTTTCTGTAGGTCTTTGGAAACAGCTTGATAACTCTTTTAAGTATGTGTACAATAAACCAGATTTCCGTTTGGATATGTTCCGTGCTGAGTTGCTCAACTTCTTTAGAGGTAAAGTAGAATTTGAGGGACCCGACTCTCAAAGACAACTTGTTGTTCAAACAGGTATGGCTGGAATGAAAATGATTAATGATGCAGTACTTGCTAAAGCTCAAGCTTCTGGTTTAACAATTAATGGCGACAAGAGTGGTATTGATGCAATTTCAGGTAAAGCAATGGATCTTAACTTTGGTTTTGCATTCACGTCTTATGAAATTCCATTCCTTGCAAATGTTAAGTTTGTTCTTAACCCTGCATTTGATAATGTTCATCAAAACAAAATTGAGAATCCAATCATTGATGGTTATCCTTTATCTTCTTATTCATTCATCATTTTTGATGTAACTGATAATGGAAGTGATAATATCAAAATGCTACGTAAGAAGTGGGATTCTGAGTTAAAATGGTGGTACAACAATGGTACGATGGATTACATGGGTAGAACTCAAGGTTTCCAATCGTCAGGTCAACATAATGGATATAAAGTCTTTATGACTCAAGCTCTTCCTGCAATATGGGTAGAGGATCCAACCAAAGTGTTGAAAATAGTTATGCGTAACCCGATTACAGGAGAAAGCTTGTAATCTAAAAATAAATAATTATCCCCTTGGTATAGTGCCAAGGGGTTTTTTAAATTAAAGTCAAATACATAAAAACCAACAATTATGAGTAAAGCTGTAGAAAAAACGGTAAAAGATAAACTAGCAGAAGCTGGTAGAATTAGTATTAAACCTTATACAGATAGTACTAAGGAAAATATGGGGTTAGAAGATTATGGGATGGTAGTCTTTCCTGGAGTACACCAAAGAGAAGACATGGCATGCCTTGTTGAAAATGGTAGTATTAGATATCTAAATGGATTAGATGAATCAGCTCCTGAAGTTAAGTCAATTCAAGATGATGACAAGCGTAATGCTAAAATTAGAGAGATTAGAACAATCGTTGCTGATTTAGAATTTGAAAAGCATTATGTTAAGTTGGATATTGAGGATCCTAATTTTTGGAATAAAGTTCAAACGTATAAACCAAATAACAGAGAATTTTGGAGTACTATTTATTTTGAATTAAATAATATAGATATTACACTTATGCCAACTAAAAAAACAGAAGATCTTTTAAAAGTTTTAGCAATTGGAGCAGGAGGGTTTCCAGGTATTGCAAAATCTTATGAAGATGCTAAGTCTGGTATTAAGACACGTAAATGGTATTTAGACCGTCAAATAGATACTGCTGAATCAAGAGTATCTGTTAGTAAGATTAAAAATAAAGCCCTTAGAGTACTGGATGAAATTTCAGATGAAAATCCACGTAAATTATTTTATGTTGCAAAATTAGTCGATGTTAATAGTATGCAATATAGAAACAGAACTTTACAAAATATAATCTATGATAAAATGGATGCTTATATTAACGGTAATGAGTCTGAGTCTAATATTAAAAAAGCAGCAAATCAATTTTTAAGTGTTGCCGAATTAGATAGTAAAGAATTGAAAATTAGAGCTATGGTCAAGGATTGTACGTTCTATAAAATCATTATACAAAAAGGAGATGGACTTCTTTATCTAGCTAAAGAGAATGTAATGCTAGGTCGTAATGCTGCTGAAGTATATGAGAAATTAGAGAATCCTTTGAATGAAGATATTCTTGAAAAAATACAAGATCAAGTAGAAAGCCTTTGGGGGCAATAAAAAATAGAAGATGGATAATTTGACTATAATATTAAAGGTTGAACAGAGACTAAATAAACTTTCTAGTAAAGATTTTAGCAATGTTCAACGATGGCAAATTATTGAATCTTTTAATAAAGGAATGGTGGATTGGTGTCGTAGACAATTACACGGCACCAATCTTTCTAAAACGGGAGATGAACAATCTAAACGTAGGATTGATGATTTACAAGTTCTTTTGAGAGAGTATCCATTAAAGATGCTAAAAAAAGATTGCCATTATGCTTCTGAGATTTGGCCAGAAAATTATTTTGAATTTAAACGTGTTTCTTTTAAAGGTAAAACAAATTGTTGTGAAAGGAATAAGTTTGTAGTGTGGTTAGTTGAAGAAGAAAATGTAGATATACTTC
>Ga0136604_1000996_pt1 | contig 13185 bp, 5 predicted proteins | sample AntRauFillE10628_FD_104928 | JGI IMG/M metagenome (GOLD analysis project Ga0136604, IMG submission 104928) | Saline lake microbial communities from Rauer Islands, Antarctica - Metagenome Filla E10 #628 | ecosystem: Environmental > Aquatic > Non-marine Saline and Alkaline > Saline | place... | reverse complement strand
GCGGTATTGATGTAACAAACGGGTCAAACAAGATTGATGGTACCGGCTTTAATGATGTCTCTGGAACTTACTGGGTGGATGAGTACGTGATCATCAATGATGGTGATACTGACTACATCTACAAGGTGACAGCACAGACAGACACTGAGCTTACCCTTAGTGCTAACTATGACGGTACTACACAGACAGGGATTGATGCTATTACTCGGGCCGGATGGACTACACAAGCCAAAACAATTGCGACTGTATCTCCGATCATGGACGTGAATCCACACGCTAACTACGAAGATACGGTACTGATCGGCCGGGATAATCAGCTTTCAACCTTCAATGTTGTGAGTGACTCAGTAGCAGCTAATGCGATTGACTTCCCGAACGGCTTTAATATTCGCAACCTACTGGTCGGATCAACCGGAATCCTGATTGTAGCTAACTTTAATGAGAGAGGTTACGTTGCCCTCTGGGACAATGACGCTACCCGATCAATTGCCCCGTGGATTCCTTTCCAGAGTAAGATTACCGGAGCTACGGTGCTTGATAGTCAATTTATAATCCGGACGCTCGGATCCTTTTACATAACCGATGGTTACTCAGAAAGACTCTTAAAGACTGACTTCTTAGATCAGGATACCTTCCCGGAGCGAACAGAGAACCGAGATAATATGGCTAATACTAACGATGGATTCTACATGGGGCTTGATAGTGAGGGATATCATGGTAAAGCAAAGTCTGGTATCTATCATTATCACTCAAGCACAGAGCTTTTCACACACCTGAGAGCTTCAGCTGCAAGCCTTAAAGATCTGGAACTTATCAGCACACACTCAGATCCGTCATCCGGCCGAGTGTTCTTCAGTACCGAAACAGACGGAACGACATCATTTAAGTACCTAGAGAAGAACAAGGCTTCAGACTATGCTTCTTACATCAGTGAGGAGCTGGTACCCGGCCCGAACAAAAAGTACGCCTCATCGGTATATTTGGACATCTCAGTAGCTGATCCGGCGTATCAGGACAATCCGATCAGCTTTACTGTTGTATGCAAGGTTGCCAGCGTTGATCAGCAGATGCAGACAGAGAGCGCAATTAAGACGACAATGACAGAAAATGACGAAATTGTGGTAGATGAGACAGTTTATGCAGAGGCGACACTTGGTGATGAGGTTGTTATACTAGAAGGTAACAATGCTGGCCAAACCCGTAATATTGAATCAATTGCGGACGGCGGAACAGACACAGCAACCTACACTCTTGATCGAGATCTAGACAACCTATCAGATGCTGATACGGAGATCACACTTACTCCGTTTAGACTGGTAGGCGTACAAACCTACACTGACGAGGATCGAGTACCGGATGTATTCTTTGACGTAAAAAACGACGTAAAAGGGCGTCGATTCATGCTAAAAGTGGAGATCATTGATGCAGATATACCGCTAGAGCTACGCCCTTCTTACTTTGTTTATGAGAATGACACCATTGTATAATTATGAAATTCACAGAATTCTCAAAAAAGGTTTCTGATGGCGACATAAAGCTAGAGGAACCGAAGACATACGAGGTAGATACAAGCCGGGATCTTCGGTATGTAGCTGAATCTTCTCTTGATCGGACTGTACGAAAGGCCAGAATTGACAATAATCTTACGTAGGCTGAAGTAGTGTATAATAGAACCAACTATGACTTTCCTTGAAGCAAAAAAAGCACTAGCAAATGAGCTAAACATTGAGTATTCAAAACTTAATCAGAATGATCGATTCTCAGAAAAGGATCTGGAGGCCTGGATCAATCAAGGGGTAAAGATGATCTGGGATCGTCACAGCTGGGACTTTACTGAAGGACAGCTTGAAGGAACGCTATCGTCTGCTGAGATCTCTAAAGGTTACTTGATGTATCCGGATGAGATGATCGTCGGTAGTATGCAGCTACTTTTCCTTGGTGATGATGAGATGGACAAGATCGACTTCCATGACTTCCGGCGCATTATGAAGAAGGAACCGAAGAATCAGCATGAGATCTTTGCTGAATTCAAACGAAACATCTACATCAACCCGAACCTGATGAAGGTCGGTAAGGATGTTGAAGGATACGGCAAGCTCGGATACGAAACCATTACTGATGACACAGCCGACGTACCTTTCTCTACATCCTCAGGAATAGACTCTTCAGGTAACGATGCGATCGTGTCTATAGCGTATGCAGAGGCCTTGAACTCAGATAAGCTCAGAGAGCCTGAGAAGGCCAACAATGAGAAGCAGCAGGCCATTGGTATCGTTGATCGGATCTGGAGTAACTACGCCGACAACAGAGCCTCAGAGACGGTGGTACGCCCTCAATTCATTGTGCCGGACTACTTTGACGACAATACGACACCTAACAGCCCTCAGTACCGTGGTAAATTTGATATTTAATTATTATGGCTTTATCAGAAACACAGCGTAAAGATTATAGTAAGCGCCTTTCAAAGGCGATCGGACAGGTGCGTGACATCAGCCGGACGGTAGCAAATGCTCCGGAGGGATCTTTTGCCGGTAATAATACACAGACGCAGCCTTCCGGTGGAGATCGTACTAACGTAGTAAACCAACCGAATAAGACTTCTCAGGAAGTACCTTTTAATGCTTTGCCGGGTACAGAGATACAGAACTTAGACAATAACTACGGTATTGATAACTTCGGTGAACAGGCCGGACGTGCTGGTTTCTCACAGAATCAGTTTAGCGAGTACGTAGAAAATACTACTAACCTTACTACTGAAGAGCGTGACCAGATCCGTAATGATCTTGGCGTCAGTGACGCTGAGGTTGATGCTTTTTATATTCCAGATCAGGGTACAAAGGAAGTCTTTGAAGATGCGTATGATCAGTCTGATCTCCCTGAGACAAAGGCCCGAATGCAGAATGTGAACCGACAGATTGAGAAGGCCCGAACAGATCTAGCTGATGCAGTAGAGCAGATCGATGACAATCCTTTCTTATCGGAGGATACTCGAGTAGGACGAGGACGCCGACGCTTAGATCAGGCCGAGACACGAATTGCTAACCTTCAGAACCGGTACCGAAACCTTCAAGGTACATACAGTCAGGGTATGACTGAGCTTGAACAGATGATGGGCTACCGAGATGCTGATATCAGTCAGCGTAATGCAAACGGTACTCAGAAGCTGAACTACCTTCAGAAACTAGCTGAACGAAAGGCCGAGGAACTACGTCAGGATCGTTTCTCAGATGAGATCCAGGAAGAGACCGTGCCATACCTACAAAACTACGGACAGGACGGTGGAGATCCTAGTGTTGTCGGAAGCAATCCAACCGGATACTACCGCTGGGATCCTGAACTTCAGAAGTATGTTGAAGTAGAGGGGCCACAGGACACGCCGGAATCACAAGCTAACGCACCATCTATGACATTTCAGGAATTCATACGACAGCGTAAGAACCAGGAGAACCCTTACTGGGATGCCCAGACTCCTCGAGGAATGAAGATGCTACGCCGTGAATGGGAGGATATGCAGCAGGGACAGACACAGGAATCAGCTCCACAGCAGCCTCAAACACGCCGGGCGCCTCTTTCAGAAGAAGACACAAGCCCCGGGGATCGCAGAGATCTAGCACAAGCCGGACTATCTAACGCCTTTGGAGACGTACAGACATACTTCCTTGCCTCAGACAATGACTTCCAGAACTGGATTAAGCGTGCATACTCAGCCGGAGCCATAGAACTACCCCGAGATCTAACCGTGCAGGAGATGAAGATGATTGAAGAAGAGTACAAAAAGGCGACAGAGGAAGCATCATCAAGTGGATCGGGTGGAAGGACTCCGTAAAACAAATAAAAACCTATGGCACTCTCAGAAAGATTCAAACAATTTATACGAGACTCTGTAAGAGATCCACGATTTAATCAGTCTCAGGTACCAAGTGAAGAGGCCTTTCAGGATAATATCCGGAAGGGTGTGTTTGAAACTGCACGAGAAGAGAAGAACCGCCGTGCTAAAGCTGAACTGGATCGTCAGAATAAGAACCTTGTAGAGGAGAAAGGTGCCGAAGCTGCCCTGGATCCTAACTATTACTTTAATAAAGCCAAGAAAGGCACCATTGGTGCGCTTGAAGCTACTCGGGATGTTGGAGAATTTGTAGATCCGACACAGGAGATTGAGGTACGACCGATGCTTGCAGAGCAGGGACAGACTGCTACCCGTAAAGGAGGTAAGGTATTTGGAAACATTGAGCCTCTTACTGCCCGAATCATAGAAGGTATAGCACGACAGGTGCCAAGAGCTGCTGCTAACGTAAAGGGAATCGCTGAAGGAACCGGAGAAGCCGAGGTTGATCTAGGAATAGATGCCCGGCGTTTTGGTGATCGTCAGGAGAACTTTGAAAGCTCCGGACAGCGTTTCATGGGACTGCTATCACAATTTGATAATGAATCACCAGAGACTCCTACCTGGAATCTTTTTCGAGCATACTTAGAAGGGCCGACACTTGATATTTTTGATACTTTCGATCTCGGTGGAGTGACATCCGGACTAGGCAGGCTAACACTTACAGCTACTGATGAACTTACCCGAGGTGCTTTACGCCGTATGGGGCTTGAAGGTGTTACAGATCCAGACGTAGCAATGCGATCAGTACAGAATACTGTTGAGCGTATCCGAAACACTGATGTACCTAATGCACTTAAAGATCAGGAGGCACGACAATTCTTTCAGGATCTGGACATACTACAAAGACAGACACAAGGTGGTGCAAGAGTAGAAGATATTGCTAATCAAGGAGTTATTTCAGAGGCTGCTAACCGTCTTGCTCGAGCTGGACTATCAGATCCTTTCGGCCCGGCTGAGAGAATCTTCGGACAGGGATTCGCTGGAGGTGCTGATGAGGCTGTCAGAGCATTACCTGGAACAAGAACCCGACCAGGGCAAGCACGACCGGCCGGAGCATCAATACAGGAGTTTGAGAATGTAGGACGTGAAACAAATATTACCCCTGATGTTGCTGGAGACGCCGGAGCCGTAGGAGTGCGTCAGATCGCCAGAGAAGCCATCGACACCATCGGAGTAGGCAGAACACCAGAAGACATCACTCCACGCCGTGAGGACATCACAATCGAGTCTGAGGGGACACCACAGGCTGAAGAGACCGTATCTGCTGATGAAGTGGCCGAAAGAGTCAGAGAGATGGGAACTGATGGTGGTTTTACCGAACCGATCCAGCAAGGACAAGAACCTTACCTTATCCGGCAGATCCAGGATCAGGGATCCTTTGCACAACAGGAGGTGAGGATTGATGAGCTGCGACAGGGTGATGAGGGCCTTGATTCTTACATCAAATCCGGAGAGATCCGAGACTTTGAACCTACTGCTACACAGGTAGATCCTATTGTTACTGCCGACGGTGATGTACTTGATGGTTATAACCGTATTGCACAAGCCCTTGCTGATGGCCAGGAGACTGTACCGGTACTCCGAGGGGTGAATCAAGCTATCGAAGGACAGCAGCAGCTGGCCCGAAACATGAGTCAGGCGAACGTGCTGGATGAAACCCGGGCTGGTGGGACTATTACTGGGTATCGTACTCGTGATGTTAATCAGCCGGTTACTCCTAAAAATGAATCCCTTATACAAGATAGGCCGGTAAATGACGGGCTTGGAGGTACTCCCGGTGTTGACTTTGCTGTATCGGTTGAGGATGCTCGGCAAGCTGGAGGTATAAGAGATACTAGAGAGATTGATACATCTAACTTCTTATCACCTACTGATCAGCAGCTTAGTCGGGAGATCGTTGAAAACATGCTAGAAAGAGCGCCTAAAATAGAAAAAGCGCTTGAGGTTGGTAATGAAAGCCTTGAATTAGGCAGTGATGAATTTAATCAAAGGCTTGGTTTCATGGCTGATAAGATCATGGACATAGATAATCCTCAGTGGCAGATGAGGAACATCTGGGAAAAGGCTTATAAAGGTATAGGTACTGGAATGACTAGAACTGAGCAATCTGATTACTTTAGACGATCTGCTGTTGCTAATAACATAGACGGCCTCCGGCGTACCGACGGAACCAACGAACGCCTTGCTGTATACAACGACGAAATTCTTGAATCCGGTACGGTGCTTACCGACGAAATGACAAAGGCTGAACGTCTTGAGGTTGCCCTTGCCCCGGTGGAACAAACTACAAAAGTGGTAAAAAACGTCGTGGATGAGTTTGGGCTGGACACAGTAAACAAGCAGCAGATCGAGAACATTTTGAATAAAACCGCTAAAGACTCCGGAGTGAAGAAGCCGGAACGCTTTGCTATTGAAGAAGCCCTTAAGGAGTTTGATACAGATGAAGTACCGGTCGGGAAGTTTATTGAGCAGGTTGATGCACGATTACTGCCGATCAGACACTTTAGTGTGAAGGAAGACTTTGGTGCAACAAAGTGGGGTACGCAAGCACGTCTCGATGATGGATTGAGAGGTGATGTTGCTTCTTACGATGAACATATATATGAATCACCTATAAAAAACAAGGCAGGAGGTTATCACTGGGCTGATATGTCAGAAGACAATTACTTTATGCACAGTCGTCTCGAATATATGGCTGATGATAAAACGGTGCGTATCAATGAATTACAAAGTGATCTATTCCAGAAGGGTCGATTTGAAAAACCTGTAAAGGATCTAGTAGAAAATTACGTATACTCATACGAAGGTATTACATCTCTATCTAAAGCCCTTGATAAGTTTGATGATGACACTGTAATGCAGTATCTAAATTACCGGAGAGAGAATGATGTGATGTCTAATGATCTATACGATCAGATAGATGAGATAGCTGCTAAAGGTAAGCAGGAGTTACGTGATGCTACTCGATCCCCGATGGGTGGTACTTACAAAGCTGGAATTATGAATAAAGGTCAGATAAGGGATGTACTTAACGTAATAACTAAGAACCGTACATTACAGAACTATAAAAATATCTGGCACGAGACATTGATCCGTAATGAGCTTGCATTACACAGAGACGCCGGTAAGAGTCGAGTACTATTCCCAGTAAGTAGAACTGTTGCAAACATACAGGGTATGGATAGAGTTAGGGGTAATGTGAGAGCTTTTATGGACATGATTCAAAATGGAACTATGCGTGCAGGGCATGAACAGAGACTTCCTGAACCTGCTTTTGGTAATGAAGTGGATGGCTGGAATGAGATTACCTTTCTTGAAAATGGTGGTAGCCCGAGTCAAACATTTATTACGGAAAAAAAGAATGTAATATTTACATATGATCTCGATGTTTTTGCATACAATTTCTCTGTATTTTCTACTGAGTCACAGAATTTTGCGAATGAATACTTTGATCTAGGGTATGACATGACAGACGTCTACCGACCTGAAAGTCTTGGTGGAGTATCTAGTGGAGAATTTGAGGATGCTGTTGATAATGCTATCAGCGATCTTAGTGATCTGGAGTTAATGACTATGGCTGAAGAGTTTGCAAAAAGTAACAATTACACGATATGGAAGGATGTAGCAGGGAGAGAAGGAGGAAGAGCTGATGAATTTACCATGCTTGAAAATGACGACGTAAGAACCATAGAGGATCTTGAAAATTATTACAATGAAATGGATATGGAGAATCCATGGGCGGATCATCCAACAGTACGATTCTATGAGGAAGATGTAGCCGAGTACGTACAGAAGAACTTTGATGCACAGAAGATCACTGATGATAAGGGTATGGAATGGTATGAGGTAAAGACTGAGAATGTACGACCCGGGCCTCCTGGAGTATTTGGAGACGAATTCTTCAAGCCTAAGCCGTCTGTAAGCGAAGACGATATCTTTACTAAGAACGCTAGAGCAATCGCAAATCAGAGCGATACAGGCCGTATAGAGGCCATTATGCGCAAGGATATGAACCTCGGAGGTAACACTCGGCAGGTTGCTGAAGGATTGTCTACTGAGACAGATGCGCAGCGTGTTGAGGAGGTGATCCAGATGTCTATCACTGATGGATCAATAGTACGCCGGGGAGACAATGATCTGATTGCGATACATAACACTAGAGCATCAAATATTGAGACAGCCCTCGAATCCGGAGGAATGGCAGCTCCTTCAATTGCTGTAACCAGGAAGGGAATTCCTCACGACAAGTTTGGTGGAATCTCTTTCATCTTTGATCAGAGCGTTATTGATCCTAAGAAGCCTAATATTAGGGCTTTTACAGGGGATACCTACACAGCAGAGACACCATTACCGGACTATGATAATACTCTTAATGAATTATTTGATCCTAATAAGCATGAGGATCTCCGGCAGAAACTTGAGGAGAATGATGTTTACTATGCAGACTTCGATGACAGCACATCTCGGGCCGACTTTGAAAAGCGCCTTACAAGGAAGGATGTCTTTACTGATGAAGAAGCCTCAGAAATAGCTGATGAATTCTTTAGCGCTCCGATCCTACGTGAGAAGAGAAACATGCCGACCGGCGAACTTCGGGAACTCATAGAAGAGTATCCGCCATTTGAGGAAATGTTTAGAGAGGCAAGTAGCTGGAAAGACTTTAGAAACCGATTCCTAAATGATCAGGGTGCAGTACAGACCATGGATAGACGAGCAGGTGAGCTTGGAGATGAGTACGTTGAAAGGTTCGATGATTACAACGAAGCACAGCCTGAGTACTATGATCTACTCCGACAAGGATATGAAAGAAAGATCGACTACACTGATCCGACAGAAGTAGCCCGATACATGGGCGCTAGAGCTGATGAGACCGGTGATACTAGAGGACTATCCGCTTTTGCTCCGGCCCGTATCTTTGCTTACGACGAGGTACAAAGTATTGATGACATCCGAAAGGTGAAGGATCTATTTGAGGAAGATGATATTGCTAAAGCCTCTAATCAGATCATTACTGATGAGTACGAGGAATTTATGAGTGAACTCGGATACGACCTTGAGACCCTTGAAGAATTTACAGAAATAGTCTTGAAGCAGGGATCTGCGAAAAGTACTTTCGACATTATGGCTGTAACTGAGAGATACCCTTTCTTGCCATCTATTATGGATGAGGAAGCTGCTGAACGTATCTCCGAACTGCTCCAGGAAGGATTCGTAGAAGCAAAGCGTGCTTACGCTGAGGTAAAACCCTTCCGGAAGGTTGACTTCAATGAAACACAAGGAGCGATCGTACCGGACGATACCCCTCAGGATCTTATTGATCGTATGAGAGAGGCCGGCGTACCGAAGATTGTGAAGTATGGCCCGGAAAGTGGTACTACAAGACAGGATGCCGTTGACTCTATGGCGTCTGGAAACATGTTTAGTGGTATTGGAGGTGTATCCGGTATTGAACAGGATGAGGATGGTAACTGGCGTATTGATCCGGTTAAGTTTGCCCTTGGTGCTGCCCTTGCTGGAAGTATTGGAAAGGGTAAAAACCTATTTAGAAACGGTGGTAACCCGATCAAGTACCTGGATGACATTGCAAGTAAGCATCCTAACTATGCTCAGGTTGAGTGGGAGCAAGGTATACAACCGCTACGGTTTGCACGGGCCGGAGAAAGGATCCGAACACAGATCCCGGGTACAGACGAATATGAATACTCAGCCGTAAAAAGTACCTTCCCGGACTGGATTCCTGAAGGATCACGAGACTCAGAGCTTGTGAACCGTGTTGCTGATCTTATAGAAAATAAAGAAACGCCGAGAAGCAATGCTAACCGGCAGAAGGAACTTATTGATATCGTTGCGCAGCGTATAGATGACAAGATACAAATAATAAATGATAACCCTCAGATAGAGGGCTTGAAGAGTGATCCTATTGATATTGATGCAGTATCTAACGAGTGGAAGGAGAACGCTCACTTGATTACCGGAGGATCTCCAAGTCAAAGTATTCTCGGAGATGCCAGAGCAGGACAAGGAGGAACAGGAAAAGGATCACAGCCCCGAGACCCTCAAAACCTAACTCAAGAAGTAAAAGCGAGAGCGGAAGAAGACTTAAAAAATATAGAAGATTCAACATACAGTGATGATCCCACAAAAAAGATAGAAAGTAAAAAAGAGGCGTTACAGCAGTACATGGCCTTTGATAGCACAGAAGACGGTTTTGCAGAGTATGTACCTGAATTTACACAACGTCTCAGCGTAACTGATCTTAATCCTCAGGACTACACAGACATCAGCGGATGGAAGGGTGGTATCCGAGACATGTACCGAAACACAGAGCGTGTTACCGGAAAGGACTGGCCGAAGGTAAAAGAGATTCTGTTTGATCCTTTTGACGCCTCTAAGTCTAGGTATGTTGACGAACAAAAAAACCGCTTGAAGGAGCTTGATCAGGGTGTTGTAAATAAGTTTGATATCCAGAAGAAAAGTGATGAATCTCGGGCAATCATGAACTACGGTGAGGGAATTACATCCCGGGCCGAGGTGATTGAGGAATTCGGTAGAGACCGAGCAAACGACATCTTTGAAGCCGAGCGATGGTTTAGAGCTAAGTACGATGAAATGCTTGATGAGGCAAATGCTGTAATACGCCAGGTATATCCGACAAATCCAGAAAAGATTATCCCGAAGCGTCAAAACTACTTCCGACACTTCCAGGAGATTGGAGACGGCTTTACTGACATACAGCAGCTTTTTGATACTCCGGCCCAGATTGATCCTCGGCTTGAGGGTATATCAGCCTTTACAACCCCTCGTAGCAAGTGGCTATCCTTTGCACAGCGTCGATCCGGAAAGATGACGTCTGATCGTGATGCTGTTGGTGGTTTCTTAAACTATTTGCAGCCGTTTGCATTTACAAAGCACATCACTCCACATATTGGAAACATGCGTAAGTTTGCTAATCACTTAGCTGAAAACACAGCTGAGACAGACACAGCATTAAATAACTACATACGATCGATGCAGGAATACGCCAACAGTCTTGCAGGTAAAACTAATCCGGCTGATCGTTATATTCAAAATATTATTCCAGGAGGGCGTAAGACATTTAGAGTACTGAACTGGGGTAACAAGCGTGTAAAGGCTAACACTATTCTCGGTAACCTAGCATCAACCTGGGCGCAGATCTACAACGTGCCTCAGGCCATTGGTAATGCCGGAGTAACTAACTCTACTTATGGTGCTGCTCGCACAATTGGCCAGAACTTTGCTGATAACTATGCAATGCAGCAGTCTCGCTTTATTGCTGAACGATACTCAGATCGAATGTATAACAAGTATAGCGTCGGTATTCTTGAGAACTCTAAAGACTTTGCCGGCTGGCTAACAAGTGTATTTGATGAAATAGGAACTAAATTCTCCTGGAACGCTTTTTATGAAAAGGCTATTGATGAAGGTATAGAGAACCCGATCAAGTACGCTGATGACAAAACACGCCGTATGGTGGCCGGTCGTGGTGTTGGAGAGGTACCGCTTATGCAGAAAGCAAAGACATTTCAGCTGATCGCTCCGTTTCAGCTTGAGGTACAGAACCTTTGGCACGTACTCGGAGACAACGTAAGCAAGAAGCAGTTTGGTGCTATTGCTACAACCTTTGTGACAATCTTCTTGATGAACCGTGTAGCTGAGGAGATACGTGGATCAGACGTAGCCTTTGACCCGATAAATGCAACCTGGGAAGCCTACAAGCTATTCGAGAGTGATCCAAACAAGGCTCGTGGTGCAGTATCAGCCGGAGGTCGTCTACTCGGGGAGGTTGGATCGAACGTTGTATTTGGCCAGACATTTGCAGCTATGTATCCTCGGTATGGTACTGAGATCGGTGGAGTACAGCTACCTACCAGAGAGGAATTCTTTGGAGATGAGGATCCTACACGTTTCGGATCCGGTATCCTCGCAATGAAAGGCCTTCAAGACCCTCTATTTAAGCTCCTACCGCCTTTTGGTGGCTCGCAGGTAAAGAAGACCGTCTCGGGTGCGCAAGCCCTTAGAAGCGGAGATGTCGTTCGTGGAGACGGTGAGCTGATGTTTGAGGTTGACTCCGATAACCCGGTATCTGTTGTGCAGAACCTAATGTTTGGCCCGTACTCAACCGATGAGGCTCGGGAATACTTTAGTCAGGATAGTGAGGATCGCATCCTGGAGCTAGAGATGGAAGCAATGTATGAGGAGAATCAGGAACTGATTGAAGACGGGCAGCGTGATGTAGCAGAAGATAACGTGGAAGCCCTCCGGCCTCAGGCGTGGGAAGCGTACAAAAAGGTAAAAACAAGTAAGACTCGGGAGAAGACCGAGGAAAATATTGAAAAGATGCTACCGGTAGTACGCCAGAACAAAGCAATGATCCGGAACGGAAACGAAGAAGCTGCGCAGCAGGTGGTAGAAGATATGACTGAAGAGGAATACGCAGCGTATGAGGATGCCCGTGATCGCTACGAAACAGATGAATTTACCTGGGAGACAGATGACGAAGGCAAGGGAATCATCCGAACCATTGGAACCTACGCTAAAGCCGTCGGAACTGATCCGATGACAGCCTTTGATCATCTCTTTAATGGTGAGAAGATCCGGCGTACCGACAACGGAACTATCATTGTCTACCGTATGTCTCTTGATGAAAGTCAGCAGATGCGAGCTGATCTCGGAGCTTACGCTACAACCACAGAGCTGGAGCTTGATCACAAGTTACCGCTACAAATAGGCGGATCTAACAGTGAAGAAAATCTTGAACTGGTACCGGTAGATGAGCATAGAGACTACACAAGGATCGGTAACCATATCGGTCGCAGGTTGCGAGAAGGTGAACTCAGCAAGTATGAGGCCCAAAATCTGATGATGCTATACCGAAAAGGTAAGATTGCAGACCGAGATGTATTTGACTTTCAATCGGGTGATGATATCGAGGATCTAACTAGATTCTAATCGAGTGGTATAATTAAAGATGTCAGATTGTAGTAACCTTTTAATAATAACTTTTCAATGAGCAATGACTACAACCAGGCTTCTGAAAACAGAATAATAATCAATTATCTTAAGGATGAGATAAAAGCCCTCGAATCACGACTAGCGTTACTCGATAAGAAGAATAATGAAGCATATGTAACGAAGTCTGAGTACGAACCCGTAAGAAAAATTGTATACGGTATCGTCAGCTTGGTGCTAGTAGCCTTTATGACAGCCTTAATTGCATTGGTAATTAGATAAAACTATGAAGTCACTTATAGATAAATTTATTTGGTATCTGATCTTAG
>Ga0136604_1000994_pt1 | contig 13200 bp, 13 predicted proteins | sample AntRauFillE10628_FD_104928 | JGI IMG/M metagenome (GOLD analysis project Ga0136604, IMG submission 104928) | Saline lake microbial communities from Rauer Islands, Antarctica - Metagenome Filla E10 #628 | ecosystem: Environmental > Aquatic > Non-marine Saline and Alkaline > Saline | place... | reverse complement strand
TCTTCACTGTTCAATCCCTTTTGGCGGGGATTTGGTATTTTTATTTATCTAACTCAAAGCGGGTAGCGGAAACCCTGATCACCCGAATTGATGGTGGGCTTATTTATACTAGAGGGGAGCAACTGCTAATGCCAAAGGAAGAGTCGGGTAACGCAAAGGGTTAAGCTAAGTTTGGTGGGTAGTTTAAGATGACTATTGCAGGATATTATAATCAGAATTTCAAGTAATTCCGCTGGTCTTAATATTTCGGATAAGAAAGCTTAAACTATCAATCCTCCCTTAAACTATAGCCCAGGTAGACTAAGTCTTTTTCTATCTGTTTTCCAATAAAATTAGCTTCTGGCTTTATTATGGCCTTGTTTGGATTTATCTCTTTTTGACGATAGTCGCTATGAATACGATTACTGCCTGTGCCTTTTAGCATTTCGGGCGAGTAGTCAATTTTTAAGAAGTCGCAGAGTCTTTTTAATTCTGTTTCTGGCTGTATTAATAGATCTTCAAACTTGAGGGTAATGAGCTGCACATCTGCCTGCGAGCGGAGAAACCACAAATAGTTTACGCTATGCTGCCAGTAGTTTAGAGCAGTTTGTAAATCACAGCCAGTGCGCTGCATTTTAGAGGGAATGCAAGAGCGGCCATCGCGAGTAATAAAGATGATTTTTTTGGAGCGCAGCAATTTTTGGTAGACCAAAGCTTTGCCCTTTTCTGGCTGATTGTTACTTTCTAAAAAGCCTAATTGCTCAGTAGTAATTTTGTTGCCCCAAGTAGGGAAGTGCGAACGAGAAGCATCCTTTTGACAAGCCTTTATAAAAAGCTTTAAACGCTCGGCAGATTCCTGCGCATCTGGCCCCCGAGCCACAGAAACCAAGTGCTTTTGAGCATGAGCTTCGAGCGCAATTTCCAGTTTAGGATGCGCATCTAGTAGGGAGGCGATAAGGGAAGTACCCCCACGGCCCGCTCCAAGAACGAGGATGTTAAATTTTTTCTTTGACCAAATCACAGCGCTAAGTACGTAAAAACGTGAGTTCGGCGTAAAATTATAGTCTCAGATTTTCAAGAAAAAGAAAAGACCAATCTAAATGGTGTAGCTGTAGAGGTTAAAAAGCACCATTCTCTAGCGCAATTAGTGCGGTCTTTCTTTAATATTCGCCTTATCTTTGCCTTTCATTTTTGAAAACCCTCATGGACCAAAGTTTGCAAGCCACCACGGTAGAGACCGCAAAAGAACTGGGCTTACTGCCCGAAGAGTTTGAAAAAATCAACGAAATTTTAGGACGCGTGCCTAACTTCAATGAGCTGAGTATTTACTCGGTAATGTGGAGTGAACACTGTTCTTATAAAAACTCCATTGTTTGGTTAAAAACCTTACCCAAAGATGGACCTCATATGCTGGTGAAAGCGGGTGAGGAAAACGCAGGACTAGTAGATATTGGCGACGGCTTAGCCTGTGCTTTTAAGATTGAAAGTCACAATCACCCTTCGGCCTTAGAGCCCTATCAAGGCGCTGCTACTGGCGTAGGCGGCATAAATCGCGATATTTTCACCATGGGTGCTCGCCCAATAGCACAGATGAATTCTCTACGTTTTGGCTCGCCCGACAGTGAAAGAACCAAGTGGCTATTGAAAGGAGTAACCAAAGGAATTGGCGATTATGGTAACTCTTTTGGAGTGCCTACGGTAGGAGGAGAAGTTTATTTTGATCCCTGCTACGAGCAAAACCCTTTGGTGAATGCTTTTTCAGCCGGTATATTAAATACCGAAAAAGACAAAATGATTAGCGCTAAAAGTGGCGGTCCGGGTAATCCCGTTTTTATTATCGGTTCTTATACTGGTAAGGATGGTATTGCGGGTGCCGCTTTTGCTTCAAAAGATTTAACCGATGCTTCCGCAGATGATATTCCCTCGGTACAAGTGGGCGATCCTTTTCAGGAAAAGAAGTTATTGGAGGCAACCATGGAGCTGGCGCAAACCGGTGCTATTGTGGGTATGCAAGATATGGGAGCAGCAGGAATTACCTGTTCTACTTCCGAAATGAGTGCGGGCGGTGGCTTAGGTATGATTATTCATTTGGATAAAGTTCCTACTCGTCAAGACGATATGAAACCTTGGGAAATATTACTTTCTGAGAGTCAAGAACGCATGTTGGCCGTAATTGCTAAAGGCCGCGAGGCCGAGGTTTTAGCAATTTTTGATAAGTGGGACTTACCCTGCGCAGAGATTGGGGAAGTAATTGCGGAAGACCGTTTATCCTATTATTGGCACGGTGAGCTTATCGCTGAAACGCCTGCTCATCCTCTAGTTTTAGGAGGTGGAGCACCAGTTTATTACCGCGAGCACAAAGAACCAGCCTATTTTAAGGCGTATCAAGAATTTGATATTAATAGTATTATCGTTCCCGAAGATCTTCGGGCGGTAGCGAAAGAAATGTTGGCTCACCCAAATATTGCTTCTAAGAGGTTTGTTTACGAGCAGTACGACAGTATGGTGGGCACTGTAAACATGAGTACTAATAACCCCTCTGATGCGGCGATAGTAAACCTTAAGGGTACCAACCGCGCTTTGGCGATGACGGTAGATTGTAATGCCCGTTATGTACATGCTGATCCTGAAAAAGGAACCATGATAGCGGTAGCAGAAGCGGCTCGAAATATTGTAGTAAGTGGGGGAGTTCCCTCGGCTATAACCAACTGTCTAAACTTTGGAAACCCATATCAGCCGGAGGTGTACTGGCAATTCGTGAATACTATAAAAGGTATGGCCAAGGCTTGTGAGAAGTTTAAAACGCCGGTAACAGGCGGCAATGTGAGCTTTTACAATCAAACTGTTTCTAAAGGTAAAACAGAACCAGTATTTCCCACCCCTACCATTGGTATGATTGGGATTATTGAGGATAAAAAGCATATCACTTCTTTGGGCTTTAAGCAGAAGGGCGATTTAATTTATATGATCGGTGAAAACCGTAACGATATATCTTCCTCACAGTATTTAGTTAATATACACGGGGTAGAAGCGAGCACCGCTCCCTTTTTTAGTTTAGAAGAAGAATACGCTAACCAAGAGCAGTTAAAAATGTTGATCCGCAAAGGACTTTTAGCTTCGGCACACGATGTTTCAGAAGGGGGCTTATTTGTTGCCTTAATGGAAAGCGCCATGGTGAATGATTTAGGATTTGATATTACCACCGATTCGGCTATCCGCAGCGATGCCTATTTATTTGGTGAAGCTCAGAGTAGAGTAGTGGTGTCGGTAAGTCCTAAAAACGAAGAAACCTTTATCGACTTAATGATGCTTAACGGCGTAGAGTTCGATTTAGTAGGTCACGTTACTAAAGGTTCGGTTCGCATTGACGATGAGGCTTGGGGAATGGTAAATGATTACGCTGAAATTTATGATAATGCCTTAGGCGATAAGATGAAATAGATCTTTTAAGATCACAGAAAAAGGGGTGAGCTTTTGCTTTACCCCTTTTTTTATGCTTTAAAAATTTGGGAATTTTTATTCAAGTAGGAACAGACCTGTCCAGAGAAAGGTCTGGGGTTTATGAAACTGAGGAATTTTAGCTTATGCCGCTATCGCTAAGTGGCTAGGGCTTTCGCTTGAGAAGTACTAGGTAAAATAAAAGTGGGGATTTCTAAAATTAGTCTTATCTCTAGTATTCGTTTAAGGATTTTGTATTTTTGTACTATGACTTTAGCTCTCTATATTCTTATGGCCTATGTTTTGGGCTCCATGTGTTGGAGTGTTTGGATTGGCAAATGGTTTTATAAAACAGACGTACGAGATTTTGGGAGTGGTAATGCGGGCGCTACCAATACTTACCGGGTTCTGGGTGCGCAGGCGGGTACTTTGGTTTTAATCCTCGATGCTTTAAAAGGCTTTTTAGCAGTTAAAATTGTTAGTCTTAGTCCGCTCTACGGCGAGAATGTGAGTATTTTATTATTGATTGGCTTTCTGGCCGTATTAGGTCACCTTTTTCCACTATTCGCAGACTTTAGGGGCGGCAAGGGCATTGCCACTTTATTAGGAGTAGTTATTGCTTTGCACAGCGGTGCCGCTTTAATGGCAATGGGCGTTTTTATCGCCTCACTCTTGGTAACACGTATAGTTTCGGTCTCAAGTATGGCCGCCGCTTTATCTTTACCTTTTTGGTTAATCTATCGCTTTCAAGAACCTTCACAGGTTTTAATCATATTCAGTTTTGCCATTGCCTTATTAGTGATTATTACACACCGTAAAAATTTACGGAGGTTATTAAGAGGGGAGGAGGCAAAAGTTAACTTTATTAGAAAGAACCGAGATGAGCATTAAGTACGACCTAAATCCGGCTACTGAGCAGGAAACGGAGGTGCTGGAGCAGCAGGAAGATATCTTAAAGATTGTACTCTTTAATGATGAGGTAAATAGTTTCGACTGGGTGATTTCCAGCTTAATAGAAATATGCGAGCACAGTGCCGAGCAGGCGGAGCAGTGTGCCGTTTTAACCCATTATAAGGGCAAGTGTGTGGTGAAGTCAGGCTCCTATTCTGAACTAGAACCTAAGTGCACAAGTTTACTGCAGCGCGGCCTCAGTGCAGAAATTATGTAAATTTCTTTTTTTTCTTGCCCGCGTAAATATTCTGTTTATCTTTGCAGCCCCTTACAAAAGGGTTCAGTTCTTAAGAACACAATGGCCTTGTAGCTCAACTGGATAGAGTACTTGACTACGAATCAAGCGGTTGAAGGTTCGACTCCTTCCAAGGTCACTTTTTACTGATGTTTAGCGACTCAGGATTATACAGGGTAACTGTAAACAGTTTAAATACAAACAGTTATGCAAGTTACCCAACAACTACTAAGGCAGGCAAACTGCCCACAAAGCTGCCCACAAAATAAAGTGGGGAGCGATCTAACCCATAAGGTTAAAATCAAAGATGATCACGTTCGGAAGGACGGGACATCTTTGATTTACATTCAATGCTTTCTAGACGGTATTCAGATTAGGGTACCAACTGGACTTTCGGTTAAGCCTAGTCATTTCAGTAAGACTAAACAGCGTGTTACGGGAAAGTCAGATTTGGCCGATGATTACAATTTGTTAATCGAGGAAATGGTTGGCAGGATTCACGAGCTTAGAGTTAAGTCTCGTCTAGGCCAGCTGAAGCTTAACCCGCAGGTAATTAAAGATTTCATTACAGAGAGTAGCCTCAGTGTTGATTTCCTCGCCTACATGAAGTGGAAAATTGAGCAGCGAAAGTCGGATATTGCTTACAATACCTTAAGGCAGCACAGAAGCACTTATACCATTTTATCTGCTTTTCAAAGCCCTATCCCTTTCAGTCAAATCAGTAATCAATTTATTAATGATTTTAAGAAAAGTCTTAGGCAAAGAGGAAACAACATTAATACGGTTGGTAATAAGATTAAGATAATTAAGACTTATCTGAATTTTGCCAAAGAAGAGGGACTTGAGTTTATATTTCCTACGAAAGCTCTAAAAGGACTAAGCGCTGAAGGCAAAAAAGAGGCTTTAAGCCATGCAGAGCTTAAAAAAGCTATCTATTTATACCAGGAGGGTTATTTACCTGAACACTTGCATAAGAGCTTAAGGTGTTTCTTATTTTCATGCTTTACAGGCTTACGCTATGGCGATGTTAAAAAACTATCGCCTGATCAGATTGTCGGGAAGTACTTAATGGTGCTGCCCGAGAAAACTAAGAAAAACGGCAAGTACATTAAAATCCCGATTAATGCGATTACTGAAGCCTTACTGGATCGGAATGGTCCTTTTCCACTGGGACCGGTACTGAGCAATCAGAAGATTAATGATAATTTGAAACTAATCGCCTCCTACATTGGTACGTCTAAAAACCTAAGCTACCACGTTAGCCGCCATACTTTTGGAACCTTGTTTTTGGAGCTGGGTGGATCCGTAGAGGTGTTGCAAAAGCTAATGGGGCATAGTAAAATGGAAGTAACTATGATTTACGCTCATATTAATGATAAGCGGAAGAATGATGAAATCGCAAATTTTGATAAACTAGTTGATTAATTACCATTATTAAGCAAAGAATACTTTAGTTTTTTAATGTATAAACTAAACACATTCGCTTATGTATGATGAACTTAATGATTTAGACAGTGATCAAATCAGTAATTTAATTTTAAACCTGCTTGACTTACTTCAGTCGGATAATGGGAAGCTATTAGAAGGAGAAGATTTAAAGCAGTACACTATTTTAATTTCACACTTAGTTATTAAGACTTCTTAAACCAAAAAGCCCCCAGCCATTTCGGTTGGGGGCTTTTTATTTACCATTCCTTCATGATATAATAATAGGGCTCTGTAAACTGAGGCGGCCTAGGAATTGAATCGACTATAATACCGCTAGTATCTAAAATCGAAATGCCATCAGCTATAATTCTTGCGGAAAAAGCTACAGTATCATTGTAAACTTTAAGCCGAAATCCAGCCCGTCTAAATTTGGTGTTGTAATAGTGATTTAAATCCTCGGACCAAAAACTATCCACTTCAAAACTGCGGACAAAATTGAATCCATCGGTAGGTGGCTTTAAATAATCATATGGCTGCACTTCAGCAGAATCAATAACCAACTCGTATGTGATTGATATTTTTTGTCCAGACGGGCTGTCGTTTTGGTCGATTTTGGTGCATGCGAAAGAGGTAAATAAAACGCAGAGTAATAGGAATAATCGCATTTCTTAAAACTTATAACCTACGCCCAAACCTAGCCTAGTAAAACGTTCTAGCCCATTAGTGTAAGTATATTCTCTTATTCCAATTCGGTAGTGGTATTCAAAAACCCACTTATTATAACGCAGTCCCGCACATTGAAAGAAACCTAAGTCTGCTTTATTACTTTGTTCAGGTCTATTATCTGAAAAACCAAATGATATTGAAGGCCCCCAATTTATATAGCTATTAAATATCCCAACTTCCCCTAAGATAGATACAAATGGCTCTACCGATAAGTAAAGTTCATTAAAACGATCCCTTGTTTGCCAATGATTAGCTGAAACTTCTATACCTAGAGCCATATTGCTGCTTTCGTAATCTACTAAGAAGCTTCTTAAGGCAAGACTTTGACCAAATGTGCTTATAACTGATTGAGAACTATTGGCGCGTGCAATAATTTCAAAACTTTGGCTGTAGCCACTTAGGCTAACCATTAGAGCTAGGAATAAAAAGTGTTTTTTCATAAATCAAAAATACTAAAACCTCAGTACTTGTCCCTCTACTTTTAGTTGATTGCCTTTTATGGTGGTTTTAAGTTCTTCAAAAATAACAACAGACTCACCCAAGGACTGCCTCTTTTTGCTATCAAAATTCAAAAGATCCTTAGCTTTTAATATTAAGTCAACTGAAAACACTTTTCCCATTTTTAAATTACTTAGATAGTCTTTCCACCATATTTCGTGTAGCCCATTACTTCCCTTCCAAGTTAGTTCATATGAATCTAAAGTGTAACCAGGTGCAGGACTATAATTTAAATCGCAGCTGACATATGGAACCTCTGGAGCTGCAGGAAGAGAAACTTGAGATGCTATCTTGAAATTGCGGTAAAAAAGAAATTGAAAAGGATTTTCAGCGTTTAGCTCAAGGCTAGAGACTGCAACGGTATCATTAATTACTCCATAATCAAGTGTTGGTAAAGTATTGAATTTAACATTTATCTCCGTTGATTTAGCTCCTTCATTAATCCCCGTTAAATCACTTAGGCTACCAAAGTATTTGGCAACATCTAAATCTTCTTGATTATAATCATACCTAAGGCTAAACAATCTTCTTTCTTTGTATAGTATTCTTTTAGACGATACTTTGTATCTAAAATCATTTACTAATGGTGCAGAACCTAGTTTCTTCCGACTAATAAAAAGAACAGTGGAGTTTGAGTCGTCATATTCGATAATCTGATTAAATAGCTGACATAAAGCAATTAATAGCTCTGTAGCTTTTATTTTAGGTACATGATTTTTAATATCAATTTCATCTACTGGAGCGCCTTGTGGTATATCATCAACTAAAGTGTTTAGGCATTGCGTGTTAAAGAATACTAGGCGCTCAAATTCCTGATCCACCCATGGTCACCAAAACCCTAAAACTGGGCATAAACAATTACTCAAGGCTGATTTTAACACGTTTAAAATCAGCCTTTTATGTTTGAACCCGAACTTCCCCTGGGTAGGTCAGACTACGCAAAAACTACGCAAGGTCTCCTGATGAATGGGGCCGAAATTACAGCTCGCGTCAAGATTCGAAATTATGAGCGCGGCGATGGCAAATGCCAAGTATTCATTCAGTGCTTCGTTAAGTCCCAAAAAGTGCTCATTCCAACAGGCGTAAATGTCGAAAAGAAGCATTTCAACGTCAAGAATCAGGAGATAAGACGGAGTCATTCCAATGCTCAGGATTATAATTTGATGATCCAAGATCTGCTTAAACGCATTCACGATATTAGAGTGAAGCAACGTTTAGGTGATATTGATGTTAGTCCTGGAACATTTAGGGATATGGTTCTAATGGAATCTATAACCGCCGATTTCTTGGCTTATATGATTTATAGAGTGAATCTTCGAAAGAATGAATTGGCCTATAATACATTTCGACATCATAAAGCTACCCACGGATTACTGCAGAAGTGTTTTGGATCATTGCCTTTTTCTGAAATTACCGATGAGAATATCTACAAGTTCCGCAGGTTTATGGAACGGCGTAATGCTCAAGAGGTAACTATTTCTGATAAGATCAAGCACCTAAAAGTTTATTTACAATCGGCAAAAAAGGAGGGATTGAAATTTAGGATGCCCAGCGCTAAAGCTGTTAAGGTGGTGCAACCGGTTAGCCTAGTCCAGGCCTTAAGTAAGGAACAACTTAAAAAGGCGATCGAATTATATAAAAAGCAATACTTAGACGATAGCATGCAGCAGGTATTGCGATTGTTTCTCTTTAGTTGCTTCTCGGGCCTTCGTTATGGAGATATCGCCAGCCTTAGCCATGATAATTTTGTGGAGAAGACTTTAATCATCACCCCACAGAAGACTAAGCGCATTGGGAAACTCTTAAAAATCCCTTTACCTAGCATTGCCATGGCTTTGGTGGATAAAGAGGATGAGAAGCCATTAGGTAATGTTATCAGTAACCAGAAAGTGAATATGAATCTAAAAAAGATTAGGCCTTATTTAGGAATGGCAAAAAATGCTAAGCTTCACTTTCACATGAGTCGTCGCACTTTTGCTACTCAGTTTCTAGAGCTTGGTGGGGATATTGAAGTATTGCAAACTATCCTTGGGCATAGCAGTCTAAAGCAGACTATGATCTATGCGCATGTAGTAGATAAAAGGCGCGAGAACCAAATGGATAATTTTAATAATCTGTTTGAGTGAAGGCTAAATCATGGTTTGCTTTAAACTCTCCGGACCTTGATGCAGAAGAAGGAGAAGTAACCCGAATTATGCCCACCTTAATAAACCTTACAATTTCTCTGGCACTAGATGCTAATTAGATTACAAATAAAAACCCGATAGTGAGATCGGGTTTTTTGCTTTTAATAATTAGGGTAATCAGTCACTTTTAAATGTATGTAGGGAAAGTCATCCGTCAAATTTTTTTCTGCAAGTCTTTTTCGTTCTGCTCGAATAACTGCCGAAATTCTTTGATTTGGCATTGCCCCTTCAATTTTTAACTCAAGTGGTTGCCATGGGTCTCTATTAAACTCGTAGTAAAAAGTAGTAACACCTACTTCTCGCTGCCAATTCTCATCTTCATCAAGGTACTCTATTACCATTTGTCCGTTGCTCGTCACCAGATACTCTGTGTAATAATGGTCATAGCCCGTTTCATCACAGCTCATGAGGGAAAAAATGAGGGCCGATAATAGCGATGTGATTAATCTTTTTTTCATAAAAATATTACTAGGCTTCAAAATTACAATTTTAAAACCTGCGCTTCTGCAATTACAGCATCGTCTATTTGACGAATATTAAGCTTCACCAGCTCCAAAAGGCAAATCCATTCTCGTAGGCTTTGGCGGTTTAAAAGCTGGGCTCGGTTCCAGCTTTGTCCGTCCAAAAGGAAATAAACGCGCAGCACTTTTGCCAGGCTAAGGGTGTAAAGGAACTCTTTCCAATAAACTTCATGCAAGCCGCCGCTGCCTTTCCAGAGAAGGGTTTGATTGTAGCCTTCGAAATTGTTAAAGTTTAAATCGCTGCTTACTTGCGGCAGTTCAGGATCATTATCCCAAGTGCCTGCTAGGTAATAATGAAACTTCCTCCAAAGCAAGAATTGTTGCGGCACATCGGCATTTAAAGAAAGGGAAGAAACGGGCCTCCACCAAAGCCCAGGGTAATTAGCATCCATGCGACTGTCTCCTGGATATTCCCGCCAAGCAGGATCCACTTCATTAAATCCGTAGCGCATGGCCAAGGTGCTAAAGCTGCTGCTAAGCGTTTCACTGCCTTGTTCGGATTCTATTCCTTCTAAGCTGCCAGCCCACGAGGCACTAGCAAGCTCAGCATCGCTTTGGCTATAGCTATACTGCAAATGATAAGTTCTTTTTTCGCGATGAATCACTTCCAGGCGAATAACCTTATCTCGCAAGCTATGGCCTATTGGGCTTTTTAAAGAGTCACCACGCGGAATAAATCGCAGGGTATTGTCATTATTAGAAAAATCAATTCTTTGATTAAATAGCAGTGCCAGCTCACGCAGTAGTTGCACCGCTTCAATATCCGGTAAATGCCTTTGGTACTCAATTTGGGTATTGGGTAAAACAGTACCAGGAACATTTTCCTCCATGGTATTTAAGCTAACGGTATTGAAAAAAACAAGCTGTTGGATTTCGGAATTTTCCATCAGTTCGCCGCTCAAGCTAAAGCTTTTTTCGGTGGCAATGTGCTGCAATATTTTAAAGACCTTTAAAAAAGGCACCATCGGGTTGTAGCGTTTTATGGAACCTTGGATTAGTTGTTGCCACTTAGCTGGATGGCTGTCTGGCGATTGCCCAGCAAGGGTGCCTGCGAGAGCTTCATAATAATATTTATTAAAGCGCACCTGATCGAACTCTTGGTATTCGGTGCTATCGCTCCATTCATCCGCTTCAAAGTGACGCCAGAACTCAACGAAGCGATCTAAATTGCCATTGTCATCGACAACCACACTATTAATTTGAGCGGGCCACCAAATGTCGCCTTGAAGACTGGGCAGATCTACTGGAGCAAATATATAATCACTATTAGCCTGAGTATTTATAGTAAGAGCATGATCGTAGATATTTACTGGATTGGCATCTGGATAAGTAAATTGACGCAAGCTTAAATTGCTAAGTCGCTGCAAGAGGTAGCCCATCTTCCCGGCAAAACTTACTTCCCAAGTGGATTCATTTTCATCTAGAAAGAAAAGCGGGCCGCGGCTCCATTCTTGCCCAAATAGTAGAACTTCTACTTCAAGGCTAATTTCAGCAAGGCGCCTTGCATCTATATCAATGAAGTGAGCCAATTGAACTTTGTTCTTGGCTGATTTGGGCAGATTAAAGCGCCAGCTTTTTAAATCGGCATTTTGATTAACGACATGAAATATTTCCTCCCAAGCGATTTCTTCATTGGGCGCGAGTTCTAAAGCTCCTTTAGACGATACGATTTCCAGCATAGGAGAAGTTTTGATCGGGGATTAGTTTAAGCTCTAGCTCCAAGGTGTACTTAGTGAAGTTGTTACTATGATAGGTTGGGATTTTCTCAAAGCTCTCTAGGTAAACAGGAATATAGTCTTGGCCTAAAATGATAAAGCGCTGGCTGCTGAGAAGCAGATCCTGCAGGCGATGAATTTCTTCACTGGTTAAGAAACCGCTGCGGACAATAAAACTATCCTGCTTGGAAATTTGATAGGTGCTGTAGCCTGACTCTTGATAAGGGGTATTATAGGCTTGCTTGGTTTGGCTGGTTAGTGCCTTTACTTGGGTAGATAGTTCTTTCGATCCGCTAAAAGATACCGTTTCTAAAATTCCAAATCCATTCTTAAAGGCAAGATATATGGTATCGATGCTGTTCTCTATCCGAAGGTTAAAGCGCATCTTATTTGAGATGAGCTGCGTGGTATTTTGGCGTTGAATCCAAATTTCATAATAGATTACCTCTTCGTCTACACTTTGGCCATTTAATGCAAAGCTGTAATGAGCAGGAATCATCTTTAAATCATATTCCTGAGCAGTAAAAGTTAAGGCCACTCGTTCGCCCAGTGAACCATTGGCTCCGTATAGCTTTACAATTACCCAAAAATTGGTGTAGATGGTGGTGTTTAGAAAACCTAGAAAAGCAGGTTGATCGAGATCAACCTTAAAAGAGCTTTTCCAGGTTAAGAATCTAGGGCCCCAATCGGCTAGAAAGGAATGCTCCAATTTGTCTTTTTCACTGTAACCGCCATTTAAGGCCAAGGCTTGCCCTTGATTGCTGAGTCGCTGTGCCGAAACAGGACTACCAAAAGCTTCCGCTGCAGAAACTTCAAATTCGCACATCTGCGCATTAAGATCTAGCACGCTCATAAGATTGGGAGAAGGTAAAATCACCTTATCCAAAGCTTTTAAAAGTGGGCTAATATCAAAAGCGACACGGTTTTCAATGGGTACGCGTTCCCATTCTACTCGTTCCCAATTGGCCGCGCCTCGGTAGCGGTAAAGAATATTTAGAATTAAGCGAAAGTTGGGCCGCTCAACTGGACTAAGACCTGCTTGACTTACAAAAAAGGAATAGCCCACATTGCCGCTGGTGAAAAGAATATCATAAGCAGGGCTCTTTACTTTGGCATCAAAGAAAATACGATCATTACTTTGGGATATTTCAAAATCGCGATCGATGTAATAGTTGAGCTTTAAAGCGGGAATTAAAACATTGGCGAGATACGAAACCACGTTGCCCGCTCCCAAGGGAAGCTGCAAGCCGCTATCGTTTGGAGAGATTACAAATTCGAAATCTAAATCAATGGCGCCATCCAACCATTGCAAGCGGGCCGCATCTCCATTATTAGGTAAGCTGGCAAATTGCCAATAATGCCGAGAGATCTGCCCTGCATTGCTCAATAAATTATTGGTGCTAAACTCATAGACAATGGGGTTACGCGATAGGTTAACCGCTTCGGGGCTATGTTGAATAGTAAGGGCCATTAAAGTTGTGATTTAGATTTGATGAATTCCTCTTCCGATTGTAGCAACTCTA
>Ga0136604_1000992_pt1 | contig 13210 bp, 10 predicted proteins | sample AntRauFillE10628_FD_104928 | JGI IMG/M metagenome (GOLD analysis project Ga0136604, IMG submission 104928) | Saline lake microbial communities from Rauer Islands, Antarctica - Metagenome Filla E10 #628 | ecosystem: Environmental > Aquatic > Non-marine Saline and Alkaline > Saline | place... | reverse complement strand
TTGCGCGTCTTTATAGAAAACCAAAAGAGAGAAAGCCGCAAGAATAATTATCTCGGACTGGTGGACGACATTAAGGACTCAGTGCGCGATTACCTCAAAGGGATGAGCATTGTGGTCCTGATAATTGCTGTGCTCAACACGGTTGGTTTACTAATTATTGGAATCGACTATGCAATTTTGCTTGGTGTATTTTCTGCCTTGCTCACAGTGATTCCTTACGTAGGTGTTGTAATCGGAGCGCTAATTCCAGTTTTTGTCGCCTTTATAACAAAAGACTCATTGCTTTATCCAATGGCTGTGATAGGATTGTACTCGCTTGTGCAGTTTCTGGAAGGCAACCTCATCACACCAAGAATTTTAGGAAACACAGTTCACCTCAACCCGCTGGTAATTATTCTCGGACTTGTGATGGCAGGCTATCTGGCCGGAATCCCAGGAATGATTATGGCCATTCCAGTCCTGGCGATTATCAAGATTGGCTTTGAACACAGCAAAAGTTTAAGTGGAGTAGCGGTTCTAATGGGGGAGAAAGAATAAACGTCAATTGTAGAAAATCTTCTCTTTTTAGAGACACCACTTAGACAGTTTTTGGATGAGGAACGCGTGAACATCAATGTTTACTGAGTTGGCTCGACTTTTTCATTGCATTCGTAAATGACAAAATGAAGAACTGCGATGAATGATAGAAGAAAGAATAATACGAGCTACTTTATCAAGATAATCCCAGTAATCGTAATTTTCCTGGTGCTGGTTTTAATTTACTCACTCACCAGCAGTCATTTGGGATTACCCTCGATGAGTAATCTATTTATCGAATAATTTCGCCCTCAACGATAAAATACAAAGCCCGGTTGATGCTATGCATCGCCCGGGCTTTTTAATACCTTTAATTTGCTGAACCTATATAGGCTCAGCTCCCTGATCTGCCTCGGGAACCGGACCTCCGGTGTTGTCAATTACTTCCGGTTCTTCCAGTTCTTCCGCTTCAAAGTCAATATCTACATCATAACGCTTACTCAAGTAGTCATAGACCTCTTGCTGTCGATGTGAAAACGATCGCACCATTTTTGGAACAACCGTAATCGCGTTAGGATCATGCTCTTTAAAAAATGCTATCAAATTACTCTTGAAACTATTTGCCATTGTCGTGTCTATTTTTAATTCTGTTTTACGGATTTCTCAGCCTACGTTACAAAATACTTTACTTTTCTACAATCTCTTTTGCTCTGGAAGCGCCATCTTCAGTGATGCTGTAAAGAACATCTTCGGGTGGAAAATCACCGCTCTGACTAACTTCTTCAGCCATTGAAGGGCTTTGCTCCTTGAGTCGATGCAAAATACGATGAATATCTTTGAAAGCCAGGCCGGCCTGTCCCAGCATTTCATTGAGGTCGGAGGCCGCTATCGTCTCGCGCCCCATTTTGCTATGCACAAAGTAAAGTGCTACCAACACCATCTCATCATCTTCCGGGACAGAGAGCTGAGATAAATACGATTTGAGATCTTTTACGTTTTCATTCATTTGATTACCGAAAGGTCTAAAGTTATAAAATAGTGCATTCACTTGCTATTTCTTACAATTGAACTACACGCGGATTTTAATAAAAGGCAGGATTTGGGCCTGCCTTTGCTGAGATGTTTAATTGAGAATTTTGTGCCAGCCTAGCCACGTCTTGTTACACGAACCTCGATAGCCTTGGCATAGATAGACCAGAAGTCAAGTTATCCCTAATCGCACAGCCCAGTCAAAATCGGTCATGATAGAACTATTTCCACATTACCACTTAGATTCTCTACAAACTCACGAATGCTTAGTTGAGCACACCTTCCCAAAACCCACGCAGGACAGAGCAATCCACTTCTAACTGAAAAATGGAACAGTTTTCTCACTATAACAAGTGAATTAGAAAAACAGATAACTATGGACGACAAAGAGAAAATATCACTGCTAAATGATTTGATAACAAAAAATTACGATGCCGAAAAAGGCTACAAAGAAGCAGCTGAAAAAGAATACGACACCAACCTGAAACGCTTCATGGAGAACCATGCAGCACAGCGTTATCAGTTTGGACACGATATAAAGGGTGAGATTAAAGCGCTCGATGGAGAAATTGACAAAGGCTCAAGCATTGCCGGTGATGCACACCGAATGTGGATCAATATGAAAGTACCTATGAGCGACAATGTAGATCGCTCTCTAGCCCACGAGTGTATCAGAGGCGAAGAAAACGCACTGAAAGATTACCAGGAAGCTCGCGAGAAAATAGAATTTCCACTAAGTGCAAATAAGATACTTGATGATCATATCTTCAAGATTAAAGAGGCGATCAACTCGCTCGAAGAACTTATGCTCACCTATCAGGAAAAATCAGCTGAAGAAAATTCTTAAATACGGGTCCATTACCCAATTCAGATTAATTTATAACGATTAAGAGCTCTGCAAAAGCAGGGCTCTTTTTTTGTTAATTACCTTATTGATTTTCAAGCCCGAACAAATTTTCATTACCTTTCTGTTCTTCTCAGCTTAGAATACCCAGGTGAATGAATGACGCAAAAGTAAAACCGCAAAAACACATGGGTTATGAAAAGAATTATCAAAGAATTCGACTCGCTGAGCGATCGTCACTTCCTTATGATCAAACACCAATATCCTAAGGGGTTTGGTGATAGCGATCTCATCACTTTAAAAACATCCACCGGAGACTACTTCGATGCGCTGGAGGTAAAAACTAATGAAGCGCTCTACCTGGTGAAGGTGACTCACGATATGCTGGAACGCATAGATCAGATAGAGGAATTGACAGCCGATCAGGCAGGTGATAACTCCATTCCCGAAAGCTGGTAGATAAAAAAACCCAGACAGCGCTTAGCTCATCCGGGTTTTTTCAATTTCTAAAACAACAAGGATTTAATCTCTCTGAACCCAGGCAGAATACATCCAGTGCTTTTTCTCCAATGCTTCTGTGAGATCCTGCATCATTTTTTGAGTTCCGATATCACCAATCTCCAATGCCTCGTCCATGGCGTCAACCATGCAAGAGAGCAGAATTTCGTAATCGTGGATAAGTTCTTTCACCATGTTATCGCTGGTGATGCGCTCTTCAATCTCTTTGATTTCAGAATGCTGCAAAAATTGCGCATAGGTGCTGAAAGGGTGAGATCCAAAAACGCGAATGCGCTCTGCCAATCCATCTACAATCGTAGCGGATTCCAAATACTCCCCTTCAAACTTTTCGTGCAGTTCGAAGAAATCCGGGCCAGTGATGTTCCAGTGAAAGTTTCTGACCTTTTGGTAGAACACTCCATAATTGGCTAGTAGTTCGTTCAACTTCACCACAAGGGCCTCCATTTCGTCTCCGGTGAAGCCCAATTTTGAATATGCTTTTTCTTTTGCCATTGCTTTTTTTGATTTTATTTCAATTTCATTTTCTGTTCGTTTGGAAGAGATCTTGATTTTCGTCAGTTCACACTTTCTGTTCACTCCCCTTCCACCACTAACTTAAACCCCACACCGTGCACATTGTTGATTGAAACTTTTTTGTCGGCACTCAAATACTTCCGCAATCGGGTGATAAAAACATCCATGCTTCGGCCAACAAAATAGCTGTCATCGCCCCAAACGAGGTTGGCTACGAGCTCGCGCTCAAGCACTTTCCCCTGATGCTCACAAAGCAATTTAAGGATATCTGCCTCCTTCTTGGTGAGCTTGGTTACACTGTCATTGTGTGCAAGTTGAAAGTCGCTATAATCGAAGGAAAAGTCACCAATCTTAAAAGTTCGGTCCTGGTCGTTTGAGGTGCCTAATCTTCCTGTGCGTTTCAAAATGGCTTTGATTCGCAACAAAAACTCCTCATTGCTAAAGGGTTTGGTGATGTAGTCGTCTGCACCGGATTTGAAGCCACTAATCTTGTCCTCTGTCATCGACTTGGCTGTGAGAAATACGATGGGAACCTCCTGATCGATTTTGCGAATATCTTCTGCAAGACTAAAACCGTCTTTCTTTGGCAGCATCACATCAAGCAGGCACAAATCGTAGTCTTCGCGGTTGAACTGCTGGAGACCTTCTTTGCCGTCTTTCATGAGGTGCACCACGTAGCCCTCAGACTTGAGGTTGTCCTGGATCACAAACCCCAGATTGAAATCGTCTTCTACAAGAAGGATCTTGAGCGGTTCTTTCATGGTTATTGCCGATTCTGATTTTTTGTGTTGCTCTTCAACAAGATTGTAAAGGTACTGCCCTTCCCTAATTCGCTGTCCACATAAATTTTTCCTTTGTGCGCACTCACGATTGTTTTCACATAAAAGAGGCCGAGGCCAAAACCTTTCACATCGTGTAGATTTCCTTTGGGCACTCTGTAAAACTTATCAAAGATCAAAGCCTGCTGGTTCTTGTCAATTCCTACTCCGTTGTCGGAAATAGCGATTTTTAGACAGCCTTTTTCATTGCTGGTTTTTATATGAATTCGCGGTTCTTCCTCTGTGTACTTATGCGCGTTATCCAGAAGGTTGTAAATAATATTGGTGATGTGAACCCTGTCGCCTATCACCGAGCTGTTCTCTGCATGTAGATCAAGGGACATCTCGCCCTGATTGGCATTTAGAGAAACCTCAAATGTCTCTACCGCTGATTTTAGGATTTCGTGAAGATCCAGCTCTTCCGATTTGATATTGACTTTTTCAGGACTCAGCGTTGCTATTTGCAAGACCTTATCCACCTGTGTTTTTAGCCTGTTGTTTTCACTGTGAATAATCTTCGCATACTGATTCAGTCGGTCGGGATCATTGGCGATATCCCTTTTCATCAGTACTTCGCTGCTAAGCGAAATGGTGGAGATCGGAGTCTTTAACTCGTGAGTCATGTTGTTGATGAAGTCCGTTTTCACCTCGCTCAATCTCTTTTGCTTGAGCATGATCACTATGGCGTAGGAAAAGAAAATGACGACCATCAGAATCATGATGCTCGAAAAAATCCAAAAGTCGAGCTGCGACAGAATGAAGGCAGACTTGTTTGGAAAATAGACGCCAAAGTAGTGCCCGTCTTTGTCGAAGCGCTTCTTAAAGCTCACATCTTCAGACTGCACTTCATTGTCCGGAGCGTTAAAATCCACTTTACTGCCAAAGACAATGGAGTCTGTGAAACAGTCGTAGATGCCGTATTCAAAATCTTGTTTGAGGTTGCTGTTGGCAAAGCTTTGTTTGAGTAACGACTCTAGCAAATAAGGGTGCAACGTGTCGTTGATATTCGCCACGTAGTAGTTGTTGCTCATCTGCTGCACGGGCTCCACACCGGCCGAGTCCTGATTGATAGTCATGATCTGATCGACCACAGAAGTCATGGCGATCACCACCCGGTCATTAAATTGTTTTTGCTGAAGGTTAAAAGCTTTATTCACCCAATAGATCTGGGTGACTACAATGCCGACAAGGGAGATCACGGCAAGGATAATGACGATGTAGATTGTTCTTCTGCTCATTTCTATTCAAAAATAGCAAAGGAGAGGTTACTGAAACTTCCGGTTAACAGATCGTTAACAGCCAGTAGTCTACAAACTGAGCAGGTCTTTAAATTTTGAAGACTGCCTGCGAGACACTTCCACATGGGAACCATCCCGAAGCTGCACCCGTAGTCCGCCATTAAACCAGTTTTCGATATCCTCTACCCAGCGCAGGTTGATGATAAACTTTCGATTGGCACGGAAAAACACTTTTGGATCGAGACGTTCTTCCAGCGCATTGAGCGATTTTAAAACCAGAGGCTTGTTGTCGCCAAAAAACACGCGAACGTAGTTTCCTTCCGATTCAAATTTGCGAATGTCTTTGAGTGTGACAAACCAGCATTTCTCACCGTCTTTCAGAAATATTTGATTTTCGAGGTTGAGCACTTCAGAACTGGTACTGGCTTCGGTCGGGGCTTCAGCACTTGCCCTTCGCGACTTCACCTTTTCCAATGACTCTTCCAACCGCTCTTCTTCAACAGGCTTAAGCACGTAGTCGAGGGCATTTACCTCAAATGCTTTTAGCGCGTACTCGTCAAAGGCAGTGACGAAAATCACCTGAGGCACATCATTCAACCGCTCCAGCACTTCAAAACCTGTCATGTCGGGCATTTGAATATCCAGGAAAACCAGGTCGGGCTTCAACTTGTCGATCAGCTCAATGGCCTCTTCGCCATTGCTGGCCTCTCCCGCAATTTCCACTTCTGTAAATGCTTTTAGCTGGCTGGCCAGTTCCCTTCGCGCCAACCGCTCATCGTCAACTATTATTGTTTTCATACTGTTTTGTTGATTGAATGGGAATTGTCAATCGCGCTACTACTTTATCGCGATCGCGCATCTCATTGAGTTCAAAAGTTGCTTTGTCGCCAAATAACAACTCAAGGCGTTTTTTGGTATTGCTGATTCCAAATCCTTTTTCGCCTTTTTGTTTGATCAACCGTCCGCTGTTGGCTACTTCAATCATGAGATCTCCATTTTCTCGCCAGCATCTGACGGATACTATGCCACCTTCTTTTTGTCTTGAAATCCCGTGTTTAACTGCATTTTCTACAATCGTCTGAATCATAAGCGGAGGAACCTGAAGTTCCAAAACACCGGGTTCTACCTCTACCTCAACCTGAAGCCTTTCTTCAAAACGAATCTGTTCGATAGACAGGTATTTCTGTACCACATCCAGTTCTTCGCTGAGCGAAACGGTACTTTTTCTGCCCAGCAAAAGCGTGTTACGCAACATGCTGCTGAGAGTGGTTATCGCCTCCTTTGCATTGGCCGGCTGATCGTCTATCAGCGCGCGAATGCTGTTCATGCTGTTAAACATAAAGTGCGGGTTCATCTGCGCCTTAAAGCTATTGAGCTCCATCTCGGAGTTGGCCGCCTTCAGTTCCAGCTTTTCAATCTCTTCGCGCTTAAAGTTTTCGAAGGCTTTCACAGTGAAATAAATCGCGAGCCACAGCAGAAAAGGAAACGAAAAGTTGGAGACGTACACCAGCAATTCGAAATCGTCAAAAACAAGGATCGGAGCAATGGTGGGTAAAAACAGGTCGGAAACGCTGCCGTAGAGCAAGATGAGCATCGTCCCCATCAGCACCGCACTGAGAAAAACGCGAGGCAGCAGAAAGAGAACACCCCTGCGCTCCCACTGAAGCCTGTGCAGGACGAGCCTAAAAGTGTGGGAAATCAAAATTCCGAAAGCGAAGATCAGCCCGGCAGAAATCACTGCCTCGCGGTTGAGCTCCCCCGGAGTGAGAAACGCCCGAAACAAAACCACCAACACAAACACCAGCCAGCCAACAACCTGTGCCGGCCAGTAGAGATATTTTTTCCTTTGCGTCCGCTTCTCTCGCATGGGACTAAGGTAAGATGTCTGCGGATTTTGAAGGAAGGAAATTTGATGAGTGGTGGCTATGAAAACTTCAAAGAGGCCGCCAATAGTATATTATAGAAACAGTAAAATATATTTCACCCGGATTCTTACTACTACCTATACTTGTTTTGGGTGAACAATTTCCTGAAGACCTTGTTTGAACCAGAGAACTACATGGAAAAATAGAACAGGTCAAACGATTCTGTAAGATCTAAAATGAGCGAATGGGATTTTTTGAAGCTTGTTTCATTTCTTCTGATATGACAGATTTTCCAGTATTTATATTGAATTAGTGCGGCTTCTGGCCGCATTTGTTTAACATAAATCCAAAATCAATGGAAAAACGAAATTACTTTTCTACGGGCGTTTTTACCCCTCCCTACAAAACACTGACTTCCAGTGTTAAATCAACTTTACTAATCTGCATGATGATTTGCTTTAGCAGCTTTTTGAGAGGGCAACAAGACAGTTTGTGGACTGCCGGAAACAGATCAATCGACATGGACAATGAAACTGGTTCTCCTGTTTCCGTAACACTGCCTACATCAACATTAGCCGATGGCTACAGCGGAGCAGTAGCTAGCCACGCAACGAACGTGCAATATGACGAAAAGGGGAATCTACTCTTTTTTATAATAGATGGAAGAATTTATGACGAAGACGGTGAGCTCATTGCCGACAGTGAGCTCGATTCCAATTGTCAGGAGTGTCTTTCAGAAGGAATGCACGATGTTTCAATCGTGAAGCGACCTGGCACGTGTGATCAGTATTACATCTTTTGGGGAAACAGAATCGATCCAGAAGCATTTACCTATGGACTGGAAATGGCGGTGCTCGACCTTCGAGTTGTCTCTGACGAGAATGTAGACAACTGCGGTTTGGACCCAGTTCTTATTAACTGGACAAGCCTGAAAAGCACTTATGGAAACAACAACCCCAACCACCCATTTTATGACTTTATCAATCAATTGTTTCCCGATGGTCAGGTAACCTCTAATCCTAACGACCCCGATGTTTCGGGCGATTCAGTAAATCCTGATTTCGGTGTTTACGGCAGTTACCACAGCGATTCAGACTATCTGGAGGCGCATTACCAGGTAAGTGATTACTCTATTCCTATCCCTGTTTCAGAAGAAGCTGGCAATCACACTACCAGACTTGATTTTGACATTGTGGATGGTAATTTAGCCGGTGAAAAAACACTTTTCGTGATGACCTCCAAAAGGCTTACCGTGTATAAGATTACCTCACAAGGCGTATTTTTTGAAGAAGATTTTACCACCCCTGGAAATTCTTTCGAATCCGTTGATTGGGGTGAGGGCAAAAATCAATTTATTGCTATGGAGGCAATCAAACACAATAGTACTTACTATGTAGCTATTTCAGACGGTGGTGTTATTTGCACGAATAGTGACGCAGGCTCTTACGATCCAGACAATGCGACCGGTAAAAATTTATACTTTTTGTCGATTGATCCATTTGACTATACCATCTTCAGTCAAGACAAAATTGACACTCACAAGGAGCTTGAGGAAGGTAAGATTGCCGACCTCGCTTTTTCTACCGAGGGTAGCTACCTTTATTTCAACACGGAATATTCCATTGACGACAGCGAAGATCCGTTTCTGTACTATCTTGATATAGATGAATTATTGTTCAACGGGACAGTGGACATTGGCTCAGTGTCGACTCCAACCCTGAGTGATTACGACAGGTTAAAGTTGGCTTCTGCCCAGATCATGGCGCACGAGTTCAATGACGAACCGAGCATTTATTATGTTAACAAGAGTGGGGCTCTCGGATACTTGTGTGTTCTTGAAGGCAGTGATGACCCTACAAGTTCTACGTACCACCACGATGAAATTTTGCTTGGCCCGATAAGTCCCAGCTCTGTTGACGGAGGAGCAGGCTTGGAGGACAGCAACAACAACAATCTTGATTTTTACGCTCTAAACAAGCAAAATTTTGCTCCACAGCAAGCCGAAGAACTGGCACTGGAAGAGTGTTGCGAATGGCAAGACCTAAACCAGAATGAATTAATGGAAGGGTATACGACCGCTGCCAATGAAGATTGGGACGCAGACAACAACCCCTTTGATACCGATGGTGAAAACACAGTTACCTTTTGTGATGACCTCGTTTTTGAAGATGGGGCGCATATCGATATTACCGATATGACTTTCATCTTTACTGAAGACGCAGAGATGATTATTGAAAAGGGAGCGAATGTTTGGCTAGATGGATCAACACTTACTTCAGTGTGCGAAAAGATGTGGCCTGGTGTTGACCTCTTAGGCACTGCTCAAGCTGACCAGGCCCCCATTTATGGTGTTGACCAGGGATTCCTTTTACTTGAAGCCAACAGTGTTATTGAAAATGCAATGACCGCTGTTGCAGTCGGGCAGAATGATGGGTTTTACCCTCCCTATTATTATCTGACAAATAATTCTGGTGGAATTATTCAGGCTAAAAACAGTACGTTCAGGAATAACTACAGAGGCGTAGTTATGTATCCGTACCACAACGAAATAAACGGTACTCTTTATAATAACTTCAGCTATTTCAATAGTTGCTTATTCGAAACCACCCCTGGAGGACTATATGACGACCTTGCCCCTCGAGACCAACTGGCGCTCTACGAGGTAGATGGCATTAGAGTTCGGAATTGCTCTTTCCAAAACAACGCTTCATATACAACTTATGATGGTGCTGAGCGAGGAATGGGAGTCGTTGCTGCACTGTCTTCATTTTTAATTGAAGGTAATGGCTCGACATCAAACTTTGTGAACCTCTTTCATGGAATTAATGCGCAGGCCTGTCTTCCCTACACTTGTCGCGACATGATTTTCCACGATAATGCCTATGGGATTTACAACAGTTATACAGACAACCCTGAGATATATGAGAACTTTTTTGAAATCCCTGATAAGGATTCGAAATACGGTGTGAAAATTCCTATTGGAGTTTATCTTACGAATAGCACCGGTTACAAAGTGACTCGTAATGACCTGCAAGGCATTTATGCTCAACAGGCATTTGCCATTGGAACCAGAGTGCACAACTCAGGTGGTGACGACAACTACATATACAAAAATAACTTCGACAACCTACGTTATGGAACTTATGTGAAGGCTAATAATAGAGAAGGAAGTGGACAAAGAGGACTTCAAGTACTCTGTAATAACTATTCTACAGGAACCCTGGATATCTATGTTGCTTCTAATTCACAATGGAAAGACGACCAGGGCGGTTACCAGGGTAGCACTTATGGGGATATACAAGCGGGAAACAAATTCAGTGAGTCTATTCCGAATTGCTCTTCTGGACAATTTGATGTTAAAATTCATGAATGGAATTTTTTAACTACCGATTATTACGCTTTTGATGACCCATACTATATTCCGGACTGTCAATCCTTTAGCAACCACCCAGATCCGCAATACGATCCATACGATGGAAATTCTTTGTTAGAGGTTGTGAATGAAGGAATTCAAGTTTCTACTGCAAATTGCCCAACCAACTTCCAGGGCCACGATTTGGGAGGCCATGGCGGTCACGGTGTGGTACCGCAAAATTGGATTTCCAGAAAAGACATGCTGAATGATGTTGAAGCAGGTATTGCCGATACCTGGAATGTCTATCACCAAACTGTTGATAAGGATAGCACGGAATACGTCATTCAGGTGTTGGAAAACGCATACTCAGAAGAATCTACTTATGTAAGAAATCTATTGCTTCAAAAATACCCTCTGAGTAAAGATGTACTCATCAAATTGATAGAGGAAGGCGAGTATATGGACGACTGGCACCTCACGCAAATTATGGTGGCAAATGCCCCGCTCGACCATGAAATTATGCACTTTCTCATTCAATCTGAATTACTTTCAGAATTCCACCTGCAATTCATAAGAGATGCAGACGGTGGTGACAATCTACGACAGGTTTTGGAAGCAGAATTGAGTGGTCTTTATCAGGAACGCGATGCGATAAGGGATGGGTTGACCCGTGATTATTTGCTCACTTTCACAGACTCAACTTTAAGCCTGGATTCTTCAACTGTTATCTTTAAGAATGAATATGAAAATCTGTGGAGCGAATACCCAAATCACCTAAGCAGAGCAAAAATGTTTTTGAGAGAGCAACAACCCGATAGCGCGCTTGTAATAGTCAATGAAATCGATGACCAGCAACTGAGAACACACTGGCAGGATTTCATTAGCCTATCTCAAACGACTGTTTCCACAGAGTTGGACTCAGCAACGATTGCCCAAATGGAAACAGAGTGGTTGGATACTTCAAACCCTTTGGGGCCTGTGTATTTGGGGATTCTTCAGGCCAACCAGGCCACCGATGAATCGCTTGATGCGGAGTTTCCAACTTCCAACAGGAGCATGAGCATGAGCATTAACCTGAATAATAATGCTAGAAATGAGGAGAAAGGATTCATTGGAGTTTATCCTAACCCTGCCGATGTAGAGGTATTCATTGAGTACCCAGTTGACGCTCAGGAAATGGAATCCAGGTTGGAAATCAGAAACCTCGATGGCAGACTTATTCGAACAATTCCACTGAAACAACAGAATGGAATTGTCTCACTATTCTCTGCCGATTGGTCTCCGGGAATGTATCTCATTTCATTTATCGTAGATGGTAGACAAATGGCTACTGAGAAGTTTACGGTTGTACATTAATAATCAAAACCTCACTCTCGCTGCGCGGGAGTGAGGTTAATTTCAATACTTATGAAAAAATTTCTCCTACTGATATTATTGATTGCACCTCTTGTCGCTTCAACGCAAACCACCTGGAACCGGGTTTACGAAAACCCACTGGTAGATTTTGGTTATGGTTATGACGTGCCTTCTGGTATGTTTTTGACTGACGATCACATTCTGGTCTTTTGTGAAGCCGGTTTTTGCAATAACTGTGAAGGTAGTAACTACAGATTGAAATTCTATAAAATGGATTACTCTGGGAATGTGATAGACACCGTAAGATATCCCACTGAAACCGATGAATTTTATTGGATAAATGGTCAATCTCAGTTTTACGGCATGTTCAAAAATAATCAAGATGAGATAATGGGAATATTCCGTCACTACCCTGACAACTCTCAGCTCGAGCTTTATCATAACACATTAGTCCATTTCGATGACAACTTAAATATTACCTCTACTGATACTTTATGGAATTTTAGTAACGAAACTGAAAGGTTCGATCGTGTTGAAAACAGTTTAGAAACGCAGGATTCAAGTTATCTCATCTCTGGCCACACTGTTCCCATTATCAATGAAGGTCTAAACGATGTTGACGGTTTTATGGCAAAGATCAACCCTGAAACCGGAGACTCTATCTGGCACCAGGAATACCCAGATCTTTTTAGCATTCACAAAATTGAAGTTCAGGATCCCGATCATATCTGGGCCATTGCGGGAAAAAGATTTTCGGGCCAGCCCGAATACGAATATGTTCTGCTAAAAATGGACAACGAAGGAAATATCCTCAAAAGCAGAGAATTTGGTGGCGAAGGCGGTGAAGGTGAGTTCCCTTCCGTCAACCTCATTGTGGAGGAAGATCGAATTCTTGTGGGAGGGTTAATAGCAAATGATCCACTGATAGAAGAAATAGGTCCCGAGCGAGGCACTTACACAACAATTATTTTCGAAGAAACGGACAACAGTTTTGAACAGGTTGAATTGAAAAGATATGGCTATAATGGAAATTACCAGCAAGTTAATGGCTTTTTTCCTGTTGAAGAAGATAGCACTTACATGTTGTATGGTTACTATCGTGTTGGCGAGACTAATCCATGGCAGCAAGGTTATGTAATGAACCTGAGTCATGAAAT
>Ga0136604_1000988_pt1 | contig 13266 bp, 12 predicted proteins | sample AntRauFillE10628_FD_104928 | JGI IMG/M metagenome (GOLD analysis project Ga0136604, IMG submission 104928) | Saline lake microbial communities from Rauer Islands, Antarctica - Metagenome Filla E10 #628 | ecosystem: Environmental > Aquatic > Non-marine Saline and Alkaline > Saline | place... | reverse complement strand
GCTTAGATCTTCTGGGCTTCGTTTTATCTAAGTGGCCGTTCACATGTTCGCTGCTAGGCTGAGTCCTTTCTCACCTTACCCCCGGCGCTTCTCGTCTCTCATCACTAAGCAAGTGATCGCTTTTTTTTACCGTCAACTTAAGTATTTTATCATAGTTGTGGTAAAATGAATCTGCCAAAAGAAGTATTTAAGTGACTGAGATCATTTGATCTCTTCTGATTAGCTTTTGGAAGAAGTAAACTTCCTCGTCAGATAGTCCAGGCCCTAGCAGATCAAGGACGATACCTTGCGAGTGAGTCATCTTTTTATCGCGTTTTAAAAGAGCACAAGCTTCTTCAGCACCGAGGAAAAAGCAAAAGGCCATCAAGCACGGCTCCGAAGGCCCTCACGGCAACCGCTCCCAATCAAATTTACTCTTGGGACATCACATATTTGAAGGGACCGATCACTGGTCAGTTTTATTATCTGTATATGTTCATGGATATTTTTAGCCGCAAAATTGTAGGTCACGAGGTTCATGAGAATGAATGTAACGTGAAGGCCTCCGGTCTGATAGAAGAAATCTGTAAGGCCGAAGGCATAGAGGGCCAGCAAGTGACTTTGCACTCGGATAATGGGGGAGCAATGAAAGGAGCAACCATGCTTGCGACTCTGTAAAAACTAGGCATTGTGCCGTCGTTTAGCAGACCTCGCGTCTCGGATGACAATCCTTTTTCAGAGTCATTATTTAAGACAGTGAAGTATTGTCCAAAGTATCCAAACCATCCGTTTGAGTCTCTAGATAAAGCAAGTGATTTGGTGAATGAGTTTGTGGATTGGTACAACAACCGTCACCTTCACAGTGGGATAAAGTTTGTTACTCCAAGTGATCGTCATACAGGCCTAGACAAAGAAATTTTAAAGAGAAGAAAAGTTGTGTATGAGACAGCGAAACTTAACCACCCCAACCGTTGGTCATCGGGAACAAGAAATTGGGATCACACAGAAAAAGTAAACTTAAATCACTTGCAAAATAAAAGAGAGGTTGATATTAAAAAGGCATCTTAAAGATCAGGTTCACTGGTCAACAATCCTGAAAAATTCCGATAATAAAGTGTTTTAAGTCCACCATCAAGATATTGGATAACCATTAGTTCGTCTACACGGCTTAAAGTATTTTTAGAAATTGAAACGAAGCCAACTTTTTGAGCTGTTGTTTTTGGCCAAAAATAAATATTCCCCAAAGACAGCAATTTGGAAGTCAGGTTATTTGTAAGATTTTTCTAGCTCATAACGTTGACGTTTTATTGTTTGCATTTGTAAAAATTAAAATTTGCGCTCGCGGCTCCTCCATAGTGGGTAGTTGAGTCCAGGTATTTAACTGCATCCTCTCCATTTTTAACGGCCTTTTTTTGAGCTTCAATTATCCAGTTTTCTAGAGTTGCCGGGAAAGCTGTGACGCTTCTGCTACTTGTTAATTCACAGCTTTCAACTTCTGAGCTTAATACTTTTATTTTTTGAGATTCTTTTGATGCGGTTGTGCATCCGATTAATATGAATAAAGCGATTAATTTAAACATTTAGTCCTCCATAAAGTAATATTATTGGTTTTGTTGTATGCTTAAAAAATATCAGATACCTCTCCTCGAATAAGACTATTTTCCAATCTTACATTTCGACAAGATCTCATTGATGGCCGCCGAGGAACCGTTTAAGCTGTACTTGAAATAAACGTTATTTTGACCATGCCAATCGAGACTCAACAGGACGTTTCTAGATTTCATCAATCTCTCCAGAATGTTGTCCTTTTCATGAAAGTTTAGAGACCTTGCGCCCCACTTTTGTATTAGTCTGACATCTTCAATAGTGTCATCCCATTTGACCTGAGTACCAATATCGTTATAACCGTCACGCGTTTCTTTATTTGTAAGGTTTGGGGCTTTACTGAACCCAAAATAAACCCAATGAGAGTCAGAATTACACCCTACTCCGATCCAACTATCGATATCTTGGTAAGGAAACCTCATCGGTTTTGTAGAAGAGACATAGGGAGAAGTTGCATAATGAGACTCCTTTTGGGTCATCTCATCCTTCGAAGAAACGGTACTCCAACTTGGTCTTCTTTCACTCGAATCCTTCTCGTTGCTTACAGGGCTAGAATTAGAAGCTGTACCTGAAGAAGTACTTCTTCCAGTATTTTTCGAATAACTGTCATTATCTTGTAGACTAGCAATCCTTCCAATAAATACGACTACCAGAAAGAAGGCAAACATCTTAGTAAAAATCCCTGTTTTCTTTTTCTTCTTAGCACCATTGACGAACCCACACTTTGGGCATGATGGCGCTTCACTAGATATCTTGTTGCTGCATTCTGGGCAGTTAATAAGAGACATAAGATAGTCCTTCGGTTTGATGATCAATTTACTAATAAGCTCTTCGGTGCATAGGATTTAAACTTTTACAGCAGGCAAGGAAAATTCTCACACAACAGGGCTCCTCTACGGCCGTAGTAAATCGCCTTCTGTAGTTACGGGTGTCCGAACTTGATGTTGTACCCATTTTAAAGAGGCATTACGCGATAGTAGTTATCAAAAAAGAAGTTAAGACCCGCTCAAAAAAGATGACTCTCGAAGAAGTGAGCACCTTTTTAAACTTTTTTAAGTCTGATTTCTGGAGAGATTTTGCTGAATTTCAGTTTTACATGGCGGCCAGAGGTCAAGAAGTCGTGAGACGTCGTAGAGAAAACCTATACCGATGCACCCAAGGCCCTCAATAAAAAGGCCGTGGATTATGTTGAGCGTATGGCGAGTGGCCTAAAACTTGTCAAAAGTTCTGGTCATACAGGACAAAATGATAAAGAAGCTGGTTGAGAAAATCGTGTTGACCGGAACAAACCGGAACAAAATGAAAAAAGCCCTTGAAAAACTCAATGATTTCAAGGGCTTATAAGAAGATGGTACTCCCAAGGGGATTTGAACCCCTGTTACCGCCGTGAAAAGGCGGTGTCCTAGACCAGACTAGACGATGGGAGCATATTTGAAATTTAATGCTTTTTCGTCTGGCATTGGAATGGTGATCTCGCTGTGACTCGAACACAGGACCCTCTCCTTAAAAGGGAGATGCTCTAACCAACTGAGCTACGAGACCATTTCCAATTGCGTGAGAGAAAATTAAGTGTTTTCGGCGATGTTGTCAACGAAATTTGCACCAGATGATTAAAAACTTACACGTCTCTAGCACCTGATCTTGAATGTTTGTGTCGTTAAGCATAACCTGTGGCCTCGATGAGGAAGGTGTTAGGCATGCACACGCATTCAGAGGGGCTTTTGGCCCCTAAAGAAAATCTATCTAAAAAAGTGGCCCTCCATACATTGGGTTGTCGGCTTAATTTTTCAGAAACAGGATCTATTGCACAGGGCTTTGCAAAGCGTGGCTACGAGGTCGTTCCTTTCGGAGAAACGGCCGATGTCGTTTTTATCAATACCTGCACAGTCACAGATCAAGCGGATTCAACTTGCCGTAATCTTATTCGCAAAGCGCACAAGAGTTCTCCTGAGGGGAAAGTGGTGGTCGCTGGGTGCTACGCTCAAATGGAAGCGCCCAAAATTCAACAAATTCAAGGAGTGGACCTCGTTTTGGGAACCACTGAGAAGTATAAAGTTTTTGATTACCTTGAAGAAGAGGCCGATCAGATTGTTAAAACTGATAAAACAATTGATTTCTATGGCGCGGCCACCTCGATGCAAGAAGGCCATACCAGGGCGTTTTTAAAGATTCAGGATGGCTGCAACTATGTCTGCTCGTTTTGCATTATCCCGCAGGCCAGAGGGCGCTCCAGGGCCGCATCAATTGCGAGTGTGATCAAAGAGGCGAAAGGCCTTATCGATCAAGGTTTTAAAGAGATTATTCTAACGGGCGTTAATATTGGCGAGTATGAGAGCGCTAGTGGTGAGCGTTTGGCCGACCTCTTATCTGAACTCTCTTCTCTCGATGGGCTGAAGCGCCTGAGACTCTCAAGCGTTGAACCCAATACTTTAAGTGATGAGGTCTTGTCGGTTTTAAAAGAGTCCAATGTTTTTTTAGATCATTTTCATATTCCTTTGCAAAGTGGTTGTGATGAAATTCTCACTTCCATGCGCAGAAAATATAATGTCGATCACTACACTCGCTTGATTGAAAAAGTGGTTCGTTTATTTCCTGAAGCTGGGATTGGGGCCGACGTGATTGCGGGCTATCCAGGGGAGACGGACGAACAATTCGAAATGACTTATAAACTCTTAGAAGATCTTCCGATTACTCATTTTCACGTCTTCCCTTATTCTCGCAGAAAAAATACAACCGCGAATAGGATGGAGAATCATATCCAGCATGCTTTAAAAAAACAGCGAGTGGCGAGGCTTATCAAGCTCGGTGAGCAAAAGCTTTCTGCGTTCACTGAAGATCAGGTGGGAAGATTTAGTGATGTGCTTTTTGAAAGGCGAAATAAAGCAGGGCTTTATATGGGGCATACGACAAACTTTGTGAAAGTCTATGTCGATACTCCACAAGAGCTGAGAAATCAGATTCACCAAGTGAAGCTCACCGATTACAAAGATGGCAAGCTCTACGCTAAACTCTCTTAGAAGTAGTCTTTTCGAAAAATAATTTGGCTTCTCTCTGGGCCAAATGCCAAAATCCCTACAGGGATTCCGACTGAATCTTCGATCAATTTAATATAGCTTTCAAGCTGAGAGCTGAGCTCTTCGCCTTCAAATTTATCTTCAAAAGGAGTGAACTCTTCGTAGATCGGTTTAACTTTTGTGAGGTCGATACCAGGGTAGGCGCAATCGATACGCTCGCCTTTATATTCATAGGCCGTACAGACTTTGAGCTGGTTCACCTTGCCTAGGATATCGAGTTTTGTGAGAGCGAGAGACGTGATATTCGAAGCTTTGACGGTGTATTTCAGTAAAGGCAGATCGAGCCAACCACAGCGGCGTTTTCTTCCTGTTGTGGCACCAAACTCACCACCAATACGTTGAATGTCTTCTCCCACTTGATCGAAAAGTTCACTGGGAAAAGGACCTTCTCCAACTCTTGTGGTGTAGGCCTTAGTGATACCGAGGACTTCGTTAAGCTGATGACCGGGGATTCCCGCGCCTGTATAAACTCCTGCGCTGGCGGTGCTTGAGGAGGTCACAAAAGGGTAGGTACCGTAATCAACATCCAGGAGAACTCCTTGGGCGCCTTCGTAAAGAACTTTTTTATTCTGGGCCAAGGCTTGATCCAGGTAGCTAAAAGTATCACAAAGAAATGGCGCCACTTTTTGTGCAAGATCATAGAGCCTTTGGGCCTCTTCTTCAAAAGTAGGGACTTCGGCTTCATAAAAGTTTTTCAAAAGGAATTCTTTTTCTCTATTCGTTTTTTGAAGCTTCTCAATCAAAAGATCTTTGTCGAGAAGATCTTTAAGCTTGAGCCCATTTCGCCCGACCTTATCTTCGTAAGCAGGGCCAATGCCCTTGCCAGTCGTTCCTATTTTTACGGGGCCTTTATTTTCTCTTTGAGCATCCAAAATTCGGTGAAAGCTCGTGATGACGGCACAGTTTTTGGATATCTTGAGGTTCTCGGGAGTAACGCTTACCCCAGAGCTTTCAACCTCGATGAGTTCTTTGAGAAAAGCTTCAGGATCAAAGACGACTCCATGCCCGACGACTGAGACACAGTGCTTATGTAGGATGCCAGAAGGGATGAGGTGTAAGACAATTTTCTGATCGCCCACAATAATGGTATGTCCTGCATTATTGCCACCCTGAAAGCGGGCGACAACATCACATTTTTGCCCTAAGAGGTCGGTGATCTTTCCTTTACCTTCATCGCCCCATTGGGAGCCTACAATCGCCAGTGTTTGCATTAAGCTTTGACCTCGTTAAGTAGGTTTTTCTTGTTAAAAAATTCATCAAGTTGATTTAAGACCATCTCACCAACGCGAGATTGCGCCTCTTTAGTGCTCGCGCCTAAATGTGGCGTTAACAGCAAGTTATCTAATTTTCTTAAAGGGCTTGAGTCTTCCAAAGGCTCTGTCGCGAAAACGTCAAAACCCGCACCAGCGATTTTCTCTTCTTTTAAGATGTTGAGAAGAGCGTCCTCGTCTACAATTCCACCTCTTGAAGCGTTGACAAGAATCGCCGATTTTTTCATCGAGCCCAAAAGTTCTGCATTAACGATACCTTTTGTTTCAGGCATGAGGGGTGTATGGAGAGTGATGATGTCACATTCAGAAAAAAGTTTTTTAAGGTCTTCACATCTTGTGGCGTAGGGAATGTCTGTTTGTTCGCAAAAAGGGTCATAGTAAGTAACATCCGGCTCAAAACCGGCCAGGCGCTTGGCCACAATCTGTCCTATGCGGCCAAAGCCAACGATCCCTACCTTTTTATGTGTGAGTTCCATTCCGGTGTAGAGAGACTTGTCCCAGCGTCCTTCTTTCATGCTTTTATCGGCATTATTTGTGTGGCGAAGAACACTCATCATAAGAGCAATGGCATGCTCTGCCGCTGAGTTGTTATTGGCCCCGGGAGTGTTGGCAACCTTGACGTCTTTTTCTGCACAGGCTTTTTTATCGATATTATCAGTGCCTTCGCCTGCGCGGATGACAAGTTTGAGCTCAGGGGCCATCTCTAAAAGTTCAGCAGTTACATTTGTGGCCGATCGGATGACCAGACCCTGAACCTTGGGTAGGAGTTCTTTAAGTTTATCTTGGTCAACTTTGGCCTCGGGGTGGACATCAAAATTTTCTTTTTTTTGAAGATTTTCAAAAACATTTTTATCCAGTCCGTCGGCAACAAGGATGAATGGTTTCATAAGACTCCTTTGGGTTTAAGTTTTCTTTGAATGAATATGAGTTATACAAAGCCGCGCGCTGACGCTTGGCTTATGCCTGCGGCGCCCTGAAAACTCAACCGTTTTCAGTATAGAATTTTTGAAGCAAACGTGCCAGAAACGTTTTAGGAAATTATTGTTTTGTGGGGTGTCCCACGCCGGAGCGTAGCAATGTTTAAAAACCTGGAGCAAATGACACCAGAAGAGCAGAGTGCCTATTTCAGGGCACTTTTAAAAGAAGTACGAAATATTGCTCTTTTGGCCATGGTGATTTTGACCTTTTATTCTTCTTGTTATCGGCCGCACCGCATCCCATCAGGCTCGATGATCCCCACTCTCATGGTGGGAGACTACATCCTCGTTAATAACTTCGCTTATGGTCTGAGATTTCCTTTCAGTGGTAAGTATTTGAGTGGCCCCAAAAAAGTTGAGCGAGGGGATGTGATTGTTTTTGACTATCCTCCTAAACCTAATTTCCGCTACATTAAACGTGTGGTGGCCCTACCTGGTGAGAGCGTTCGAATAGAAAATAATATTGTTTTCATCAACGATGAGCCGATTGAACAATCGATTTTGGATGAGCTTATAGATAAAGAATATATTGAGCCCCGCTATCTTGAAGCGAACCTTCAGCAGTTTGAAATTCAAACGGGTGAAGCTTCTCACTTACTTCAATTGGCCCGTCCGGCGATTAGAGATCAGCATTTTTCTGAAATTACCTTAGGCGATGATGAATACTTTGTTATGGGTGACAATCGCGACTTCTCTTCAGATTCGCGAGATTGGGGGCCCATTAAGTTTTCAGATATTCGCGGAAAGGCCTTATGGGTTTGGTTTTCGTTTGTGGGTCCCCTGAGCGATGAAGGGGACATGCGAGTCAAGTGGAATCGAATAGGGACAAGAATAGAATAATTAATAAGAAATGGGGAGAGAGGTGGCAGCCCCCCTCCCCACGGGAAGATGTCAAAGGTCAGCTAGGCTATCGCTTTGACTTCAAGGTTAAGTTGTAAGTTGTCGAGGACTCCTTGAAACTCTGAAAGGGTTGGCAGATTCCCGAAATGGGTGTTTTCGTTCATGTTTTGCGAGATAAAATCATAGATCTCGATGTGAACGGATTTTTCTGCTCCTTTCAAGAAGGTCTTCCAATTGGAAGAACCATTCTTTCGGTAGTTCTCAAAAAGGTTTTTCACGAGCTCCTCTCGTGTCATGACCCCGACTCCAATAACATCCCCAAACTTGTTCAACTCCAGGTGCCAGACCTTGTAGTCGTTTCGGTTCTGGGGGTGTTTCATCGTTTCCACGGCAATGGCCATAAACATAAATGCCTCCCTGCTCTGTGTGTGTCAGAAAAGATGAAACCCAGTCCTCGAGTTTCTTTTCTCTTTTCCTTGTATTTAGTCTATGGCCCGAAACCCTGTCTGGCAGGGGATTTCATCTGATACTTTATAACAAAACTATAAGCTTTTGTGAGATTTTCAGGGTCAAAAAGTGCCTGAAGCCCAGTGTTGATGCGTCATCAAGCACTTAACGCGCGTTAAAGGGGACAAATCGGCCCGCGCATGCTGTTAGATTAAGCTTATTTTGCCGCATGCGTGTTGCGTTGGCCGACGGCCTAGCTCGGGTATCGGGGCAGGGTAGGACCAAAAAAAGTTCCAAATTAACGCCATGTTCCATTAGCTTCCCCACCGGGAAACCAGCACTCAGATCGTTCAAGCCCCAAAATCCCGTTGATCATTGTGTCCAGGCGGCACTGTCCATCTGGGTAATAAGTCGGCTCAAGATTGAGTTGGTACTGAATATGAGTCGAATACTTCTCAAAGCTCACATCGGCACCAAGATGGTCATTGAAATAGGCGACATCACTTTCTAGGGCCATCATCATGCGAAGGCAGAATTCTATTTGGTGGGGGCCTGAAGAGCAGAGCTCTTCGTAGATTGGTTTTTGATGAACCTCCCTCATGGGGTTTAAAAAACCAAGGGCCACAGGCAGACAGACCTTTGTAGCGAAATAATCGGATTGTCCTTCTGTTGAGGATCTAAAGTCGCTGTAAACTGATGGATTTTTCCTTGGAGCACCACCTATGCCATGGGCCATTTCATGGCAGCCCGTAATCAATAAACCATCGGGTGTCATTTCCTCAATTCGGGCAAAACCTCCCATCAGGTAAATGTTATGAAAGGTTTGGTCGCCTTCTTGAACGTGGACATAGGAGGCGTGAACCATATCAATATCCCACCAGTAGGTTTCATCCAGCCCCTCATTGACCTTATTGATTGTAAGGACTTCATTTTCTTGACCGTGGATGACCTTGAACGTTTGATACAAAGCTTGTTTTACCTGAAGAAATTCCTCATAATTCACGGCCGCAAAACTGTGAGAGGTATAAAAAAAGAGCGCTAGGACAATGAGGCCACTGGGCTTATGCATAATGAACACATCCTTAGAAGGGTTTTTTATGTCATAGCGAATTCTCTCCTTGATGACGAGGTTAAAGAGATATCTTGGAAATTTTATAAATTTCTTTTGGCCCTAGTCGTTCATTTTGGATAACGCTAGAAAGTGAAATTAATGAGCTGTGCTATTTTTGTTTGCTTCTCTTTTGTGACAAAAGCTTTGTCGTCATGATACGCCTCATGTGTGGAAGCGTTTAAGAATATTTTCAACTCTCAGAGTGTAGAGCTCTTGGCCAATTGCGTGAAACAAGTTTGGCCCAAATTTAAAACCGAAAGTTTTCAAAAAAGTGTGATTGATGAGCTTTCGAGTTTAGAGATGAAAGATCGGGTTCGCTTGATTGCGGGAAGTCTCCGCAAATACTTACCGCAGGATTTTCAAAAGGCCTGCTCTATTCTTTTAAAAAGTTTAAAATCGAAAGAAAATCCTAATGGACTCTCTGGATTTATTGTTTGGCCACTCACTCAGTTTGTAGAGGATTACGGACTCGAGGATTTTAATTTTTCAATGCAGGCCCTTAAAAAGATGACCTCGAGGCATACGAGTGAATTTGCGGTTCGCCCCTTTTTGCGCGCAGACGATAAAAAAGTCTTTCGCTTTTTTAAAAAATGGAAGAGAGATCCTGATGAGCATGTCCGGCGTTGGGTAAGTGAAGGGACGCGCCCACATCTGCCTTGGGGGATGAGTGTGCCCGCACTTAAAGATAAGCCTGAGCGCTCGATCGATCTCATTTTAGATTTGGCCTATGATGAAAGTGAGTATGTGAGAAAAAGTGTCGCCAATCACCTCAATGACATTAGTCATTTTGATCAAAAGCTTGCTATGGAGGCACTTGAATCAATCGATCAGGGCAATATAGAACAAAAAAGACTAGTTAAAAGAGCGTCTAGAACATTACTTAAAAACAATGTCACAAGGGCCTTCAAAATCTGCGGCTACACATCGGCGCCTAAGGTTGAAGTGGTTTTTTTAAAAGTATCACCGAAAAAACTTCAGGAAGGAAAAGACCTAAACTTAGAGCTTCGGCTCACATCACTTAAAAAACAAAAACTTCAGATCTCCTTTCGCATTAGTTTTCCACGCAAGAATCAAACCTACTCAGATAAAATTTTTCAGCTTAAGGATGTTGAGCTTAAAAAAGATGAAACCATCTCGCTGGAGAAAAAACATAGTTTTAAAAAGGTCACAACTCGAAAGCACTATCCGGGAAAATATCTTGTTGCACTACGCTTAAATGGCCAAGAAGTGGCCTGGGGAGAGTTTCAACTTTTGAAATCTTAAGGATGAAGAGTTTCAATCAGATGGCGGTGAAGATTTTCAATGAGCTCATCGGAAATCTTAAGCCGTCTCATTTCAATTCCGGCCAAATTTAATATCTTTTCTGAAATTCGCTGAGACTCCGTTCCTTCGTGCTTGTTTTGTAAAAATACGACTTCTTTAACTCTTGTACTCGCTAGAAGTTTAGCGCATTCGTGGCAGGGAAAGAGTGTGATGTACGCCCTTGAACCGGCCAATGGTCTAGGTGAGTGCAAGATGGCGTTGGCCTCGGCATGTACAACGTAGGCGTACTTTTGATCTTCTAGAGAAACGGCCTTGTCTTTCCCCCAAGGTAGTTGTGACTCATCAATCCCAGCAACAAATCCATTATAGCCCATGGTGATCTGATGGTTGAACTCATCAACAAAGACGGCCCCTACTTTTGTGGCCGGATCTTTCGACTTAAAGCTCGCCATCATGGCCTGAAGCATAAAGTATTCGTCCCAGTTAAGGGCCGATTGGGTGGGGATATAATTGACTTTGATATTTTCTGGCATGGGCGAACCTTATCTTAGATGACAAAAAAAGGCCCAAGCAAAATGCCTGGGCCTTAAGATTTAGTTTCTTTTAATTTTGGTTCTAGAGAAGAGGTGCAATAACCAATGCAACAATACTCATCAACTTAACCAAAATATTCATAGCTGGACCTGAAGTGTCTTTGAATGGGTCACCAACAGTGTCACCAGTGACGGCCGCTTTGTGGGCCTCTCCACCTTTAGCTTCTCCAGGAATATCACCTTGCTCAATGGCCTTCTTAGCATTGTCCCAAGCACCACCAGCGTTGGCCATGAAAAGGGCCAAGAGGACACCTGTGACAGTTGCACCGGCAAGCATCCCACCAAGAGATTCTTTACCAAGAGTAAAACCGACAACAATAGGAGCTAAAATAGCGACAATACCCGGTAAAACCATTTCTTTCAAAGAAGCTGTTGTTGCGATGGCAATACATCTTTCAGTGTCAGGTTTACCTGAACCATCCATAATGCCAGGGATTTCTTTAAATTGACGTCGAACTTCTTCAACCATTTGTTGAGCGGCCCGACCAACAGAACTCATCGTGTTAGCACCAACAAAGAAAGGCAACGCGCCCCCAATGAAAAGACCAATCACAACAGTAGGCTCCATGATGTTGATGAACTCAAGATCAACGGCCGTGGCGTAGGCAGAGAACATTGCAAGAGCAGTAAGCGCAGCAGAACCAATGGCAAAACCTTTACCAATAGCAGCTGTCGTGTTTCCGATTGAGTCAAGGCCATCCGTAATCTTACGAACTTCTGGACCGAGTTCACTCATTTCAGCGATCCCACCAGCATTGTCAGAAATTGGCCCGTAAGCGTCAACTGTCATGGTGATACCCGTTGTCGCAAGCATACCAACAGCGGCGATACCAATCCCATAAAGACCGGCAAAATGATTAGACAAGTAGATACCAAGGGCAATTAAAAGAACGGGGATAACACATGAGTACATCCCAACTGCGATCCCTGCGATGATGTTGGTTGCAGGACCTGTTTTACCGGCAAGGGCAATTCCTTTAACTGGAGCAAAATCACCAGCAGTGTAGTACTCAGTAACAAGACCAATGAAAAGTCCAATAAGAGAACCAACAACCATGGCGTAAAATGGGCCCATAACAAATGGGAAAGTTACTGTCGTAAAGCCTAGGGCCGCAACAGCAAAATAACTTCCGATAAAAAGAAGGGCGAGTGAAACAACTGGAGTCAGGCGAAGCGCCCAGGCTGGGTTTGTTCCTTTAAGAACATTCATGGCCAAGATGCCTACAACTGAGGCCAATAGGCCAATTGCGATCACGATAATAGGAAGCAAGATCGCCCCAAGGTTCGCTCCAGCAAGAGTTGAACCGATGAACATTGTTGCGATAACAGAGCCACAGTAGGATTCGAAAATATCTGCACCCATACCGGCCGTATCACCAACGTTGTCTCCAACGTTATCAGCAATAGTGGCGGGGTTTCTTGGATCGTCTTCTGGGATACCAGCTTCAACTTTACCAACTAGGTCGGCACCAACGTCGGCAGCTTTTGTGTAAATCCCACCGCCCACTCGAGCGAAAAGAGCAATAGAAGAAGCACCCATGGCAAAACCATTAAGAGCTTCGATTGTGGGAGAATCAGCTAAGAATGCATAAAGAAGAGCTATGCCCATAAGACCAATTGAGGCCACGGTCATACCCATAACAGAACCGCCAAAAAAGGCGACGAGTAAGGCCTTACTTTGACCGTGCTCTGAAGCCGCTTGAGCAGTTCTCACATTTGACTTTGTGGCGGCTTTCATTCCGATGAACCCGCAAAGCATTGAAGAAAAAGCACCAACAAGGTAACAGATGGCCGTGTTTGTTCCTAGGTAGAAACCAAGCAGGCCTGCAACGACAATGAGAAAACCTAGGAGGATGGTGTATTCCTTTCTGAGGAATGTCATCGACCCGGATTCGATCATACCGGCGATTTCTGTCATTTTGGCGTTTCCTGCGGGTTGCCGCAAAATCCAACCGTAAGTCATCAAGGCAAAGACAAAGCCTGCCAGCCCGATGAGGGGACTATAAGACACAAAGTTTACTGAAGATTCCATCTTGGATACGTCTCCTTTAAAAAGATTGATAGAATTAACACTTGATATTTTCTATACTTAAAATTGTTTTTAAT
>Ga0136604_1000985_pt1 | contig 13284 bp, 11 predicted proteins | sample AntRauFillE10628_FD_104928 | JGI IMG/M metagenome (GOLD analysis project Ga0136604, IMG submission 104928) | Saline lake microbial communities from Rauer Islands, Antarctica - Metagenome Filla E10 #628 | ecosystem: Environmental > Aquatic > Non-marine Saline and Alkaline > Saline | place... | reverse complement strand
ATACCATGCGACCATCAAACTCGGGGCATCAAACGTGTTTGGAATCAAACCACTTTTTGAAGGTGGGCCAGATGCTGTGAAAAATGCACTAGACAACAGAGTAATGCAAGTATTCGGTGGGCCATTTATCGGCCGACTGGCATATTTCTCCATTCTCTTCGAGATAGATAAAAAATAATTGTACTTTAAATTTGAAATAAAACCCAATCTAACATGAGAAAAGTTATACCCTTAATGAGCGCGGCACTGCTCTTCATTTGTGCCACAACTTCAAACGCTCAACGCTACGAAGAAGAAGTGTTTGATTATGATGAACTCGTAATTCAAACCGACTTGACTTACGGAACGAATATCGACTTCCTTACTTCTGATTTTAGCGACAACGGACAAACGCAGGCTGATTTGACCGAGATTCAAACCGCTATTGCAATGGGAGATCCGATTCCAGCCGAATACTACAATCCGGCCGATGCAAATACAAATGTGAAAGTGACGGACATCAAGTACGATCTTTATATGCCGGATCCAAGCATTGATGACGAAACAGAAAGACCAGTGATCATTTACGTTCACACGGGTAATTTCCTGCCACCAATTATTAACGGAGGAATTACGGGCTCGAAAAATGACAGCGCTGCTGTGAATCTTTGCCGTCAGTGGGCCAAACGTGGTTTCGTGGCTATTTCTATGGACTACAGAAAAGGATGGAATCCAATTTCTCCAGATCCGGATGTAAGACGTGGAACTCTTTTGAATGCGGTTTATCGCGCCATCCAGGACAACAAGCAGTTGGTACGCGTACTGCGTGAAGATGCAGATAATGGAAATCCAAATGCGATAGATACCGACAAAATTGCTCTTTACGGTCAGGGTTCAGGTGGTTATGTTACTTGTGCTTACATGTCACTTGATCAAGAGGCTGAGCTCAACCTTGATAAATTTATCGATTCTAATACTGGTATGTCTTACGTTAATACCGCTCAAGTAGGTGAGATTGATGGACTGGGTGGAGCGTTGAACCTCTACCAGGACAACGGATACACTTCAGAGATTCAATTCTCTGCTAATGCCGGTGGTGCACTAGCTGACAACAGCTGGCTTCAGGGAGGAGAAAACCCTCACGTTGCTTTGCACTGTGTTAGAGATCCTTTTGCACCTTTCGGTACGGGTGATGTAATCGTTCCTACAACAAACGAAATTGTTGTTGAGGTTGATGGAAGTAACGTTTTCGTTCAGGAAATGAATGACCTCGGTAACAACGATGTCTTTGCCAGTTTCCCGAATGACGATCCTTACACGCAAAGAGCTCGCTCGCTTTATGGAGAAACAGTAGATTACATCTACCCGGCTCCAAACGATGAAATCACTATCAATTCAACTCCTGAGGGTCTTTACCCATTTATCCTTCCGATCAACGAAACAAATGTTTTCTTGAATGAAGGTCACCCATGGGATTGGTGGGATCTTGCAACTCTTGAGGCTTATGTAGATCAATTGAACGCAGCCACAGGCAGTGATTACAACGCAATGCAGCTTCACCAACAAGGTCTCGCTGGAAACCCTGGAATGGGACCAGACAAAGGTCTTGCTTACATCGACACAATTCAGGGCTACATGATTCCGAGATTGATGCTTTCGATGGACATTCCACTTTCGTTGGAAGAAACTGAGAAAGAAGCATACGGAGTTACGGTTTATCCAAACCCGACTATTGATCAGCTGACAATTACTTGCGAAGGACTAATGGAAGAGATGGTGATTTACAACACACTTGGTGCGGTTGTAGCTCGCGAGAAACTTTCTTCAACTCGCAGCAAGCAAATTTCTGTTGCCGATCTTGAAAGCGGACTTTACACCGTTCGTATCAAAGCAGGAGATGAGTTCATTAGCAGAAAGTTCCTCAAGAAGTAGGACTATTGCTCTTATAGGAAATAATTAAAAAGGAGGGCGGGCCGCTAGCGGCCCGCCCTCCTTTTTTTATGTTGGCAATTCTCAAGTTGACTAGTTCAGTGGCAATGGCTTAATCACCCCATCAGGATTCACCAAAATGTACTCCTTGCGATATTCAATTTTTGTTTCCGGCTCTTTCTTTTCTTTCACCGGTTTTTCACGGTAGTACTGCAGCTCAATGCTGTAGGTAAACTGAACTACCGGTTCCACCATGTCTGGCTCGATCACGATGTCGTAGTTTTTATAAGAGATTCTATTGTAGAACTTCGTAGTCGGCTTGCGTGCCTCTTTGAGTTTCTCGTTGCTCAATTCACGCTCAAAAGCCACACTTCCAAAGGCTCTGTAAGTTTGGTAACGCTCCAGAGGGAAAATCACGTTTTGACTTTCGGCAATCCCTCGCCATTCGTCTTCGAGATTTACTCCGAGCTTTTTGTACTGCTCTATTTTCTTCTGGATTTGAGCTGTCGCTCTATCGCGCAGTTTGTCGTAAATCTCCTCAATGTTTTTCACCATGTAGTCGACCTTCACCAGGTCGTAGATTTCGTGGATGGCTGCGGCAGTCACAATTTTATCTAGCTGTCGCGGATCGGTAAATCTGATGTGGACGTTCTTTTGGATTTCAAATCCACGCGGAACTTCGGTGAAGCTCTTGCTGAAGAGTCTTTTAGTCACTTCCACTTCGTAAACCGGAACCATGGAAAGCATGTCGAGAACGTAGTCTTCTTCGCTAACGCCAATCTCCATTACATCGGCTTTAAAAGAATCGAGTTTCTCGCTCATGAGAGAGTCTGCTTCGCGGGCAGAGTTCCCAAGTTGGGTAAGGTGGAAAATGGCGAGGTAGCTGGCGGCTTCCACGTTGTACATGGCGTTGATTTTGAAGCTCACCATATTGGGGTTTACCGCCTGGTGAGGATTCACGTAAGCCTGGTTTTGCTGTTGCCAGCGGTTCGACTGGTTGTAGATGAGGTTTCCAGCTACCTGGGCCGACAGTTGGGAGGCGAGGAAGACAAGAGTGAGAATTGAGAGTACAGTAATTCTTTTCATGAGATCAATTTTTTGATTATTTGAAAAGGCTGTACAGGCGTAATTTGGTTCCGTTCATTTACGATGTGGGAAAGTTACATGCGGTGGACCCAAACCATTAGAGCACAATTGTAGTTTATAACCAAAAACAACCTAACACAAATCGTCCTTTCGAAGACGGTCGTCCTGAACTTGTTTCAGGACCTCACTAAACTCAACTTGATAGTCCTTGAAAGCAAGATGGCCTCCCCAATCGTAAAACCATCCACTGAACAACCAAACAAAAAAAAACTCCGCTACAGCACTGGGCCGTAGCGGAGTTTTAAATTTATTGGAAGCTAACGACTTCCTGTAAACTTATTTGTTTACCGGAGCTCCTGGTGAAGCTTTCTTCATAGGAGCGCTGTTGTTGTCAGCGTTGTTTTCAACTTTTCCTTTGATACGAACAATTTTCGTAGGCTCGTTTTCAGCATTCGATGTGATCGTTACTGATTTGTTGATTGGCCCGATGCGGTTCGTGTCGTATTTTACTTTCACTTTAGAAGTTTCTCCCGGAGCAATTGGGGTCTTTTCACACTGTGGTACTGTGCATCCGCAAGAACCTTTACATTTTGAAATGATCAATGGCTCTGTTCCAGTGTTTGTCACTGTGAATTCGCAAGTGCCGTCTCCACCTTTGTTGATAGTTCCGTAGTCGTGAACGTCTTTGTCTACCGAGATAGCAGGTCCGTTAACAACTTCCTGAGCCATCATTCCGATGATTCCGGCAAAAACAAATGCGAGTGATAAAATTACTTTTTTCATTGTGCTAAATTTTAGATGGTTTTCGATTATTACCATTCCAAAAGTAAGACGAATGTCTCCAATGGAATTGTATTTAACAAGTCTTTAACAGCTTCGGAATTGGAGAAAAAAGCAAAATCCAATCACGTATCTGCAAACCGAAGTTGTTGATCTTTATTAAATTGCATGAAGCCAACACACTTTGATCATGAACTACATTTGCACATACTTCAAGCTATTGCTGCTTTTCGGAGTTTCTGCTGCCTTTATCAGTTGTGAAAAGAATAATTCGCCAGAAGATTCCAGAGGAGAACACGAAGAATATTTCGAAGGAAAAATAAACGGCCAGGAATTTGAGCCGGATGGCAATTGGAATTGTCCGGACATTTATGGAACGTATTATCCCGATGGATATTTAGATCATGATGGAGGATATCTAACATTCACAATAAAAAATTGTCTTGAAAGCGAAGCATTGCACTTAGGAAAAGTTTCACATTTAACTGAAGGAGTCTTTGAATCTGTAGATACAACTGACAGTTCTAGGCCATGGTGTATTTTTTCTGATTATGATTATGATTTCGAAGATACTCATGGGAATAGCTCATATTTAAACGCCAGAAGTACTCTTGAAATTCGTCTTGAAATTACTAATATAGAATATTTAGAAGAGCACGATGATTACTACATCGAAGGATTGTTGGATGCCGTTGTACAAGACACTATTGTAGATAGTACAATTGTGATTTCCGATGTCAAATTTGGCTATACATTTTAGCCAATCCTGGAAGAACTTTTTGGATTCTAAAATAGTCTTGTAACTTTTCTATTATCTAAACACTTAATTATGAAAAACATCCACACACATTTCAAGCTATTCCTGCTTTTTGGAGTTTTTACTGTCTTTATCAGTTGTGAAAAGAATAATTCGCCAGAAGATGCCAGAGGAGAACACGAAGAATATTTCGAAGGAAAAATAAACGGCCAGGAATTTGAGCCGGATGGCAATTGGAACTGCCAGGATATTTATGGTACATATTATCCCGATGGATACCTTGATTTTGAAGGTGGTTTTTTGACCTTTACCATTAAAGACTGTGGTTCAAAAGAGAGTTTAGTGATTGGAAAAAAATCTAATCTCCATATTGGAGTTTTTACCTCAACTGATACTTCGGATACAGAACGTCCACTTTGTACTTTTGCAGATAACAATTATGATTTCTACGATCAAAATGGTCAGACAGTAGTGCTCCGAGCCAATCACCGGCTTGAAATTAACTTAGAAATAATCAATATTGATTATATAGAAGAGCACGATGATTACTACATTGAAGGTTTGTTGGATGCGGTCGTACAAGACACTATTGTGGATAGTACAATAGTAATCTCCGATGTGAGGTTTGGGTATAAATTCTAAAATTTTCTCATGAACAACTGACTTTTGCCTGGCTGAAAATCCAATTCATTTTCCCCGTCCCTTTCTTATGCCGCCATTGCTGAGTTTGCTAAATTTGCCAACTTGAAAGCAAAGCAGCATTACTCTGTTGCTTTTGCTTGATTTTGAGTAACCAAACCAGAACACATTCCGCATGGAAATTCCGAGTAAGTACGATCCTTCGAAAACAGAATCCCGCTGGTACAACTTTTGGCTGGAGAACAAATTCTTTAAATCCACGCCCGATGAGCGCGAGTCTTACACGGTCGTGATTCCTCCACCAAACGTAACAGGTGTGCTCCACATGGGACACATGCTCAACAACACCATTCAGGATGTGCTGGTGCGCAGGGCGCGAATGAAAGGATTCAACGCCTGTTGGGTACCTGGAACCGATCACGCATCTATTGCCACAGAGGCTAAGGTGGTTCGCAAGCTCCGCGAAGAGGGAATCAAGAAGTCGGATCTCTCTCGGGAAGATTTCATGGAACACGCCTGGGAATGGACACACAAGCACGGTGGAATTATCCTCGATCAGCTCAAGAAACTCGGAGCGAGCTGCGACTGGGACCGCACGCGTTTCACCATGGACGAAAAATATTACGAGAGCGTCATCGACACGTTTATCGATCTCTACAAGAAAGAATTGATCTACCGTGGCGAGCGCATGATCCACTGGGATCCTGTTGCTCTCACTGCCCTTTCTGACGAGGAGGTGATCTACAAAGAGGTGAACTCAAAGCTCTACCACGTTCGCTACAAAGTAGCCGGAACGGAAGACGAATGGCTCACGATTGCCACCACGCGTCCCGAAACTATTTTGGGAGACACAGCCATTTGCATCAACCCAAAAGACGAGCGCTTTACTCACCTGCACGGGAAAAAAGCCATCGTGCCTTTGGTTGGTCGCGAAGTGCCGATTATCCTCGATGATTACGTGGACATGGAATTTGGTACGGGTTGTTTGAAAGTGACTCCGGCCCACGACCCTAACGATTTTGACCTCGGACAAAAGCACGATCTCGAAATCCTCAACATCATGACGCCCGATGCGAAAATGAACGAGGAGGCGCAGCTCTACGTGGGTGAAGATCGTTTCGAAGTGCGCAAGAGAATTGAAAAAGACCTCGACACTGCCGGTCACCTGGTGAAAGTGGAAGAGTACGAAAATAAAGTCGGTTTCTCGGAGCGTACCGATGCGGTGATTGAGCCTCGCCTGTCACTTCAGTGGTGGGTGAAAATGAAAGAGTTTTCACAACCGGCTTTCGAGAATGTGATGAACGACAACATCAAGTTCTACCCGGAGAAATTCAAAAACTCCTACCGCAACTGGATGGAGAACATCAAGGACTGGTGCATCAGCCGTCAGCTTTGGTGGGGACATCAAATCCCGGCCTATTACTTCGGTGAAGGCGATGAGGATTTTGTGGTTGCAAAAACAGCCGATGAAGCGCTCGAAATGGCGCGTGAAAAGTCGGGCAACTCCAGTCTTAAAGCTGAAGACCTCCGTCAGGACGAAGATGTGATGGACACCTGGTTCTCAAGCTGGCTGTGGCCAATTTCTGTGTTTGATGGATTCTACTCAGACGAAGAAGTGGACTACTACTATCCGACCAACGATTTGGTGACGGCTCCAGAAATTATGTTTTTCTGGGTAGCTCGAATGATCATTGCCGGATACGAGTACAGAGGTGAAAAACCATTTGAAAATGTTTACTACACTGGAATCGTTCGTGACAAACAGGGTCGAAAAATGAGCAAGTCGCTCGGTAACTCGCCCGACCCGATTGAGCTGATGGAGCAGTACGGAGCTGATGGCGTGCGTGTTGGAATGTTGCTCACTTCTCCAGCAGGTAACGACTTGCCTTTCGATGTGTCCCTCTGTGAGCAGGGAAGGAATTTCGCCAATAAAATCTGGAATGCATTCCGCCTTGTGAAAAGCTGGGAAGTAAAAGATATCGAGCAGCCTGACTCTGCAAAAATGGCCATCGCCTGGATGGAAACGAAGTTCAACGCTACACTGGAATCGATCAACAAAAACTACGATCAGTTTCGAATTTCAGATGTGTTAATGAGCGTTTACAAACTCATTTGGGATGACTTCTGTTCCTGGTACCTCGAGATGGTAAAGCCAAAGTACGGTGAGCCAATCGATGGTCAGACACTGGAAGCTACAGTTCAGTTTTTCGAGAGAATGCTGAAAGTACTTCATCCGTTTATGCCTTTTATCACTGAAGAAATCTGGCACTATCTCCGTGAAAACAAAGACCCCAAAGATGCGCTGATTGTGGCTTCGTGGCCGGAGCTGGAGAAATCTGACTCAGCGCTTTTGGAAGAATTTGAAAAAGTGCAGGACGTGGTTGGAAATATCCGCAACGTCCGCAAGCAGAAGAATATTCCAAATAAAAATGAGCTCGAATTGAAAGTGAAGCTCAACAACAAGTTGAAGGGAAACTACGATTCTGTTGTTGCTCACTTGTGCAACATTAGCTCCATCGAGCAGGTGGATGAGAAAATTGAAAATGCGTTTTCTTTCATCTCCAACGGAAATGAATACTTCATTCCTTTCAGCGAAGAGATTGACGTAGAAGCGGAGAAAAAGAAAATCGAAGAGGACCTCAATTACACCAAAGGCTTTTTGAAATCGGTAGAGAAAAAACTCTCGAACGAGCGCTTTGTAAACAATGCTCCCGAGCAGGTGGTAGCATCTGAAAAGAAAAAGCAAAGCGATGCCGAAGCCAAGATTAAGATTTTGGAAGAGAAGCTGACAAGCTTGGGTTAGGGTTAGCAGAACCTTTCTCTGAGAACATTCTCCCTCGAACTCGATTTTAAAGTGTGAACCAAAATCGAGATTTCAAATGAATCGCATCGCACTTGTAACGGGAGGAAATAGAGGAATTGGAAAAGAGATTTGCAGACAGCTTGCTGAGAAAAACTACACCGTGATTCTCACCAGTCGCTCTGAAGAAAAGGGAATGAAGGCTGTTGAATATCTCAAAAGCGCTGATTTTGATTTGCATTTTCACCAACTCAATGTCACCAACGAAAACAGTCTGGTTGACGCGGTTAAGTTTTTGAGTCAAAAATTTGGACACCTCGATGTGTTGATCAACAATGCTGGAGTTTTTCTCGACAAGGGCACAGACCCTGAAAATTTGGATCCAGACGTACTCACAAAAACCTTGGACGTCAACACAACAGGAGTGCTTAAGGCCATCCAGCATTTTTTGCCACTTCTTAGAAAGTCGGATAATCCATCGGTCGTCAACATGTCTTCAGGAATGGGGACGTTCTCGAAGATGAGCGGAAACTCCATAGCTTATCGTACTTCCAAAGCTGCACTCAATGCCATGACGGTGGTGTTTGCCGATCGGTTTAAAGAAGACGGAATTCGCGTAAACGCCATGAGCCCGGGTTGGGTGCGCACCGATATGGGAGGTGAAGGTGCAAACCGAAGCGTGGCGGAAGGAGCCGACACAGCAGTCTGGCTGGCCGAGCAACCGGCAGACGGACCTACCGGGAAATTCTTTAGAGACAGAACCGAATCGGAATGGTGATGAATGCAGAACAAATTTTTCAAATTGTCAACCTTGTTGCGCTAATTGCCTGGCTAGGTTTACTCTTCTTTCCCCGCTGGAAGGTCACGCAGATAGTTGTCGTTTCAGGCTTGATTTGCCTGGTGTTCGCCATATTCTATCTTGTACTTTTCATTTTTAGCATGGGCGGTTCCGAGTTTGATTTCGAATCATTTCAAACTTTGAGTGGACTCTCTTCAATGTTTGGCAGCGCGGAAGCGGTTTTAGTTGGCTGGGTTCATTACCTGGCCTTCGACTTGTTTGTAGGCATGTGGATTTCTGAAGATGCCAAAAAGAAGAAAATCGCTCACTGGAAAGTATTCATTCCGTTACTCTTTACCTTCATGGCAGGGCCTATCGGTCTTCTGCTTTACTTCCTGGTTCGCGCCCTGGCGACCAAAGAAATTGTGCACAAAAACTTCTGATTTCGAGTGAGGCTTAATTTTCTCCAAACAAAAGCTTAACACAGATAATTTTAACCGATTTTCGAATCGGGATATTTTTGATGATTTGAGCCCAGCCAAACTTTTGGAAAATGACAGTTAAGAAAAAGGAAGAGTTTTTTGATCGCGAGATCAGTTGGCTTTCGTTCAATGAGCGATTGCTTCAGGAGGCAAATGACCCTGAAGTGCCATTGATAGAAAGGGTGCGTTTCCTCGGAATCTTTTCCAATAACCTCGATGAGTTTTTTAAAGTGCGGGTGGCGACTGTTCGAAGGCTGGCCATGTTTAGCAAACGCACCAAAACTCCGCTGGGGCACAACCCCGAAGAAATTCTTACCAAAATTCGCGATACTGTTGTGGCTCAGCAAAAGCGTCACGAACGTATTTTCCGCCAACTCGAAAGTGAGCTCGACAAACAGGGGATTTTTATCCGCACGGAAAAAGAGCTGACTAAAAAGCAAAGGGTTTTTGTCAACGACTATTTTAACGACAAGGTGCGACCACTACTTGTGCCGCTTATGGTGGATGGGAAGTCGAAGTTTCCTGCGCTGAGAGACGGAATCATCTATTTGTCAATCAAACTGTGGAATGAGGAAGGCTCCGGAGTAAAGTATGCCCTGATTGAGTTGCCCGATCTGCCTCGATTTGTGGAGTTGCCAAAGGCCGCCAGTAACCACTACGTGATGTTTCTCGATGATGTGATCCGTTTTAAACTCAAGAAGATTTTTCCAATTTTTGACTACGAGCACATCGAAGCATTCACTATTAAAATTACCCGCGATGCAGAGTTGGACATCGATGAAGATATCTCTCAGGGATTGATTGAGAAGATGTCGAACAGCATCGCCAAGCGCAAAAAGGGTGACTATGTGCGCTTTGTTTACGATAAGGGCATTCCCGATGATTTGCTCGACTTCATCCTCAAAAAGATGAAAGTTTACGACATGGAAAATGTCATTGCCGGGGGCAAGTATCATAACAAGCGTGACCTGATGAGCTTCCCGGATTTCGGGCGCAGCGACCTGATTTTCCCCAAACTCCCAGCACTGGCTCAAAAGGATCTGAAAGGCCAGAGTAGCTTGCTATCTGTGATCGAAAAGAAAGATCTTCTGTTACATTACCCTTATCAAAACTTTGGCAACATCATCGACTTGTTGCGAGAAGCAGCTATCGACCCTCATGTGAAAAACATCCGAATTACCCTTTATCGTGTAGCAGAGAATTCGAATATCATCAACGCGCTAATCAACGCCAGCAAAAATGGTAAGAAGGTAACGGTGGTGGTAGAGCTGCAGGCCCGTTTTGATGAGACAAATAATATTTACTGGTCAAGCCAACTGCAAGAAGCTGGCGTGAAGGTGATCTTTGGCGTGCAGGGACTCAAAGTGCACAGTAAACTCTTCTTGATCACCCGCAAGGTAGGAAACAAGAAAACCAGGTTTGCACATGTCGGCACCGGCAACTTTCACGAGAAAACGGCACGAATTTACAGCGACATCTCACTGCTGACTTCGGATAAGAAAATCACGAATGAGGTGAAGAAGATCTTCAACTTCTTCGACAGTAATTTCCAACGGGGAATTTTCAAGCACCTGATCGTTTCTCCCTATAGCACTCGCAGAAAATTTATGGCGCTGATGAACAAGGAAATAAAGCGAGCAGAAAAAGGTGAGGAAGCCTGGATCGACTTGAAGCTGAATAACCTTGTGGATGCCGGTATGATTAGGAAGCTTTATGAAGCCAGTCAGGCGGGAGTGAAAATAAGAGCTATAGTTCGGGGTATCTGTTCGCTCATTCCAGGGATGAAAGGCAAAAGCGAAAACATCCAGGTGATTAGCATCGTTGGGCGCTTTCTGGAACACTCGCGGATCATGGTTTTTTGTAATGGCGGCAGTCCGCTCTATTTTATTTCCAGTGCCGACTGGATGACCCGAAACCTCGACCATCGAATAGAAGTCACCGCACCGGTAAACGACAAAGATTTGCAGCAAGAACTCAAAGATTATCTCGATATCCAGTTCTCTGACAATGTGAAAGCCAGAGTAATTGATAAAAAACTGGGCAACCTTCACGTAAAACCCAAAGCCGGTGAAACTCCCATAAACTCACACAGAGAGGTCTACGAATATTTCAAAAAGAAGCTCGAATAGCTTAACTTGGCTGTAAACGTTGACAAATCGAAAAAAGATTTAGAATTTGAAGTTTGCTGCAATAGATATCGGATCGAACGCTGTACGACTACTCATCGAGGAGGTGCATGAACACGGTAATCAATACCACATTCAGAAAGTATCTTTCACCCGGGTGCCTCTCCGTTTAGGAGACGATGTCTTCAACACAGGTAAAATTTCTGATGCGAAAATTCAGCAGCTCATCAAAACGATGAAAGCTTTCTGGTACTTGATGGACGTGCACAGTATTGAGCATTTTAGAGCCTGCGCCACCTCCGCAATGCGTGAGGCTGACAACCGCGATGAAATTATTGAACTCGTAAAGCAAGAAGCAAATCTCGAAATCGAAGTGATCGATGGCAGGATGGAGGCCGCTCTCATATTTGGAAACTTCAAAGTGTCCAACATTGAAAAGGAAAAGAACTACCTCTACATCGATGTTGGTGGAGGAAGTACAGAACTAACTCTGATCAAAAATGGCAAGCGATCCGTTTCCCGTTCGTTCAGAATAGGAACGGTTAGGATGCTGATGGGTAAGGTGAAAGAGGAGTGGTGGAGCGATGCTGAAGAATGGGTGAGCAAGCTGATGAAGGAAGAGGACAACGTTGTGGCCATTGGAACGGGTGGAAACATCAATAAAATTCACAAAGAAGCCGGGAAGAAATCTTTTGCAGTGATCAAGCCCAAAGAGATCAAGGCCGTTATCAATTACATGAGTAAATTCAGTTTCGAGGAAAGAGTTTATAAGCTCAAGCTGAAGCCTGACCGCGCGGACGTGATACTTCCAGCAGCTGAGATTTACATGAACATGATGAAATTTGCGGGCATCAAAGAAATGATCGTACCCAAAGTTGGATTGTCTGACGGAATTATTCTGTGGCTTTACAAACGCTGGAAAAGAAGTCAAAAAGCGACTGCCGAAGGGTGATCGATTGCGTAGCCCTCCCGTTCAATTATTTTTCGAGCCTTGTCGGGATAATCCGTGATGAGGTTGGTCACTCCCATTTCAAGTAACTCTTTAATAGTAGTAGTGTCATTCACCGTCCAAACTGGAAGCTCCAGATTGTGTGCTTTGCAATACTTCACCGTAGCCTCATTTATCAGCTTGTATTCGGGGCTGTAGCCAAAAGGTTTGAAGCTCAAACTGTCGAGCACTTCATTCACCTGGACGTTTTCTTCTTCATTCAAAGCGATGAGCTGGAGCTTTGGCTCCAGCAGGTTGAGCTCTCGCAAGAACTGAAAATCGAATGACTGAACAACAGACCTGTCCTCAATTCCAAGTTCGAAAATTGTTTTGTGAATTTGCTGAGCATACTCTCGTGGGCCCGGTTGGAAAATTCCAATATCCTCTTCTTCGCTTTTTATTTCGATGTTGAAATACGGAAGGGGAAGACCGGTTTTTTCACAGTGATCATTTACTGCAGTTACAACTTCCGAGAGAAGTGGCTTGTAGGTTTTTACCTGTCGCTGATCCAAAAATTGCGGATGAATAAAAGTGCCGCAGATATATTCCTGGGCCGAATCAGCAGTCATCTTGTAGATGTTGAGGGTTTTCTCTTCCTCCTCTTCGATAATGCTGCCGTCAGGCTTGAGGCAAATCTCGGGGTGCATGTAGGCTTCGTGAGAAACAAGCACTTTCTTATCAGAGGTGAGCACTACATCCATTTCCAGAGCTGTGACACCAAGATCAACAGCTTTCAAAAAAGCAGGAATGGTATTCTCGGGAAGCAATCCCCTGCAACCGCGATGTCCTTGTAGCGTAATTTTCACCGTCTCTTCTTTTTCTGTTTTCTTATCGGAAGCACAACCTCCAAAAATGGTCAGGATGAAAGCGAAAGATAGCCCAATCCCGAAACTGTGATTCATAGCTTTTGACTCAAATACGATTCAACTTCTCGAACTCT
>Ga0136604_1000984_pt1 | contig 13284 bp, 14 predicted proteins | sample AntRauFillE10628_FD_104928 | JGI IMG/M metagenome (GOLD analysis project Ga0136604, IMG submission 104928) | Saline lake microbial communities from Rauer Islands, Antarctica - Metagenome Filla E10 #628 | ecosystem: Environmental > Aquatic > Non-marine Saline and Alkaline > Saline | place... | reverse complement strand
GGCTTTTTCCTGCTGTTTTTTATTGTCTTTGGTCACGGGAAGCACATGAAAGGGCAGGCCGTAACGCTCTGCGTGCGGGCGTGCATCATCATGGTTTGATACGATGGCTGTGATATCAATCGGCAGATGATCTGTGCGCCAGCGATAAAGCAAATCATGCAGGCAGTGATCATGTTTGGACACCATGAGCATTGTACGCGGCTTATCGGCTATGGCGTTGGCGCTCCAGTCCATTTTGAAATGCGTGCCGATTGTTTCAAAATCACGAATAAAGGCCGCAATATCGTCTTTGGGTGTTTGCGCCGAGAGCGCAGAAAAAACAACGCGCATGAAAAAACGTCCCGATAGCTTATCGTTAAACTGCGCGGCATGTTCGATGTTGCAATCATTCTTGTGCAAACAATTGGCAACCGCAGCCACCAGTCCCGGTTGATCTTCGCAATCTACGCGTAAAATATGATGATGATCGGTATTTTTATTTGTTATTTTGTCGGGTTTTATATCTGTCATAATGGTTAAGATGTGCCTGTTTTACCGTCGGAATGCAATCAAATTTTTATTGACATAATAAAATAGATAGCATATTATTCCTCTGTTTTTAAGGAATGGTGTTTATTATTAATGCTATTTAATCGCGCAGATGATTTGCGCTTGGAAAGTTTGAAGGCCAAATGAAGCGTATGTTACAATTTTGTCAACATCTGGGCGGTGTCGGGATAGCACTCGGGGCTTGTATCGCGGCTGTTCATTTGGGCGGGTATATGGTGCGCTCAGCGCCCGAGGCTATCCATAGCTTAACAAATGATTTCACGGACACGTCGGGGCTCGAAATATCCGGCAGGGATGTAAGGGAATTCGTGCCGGAATATTACCGAGACAATGGGCAGCAGCGCGCTGCTGTCCGGTATGTAGAAAAATTAGCGCGAAATTCAGGGGCGTCGATAGACAGCAGTCAATCTCGGTGGCTTATATCAAAGACGCACAGCTTTGCCCGCCCATTGGCAGACAATCATCCATTACTATCAGAGTTTGATTATGATTATCCGAATGTGATGCAAAAGCGTGCGCATGAGGCTATTGATCGTGGTTTCCAGTTTCCTGCGCAAGATCAGGATCGTAAACAAGGTCTAAAGGATGTTTTTCATGTTGTAGAAGGACTGCAATATATCAACAGGAATAAAGACGAGCTCAATTTTATAAATGACTTGCTCGCGAATTATAAACCGGACAAGGCATTTGAGGATTGGCAGGATGCGTTGATTAAGGAGTGCATTGCATCTCTTCGCGCGGATCCGTATGTGGCCAGAAATATATCCGCGTGGGTAAAGCCGACACAGTATGAATCGCTGCAGCATGCCGGGGAGCAATATATTTTGCGGGCGGAACTGTGCCAATATTTGTCGGATAATATCAGAAAGAAATTCGGGCTGGAGCCTATTCCTGTTCATATTTTGCCACTGCCGGACAATCTATATTTCGGAGGGTTTTACCATTCCGATGATGATTATATCGTGATTAATTATTCTGATAAGTTTGATGTTGTTGATCGCCCGAACATTTCTTTTTTTGAGACTATATTCGAAGAGATAAAGCATAGTGTTGATGCGGGTCTGGCAGAGCAATGTATGAAGCAAGAGATGGCGCCTGATGATGTGCGCTATGAGCATGCTGCGATGATATGGCTGAACGGTGCGCATTATTGCGCCGTTAAAACCCATATGATTGGTCCTGTTTCCGTTTGGCAGAGCGGCGTGCCGGAATATTACAGTCAATATCTGGAAGATAATGCCAAAGAATTTGCAAAAGAGATGAGCCAAGGCATTAAGCCTATAAAGATAGCGCAGAAAAGGGTCCCGCAGCCATAATTGTTAACTGTTTTGGCGGCGTATATTTCACAATATCTCTTGATATTTTCATAATGATTGTATAGACATAAGATAATCAATTATTTTATGGGGGATTGCTGTGTCGAATAATCAGGCAAACAGAGACAATAACGGACATCGGACTTTAAACGAGGCGCTTGGGGATAATGGCGTGTCGCACACGATTTATTCACTGACGATGCCGGAAACCGAGGCTGCGTTTGATTATATTATCGATGGCGGAGATCAGCGCGGCTTTATCCAAGAGGAATTATCAAAATTATTTGCACAACACACATCCGGCACGCCTTGGAACCCAGAGGCGGCTGCGGATATTGTAGCAACCCGTCTTGACCATGAACGCGAGAAATTCCGTGATATGTATCGCGGTGCATGGACACAGAAACAAGATGAATATCACGAAGCGTTTTTTGATACATGGAAGCAGTGGGTAAACCCGATTATCAAAGCGGATTTTGATCAATTTCCCTATATGTACCCAACAGCAGGCGCGAGCGAGGCCTTGCGCGTTGCAATCGAAGAATATGCAAACCGCCAGCGCATCAAAGAGCGTACGCCGCGTATCCATATTTTTGACGGAGAGTATGAGGGGTTTGCGGCCTATGCCAAGTCCGCAGGGATTACAGTTGTGAAGCATGACCGTGAAAATTGGCTGTCTGCGCTGGATGATATTGAGGCAGACGAGCAATTCTATATCAGCCAGCCATCAGCGATTGACGGTAATGTCTGGGATGATTTTGACCGTTTTGCGCGGTCTTTGGCGATAAAAAATCCAGATGCGGAGTTGATGCTGGATGTGACCTATGTCGGATGTGTGGCCAAGGAATTTTCGTTCAAGGGCGATCATCCGAATATAAACAAGATTTTCTTTTCCCTGAGCAAGCCTGCGGGCGCATATTACCACCGTATTGGCGGCTGTTTATCGCGCGAGGCGAATAACGAATATCTAACGGCCTTTAATGATTTCAAGGAAAACGAGCTGAAGGAAGGGTATCTCAGCCTTTTTGGCAATAAATGGTTCAAGATTCTGGCGGCGCTGCGCCTTGGTACAGAAATCATGAAACGTCATGACGTTTTCGAGTTGCCGCGTAAATACAGCCAGCAACAAATTATGGCCGCCAATGAGGCAGGACAGCGTTTGGGGCTGGATCTGGAGCCAAGTGATGTGTTGATGCTGGCAACTGCGCAGCCAAGCGAGAAGCCGTCCGATCTGGAGCGTTATTTAACGCGCCCAGCCGGAAGCCAGCCGATTGTACGTGTGTGTTTGACACCCGCAATGGCAGCGATGATTGATCCGAAACTGGCGGGCGGAGATGTGAAGGCGCGTCCGCACGAGCAATTGACCCCAAAATTATAAAATTATTTGAAGCGAGAATATTATGAAAGACATTACAAAATTAGTAGAAGCCGAAGATATACATGCCTATGTCATGGGGCTGTGGAAGACAGACGAGCTGCGCAGCTCACACCGTAACAAAGGAATTGTATGGGATGTGGTAGAGCGCTTTGCGCAGCTGCCGCGCCTGTTTTACACACCGAGCGATATTTTAACCGGCACGCAAAATGACAGCGGCAATGAATATATCGAAGCGCCGCATTTCTCGCCGTGGTGGGGCGCGATACAATTGCGCGATTACGATAACAAAGTCGTGCAGGATTTATATTATCTGCATGAGATTGAGCACGCTGGCACGATGCCTTATGTCCGCGATCCTAAAAACGCGGTGAAAAAGAATAAAATCCGCACGAACGAGCATCAGGCCAGCACATTATCGGAAATGACGATTTATCTGGAGTTTCCGGGGCTGCGCGCTAAAGCGTTTGACCATCCGATCTTTGTTGACCGTTTTTTATTCCCGAAAAAAGACCCCAATGACCAGAGCCTTTCGCCGACGCGTGATTTTAATCATGTCAATATCGGCTTGCTGGAGCGCTGGAAGCGCGAGCCGCATATTGTAACGCAGGAAATTATGTATGAACGCGAAAATATCCTGACGGCGAAACGTGCCGATGTCCCGCAGGAAGACAGCGCGGCATTCTGGCTGAAGCGGTTTTACGCGCAGGGGCGTGCATGGTCCGATATATGGGATGAACGGTACGGCGTTGTCGAAGGGCACATGATTGATTTCCGCAATGAATGTCAGGAACTGGGCCGCGCGCAGGCGCTGGATAATCATATCGCGTTTTTATTATCTGATGATATTGCCGAGGGCACAAATGTGCCCTTCGTGCGCGAAGCCAGAGCATTTGCCGATGTTTATGTCGCCGAGAAACAGAAATATTTTGATAATATCCGCGCCAATGGCCATCAGGCCGTGACGCATAACCGCGAAGGCGGCTTAAAACCTCAATAATTTATTGACATATTTTTTATTATGGTTTAGTTTGAGTGCGGTGCTCAGAGAGAGATATTTTAGAGTGAGAATAAAGAAATGAATAAGAAGTTTAAAACAGGATTTAAATACGGCCTCTCCGGTATTTTCGGCGTAGCTGCGTGCGCGAGTTTGGTTGCGGCAGGGGTTGGGTATTACGATATTGCAAATTCTGCCGGAACGATGGAAGAGTTGATTGAAAATACAAAAGACACCTTTTTCATTGCTGGCGGTATAACGACAGGCGTGTCTGCGGCGGTCTTGGGGTTTTGGCAGTTTTTGGATGTTATGGTGGATGATTTTAAACCGAACCAAGCTTTTGGCGCGTTTGCGGCAACGGGCGCGAGCGTTTTAATAGGCGTTATGGCGCATATGGGTTTGTTGTTGCCGGATGTCCTGAATAATCTGGAGCAAGAAGAAGAGCAAACAATAGAAAATGTAGAGGGCGAGACGCAAAAACAAGTGCCTCATCGATATGCAGTTCCGCAGCCGGGCGATTATTAGAGATTTTACAGCGATAATTATAGAGTGAGAATAAAATAATGAATAAAGATTTCAAAACAGGGCTTAAAATTGGTTTATCGGCTGTATTCGGAGTTGCGGCTTTGGCAAGTGCCTGCGTAGCGTCAATCGGGTATTTTGATATGGCCTATTCCGATGGCACTTTGGATGCGCTAAAGGGGTACGCTAAAAATGCATTTTTGATCGCAGGCGGGATAAGCGCAGCGGCCCTGGCTTTTGTGTCTACGATTGTATTTATCGTTGAGGATTTTGATAAAAAAGCGGGCGGCGCTTTGGCTGCATCGGGCGGGGCTCTTCTTTTCGGGCTTGTATCCCACATGGCGATGGCTTTCCCGAATGTTGCAGAAAAATTAGAGCAAGATCAGCCCGAAGCGATTGAGCAACCAGCAGAGCCGCGCTATTCAGTCCCGCAGCCGGGCGATTATCAATAACGAACAAGGGTTATAGAGTATGAAAGATTCTAAGAGAAAAAGTTTTCTGACAGGCGCAACGGTTGGTCTTACAGCTATATTTGGTATGGCAGCATTGGGGGCTGGTGGCGTGGCCGTATTCGGATTTTTTCAAGTGTCCGGAGGCGATATGACAATGTCTGAATTTTACGATAATATTAAAAATGTCTCAATGATTACGGGAGGCATAGCGACAGGAATGACTGCCATTTTAGGTGTAATGGAAGCGGAAAATGATGTTGCCGGATGGGGCGCAACGAGCGTTGCCCTACTGACTTTGGCTGGCTAAAGGGCCTGCAATCTTTTGATGGCTTCGTAGGCAAGGTCAAAGAGCATCACGATATTGGCGCAGAAGTGATTACAGAAACAGAATCACCGCAGAAACCAAAAATATACGAAGTTCCGCAGCCGGGCGATTATATGGCACCGTAAACCCAGCCGACACATAATAAGACATTTTGAATGGTAAAACGGCGCCTGTTTTGTAACAAGCGCCGTTTATTTATTTTAGGGCATTAAGATCGTCAGGCGCAGCAGTAAGCCTTAGTATCTGTAGCTATCGGATTTGAACGGGCCTTTTGTTTCAACGCCGATATAGCTGGCTTGGTCATCGGACAGCGTCGTTAATTTCGCGCCGAGCTTATCAAGGTGGAGCATGGCCACTTTTTCGTCCAGATGTTTGGGCAGCACGTACACTTTGTTTTCATAATCGTCTGTGTTGTTCCAGAGCTCGATCTGGGCGATGGTCTGGTTTGCAAAAGACGCGCTCATGACAAAGCTCGGATGGCCTGTGCCGCAGCCAAGATTGACAAGGCGACCTTCGGCAAGAAGAAGAATTTTCTTGCCGTCCGGGAATTCGATCTCGTCCACTTGGGGTTTGATGTTATTCCATTTCATGTTGCGGGTCGGCTCGACCTGAATTTCATTGTCAAAATGGCCGATATTACAAACGATAGCGCGGTCTTTCATATCGCGCATATGGTCAATTGTAATCACGTCTTTGTTTCCTGTGGCGGTTACGAAAATGTCGGCTCTGGGCGCGGCATCTTCCATTGTCACAACTTCGTAGCCTTCCATGCAGGCCTGAAGCGCGCAAATCGGATCAACTTCGGTGACCATAACGCGTACGCCTTGAGATTTAAGCGATTCTGCGGAGCCTTTGCCGACATCGCCAAATCCTGCGACCACGGCTGTTTTGCCGGCTAGCATGACGTCTGTGGCGCGGCGGATGGCGTCAACCAGACTTTCGCGGCAGCCATATTTATTATCGAATTTTGATTTTGTCACTGAATCGTTCACGTTAATCGCCGGAATCTTGAGTGTTCCCGCTTTTTCCATGTCATATAAACGCAAAACGCCCGTTGTTGTTTCTTCGGATACGCCTTTGATATCGCCAAGCAGATCGGGATATTCATTGTGAATAACGGCTGTTAAATCGCCGCCATCATCCAAAATCATGTTTGGCGTCCAGCCATCGGGGCCTTTGATTGTCTGGTGGATGCACCATTCATATTCTTCTTCGGTCTCGCCTTTCCAAGCAAATACAGGAACGCCCATTGCGGCAATGGCTGCGGCGGCCTGATCCTGGGTTGAGAAGATGTTACAAGAGCTCCAGCGAACGGTTGCGCCGAGCGCGGTGAGCGTTTCAATTAAAACAGCCGTTTGAATTGTCATGTGAAGACAGCCAACAACGCGCGCGCCTTTAAGAGGCTGAGATGCTGCGTACTCTTCGCGGATCGCCATAAGACCCGGCATTTCAACTTCGGCCAGATCGATTTCTTTGCGGCCCCATTCGGCAAGGCTTATATCTTTTACTTTATAGTCATTTTCTACTGTTTGCGGATTGGCGGTCATTATTGTGATCCTTTACGTTGTTCTATTATGAAAATCTTCACGATTTGTTAAGGTGTATACACTATCTTGGGGGCATAACATTAAGTCAATATTTATTTGGTTCAAAATATAAGAAAAACAAGGCTAGAAGACAATGACAGGTACAGATTTTAACGATATGACTGCGCAGGCAGATTATACATACAGGCATAACCCTGTGTCCGAACATTCTTTCCTGATTTTAAAGCGGGAAGATCAGCAAAAAGATTATGTTCATATTGGTGAATATAATGTGCTGGATCTGGATGAAGACAGAGATTTAAGCGAGAAAAAAGTGATGAATATCATTTCCGCGCTAAACGGGCGCGAGAATTTGATGGATTTGGGCGAGGGCACGGGAAAACGTACCTTGTTCCATCCGATACAGCGCAAAACACCGCTTGAAAAATCAAAGATTATATTCCATACGCTGGAGCAAGAAGGCGGCGTATCAAAAGAAAACGCCATTTTAACAATTTTGGAGGATTTAGAAGATGACCGCACAGTACAATAAAGCAGCCGAACATAAAATTCGTTTGAGCGCCATTCAAAAAGCAAGCGCTAAGGCGTCTGATTCCAAGTTTAAGCCTGCGCCAACGGTAAAACAGGCTCCGAGCCAGCCAAAGCCGTAGGTTTAAATCGGCTTTCTAACTGCAAAGCGTGCTTCACGCGCTTCTTTGAGCTCTTTTTGATAGTTTTTTATATCGTGGGTGTATAAGGGCGAGCCTTCTATACTTTTTGCTTGCGGGAGTGCCAGAATCTGATGGGTTATCTCATATGCAGCATTAAGGTTAATCTTTGTCGCGCTTTCTTTGTCTTTTAAATAATTCAGGACTTCAATAGAGCGGCATGTTTCCCATAATTGTATTTCTTGCTGAGAAATTTGTGAGCTTGCACCGCCTCCAGTGGGTTTAGGGGCTTCGGGTTTGTTAATAATATCTTCTAAATGGCGCATAAGATTAAGCGCTTGAGTATTCAGATGCTCTTTAAGGATTGTTTTCACACGTTCAAGTTCGGCGATTACATCATTAATAGGGTAACTCAGGTCTGCTACGAGATTGTTAAAGCTGTCATTCAAATTGTGCTGGCGTGTGTAATGTAAGTTATGCATATTCGCTCCCTTTGTTTTTTTATTATGGTATTTAAGGCAAGAAAGCATGCTTTTATGTCTATTGTCAAGCGTGCTGTCTTATCGCTCGATATCGCGGTGGTGGATATGCGGGGCGAAGCCTTGTGTTTCAATCCATCCTTTTAAAGTTTCAACAGTGAACACAGAGCGGTGATGACCGCCTGTGCAGCCAATGGCAATCGTCAGATAGCTTTTGCCCTCGGCCTGATAAAGCGGCAGCAGGGGCGCGATCATGGCTTTGAAATGGGTGATAAATTCATCAAAGGCCGGATTTTTACGGATATAATCGCCGACCTCTTTGTCGGTGCCGCGTTTTGGCTTGAGCTCGGGCACCCAGTTCGGGTTTTTAAGAAAACGCACATCCATCATGATATCGGCTTCACGCGGGATACCGTTTTTAAATCCGAATGACAATAATGTGACGCTCAGCCCGTCTGTTTGGTCTGTGTTGAAATGGCCGTCCAGAGCGCGGCGCAGATCATGGATGGATAATTCGGTCGTATCAATAATGACATCCGCAGCAGAGCGCAAAGACCACAGCCATTCCATTTCTTTTTTAATGCCGGCGCTGACGGGGCGGTCACCCGCGAGGGGGTGTCTGCGGCGCGTTTCGGTGTACCGCGTTTGCAAAACATGTTGATCGGCGGTCATAAACAAAATTTGGCTGCCGAGCTGGGTGGCTTTGGCGATGATCTGATCCGGATCAAAGCCGCGTGTGCGTGTGTCGATACCAATGGCAATAGGGCGGTCATCCGGACTGCCTTTGCCGAGCAAGCTGTCAATCATTGCAAGGGGGAAATTGTCAAATACCTCATAACCGAAATCTTCGAGATGTTTCATCGCCGATGAACTGCCTGCGCCGGACAGGCCGGTAACAAATAAAGGTGGGCGTTTTGGGTGTGTTGTCATTTTAATATTCAGTTTACATCAGGTGTGAATCAAAAGGCTCGTCAGAAAAAACATAGTTTAAGTGTAATGCAGGGCCATAGAAATGCAAAGTACAGTTTTTAGCTTAGTGAAACTATGAGGGTGAATCTTGCCCCGTCAGGCTGCTTATCCGCGCCGATATTAGAGGCGATGATGGTGCCGTGATGCGCTTCGATGATCTGGCGGGCAATGGCAAGGCCAAGACCGGAGTGATTGCCGTAGGCTTCGTATTTCGGGCGTTCGGAATAAAAGCGTTCGAAGATCGTATCCAGTTTATTTTCCGGAATGCCCGGCCCTTCGTCGGTAATGTTTATTTCAAGGCGCCGAGGATCATAAAGCACAGGGTCAATCGTGATTTGGACTGTGCCGTTTTGCGGTGAAAATGACACGGCATTCACAATCAGATTTTCAAAGACCTGAACCAGCCGCGTTTGCGAGCCTTTGATGAGTGTTTGTTTGGAGGCTCTGGTCAGGAGGGGATTGATTTCCAGATCCAGTTTAATAGAGGAGATACGATCATCATCTTCGCGCGAGATTTGTGTTTGCATTGCGCTTGTGATCTCGCGCAGCAACGCCACAATATCGATATCATCGAATTCATCCCGGGAGAGCTCTGAATCAAGGCGCGAGGCGCGCGATATATCGGTGATAAGGCGGTCAAGACGGCGCACATCATGATGAATAATATCCATCATCTTCTTGCGATCTTCTTCGTTGGTGATCTTGCCGGCGGTTTCCACAGCGCTGCGCAGTGATGTCAGCGGATTCTTTAGCTCGTGCGCAACATCGGCGGCGAAGGCTTCGATACTGTCCATGCGCCGCGCCAGTGCTTCGGTCATATCACGCAGTGCCATCGAGAGCTCGCCGATCTCATCGCGTCTGTGGCTCAAATCGGGAATGTCAATCTGTCTGCCTTGCCCGAGGCGGATTTGTTCTGCGGCGTGTGCCAGCTTTTTAAGCGGCCTGCCGATCAGACCCGCAAGATAAATCGAAAGAAATATGGTGAGACTGAGCGTGCCGATAAAGACTGTCAGAACGTCAAAACGTACCTTATTCATGGCTCTTTCGATTTCCTGGCTTTCATGCTCCAGATAGACAACACCTACAATTTGAGCGCCATGGCGTATGGGCGCGGCGGCTGTGAGAAATATAGCGTCATTTTCGCTGCGCCACGGCGTGCCGTTAATTTTACCGTCCAGTGCCGTGATGGCATCAGGATAGGCATTAATGCGCCGCGTATCGCTGTGCGGGTACATCGCCAGATCCGCGCTGTTCGGGATCATTTCTATGGCACTACTCATTAGCATACGCAGGGCTTTGTTCAGACTGCTATAATCAGGCGCGGGGGTAAGGTCGGTAATTTGGATATAGCCATCATCCGTTAAGAGTTGGTGCGAATCTGCGATCATCTCGCCATTTGCTTGAAACAGCCTTATGCGGCTGCGAGTGTTTTCGCTGAGGCGGCGAACCATGCGCCGCGATAGTTCGGGAATAAGGACATGCTCTTTGGCATGGGTAGGAACGAAGCCGCTGGAACGCGTTTCAACGGACTGGACGCTGCCCTCGGAGATAACACCCGCAAATAATTCGGCTTGTGTGCGCAGGGTTTCGATTTCTGCATTAATAAGAGAGGTACGATATTGCCCGAGATACAGCACAGCGACCACAAGGATCAAAGGCGCGACAATATTGACGGCTAAAATAAGTACGGTCAGGCCGCCCGTGCGTTTGCCTACAGACATGGTAGATCGCTTGGCGGCTTCGGTGCCGCTTTGTGCTTTGGATTTCGAGCGCTTTCCGGATTTTAATTTAGCTTTCAAAATGACACAGGCCTTACTCTTTATATTTCTTTATATTTATAGCCTACACCGTAAAGTGTTTCAATCTGATTGAAATTATCATCAATATCCTTGAATTTTTTACGCACGCGTTTGATGTGTGAATCAATGGTGCGGTCATCAACATATATGTTATCGCCGTATGCCATATCAATCAGTTGATCGCGGTTTTTAACAATGCCCGGGCGCTGCGCCAGGGATTTGAGCAATAAATATTCGGTCACGGTCAGATTAAGGGGCGTGCCTTTCCAGGCGCAAATATGCCGCGCATCATCCAGTATCAGATTGCCGCGCACCATCTTCTCTTCTTCGCCGGTTTTCTTTGCGGCTTGTTTTTGCAAATCCTGACGGCGTAAAAGCGCGCGAATACGTTCGATCAAAAGGCGCTGGGAGAACGGCTTGGTGATGTAATCATCCGCGCCCATCCGCAGGCCGATAACCTGATCAACCTCATCATCTTTGGATGTCAGAAAAATAACAGGAAGCTGGGATTCGCTGCGCAGTTTTGTGAGCAGCTCCATGCCGTCCATACGCGGCATTTTAATGTCCAGTACAGCCAGGTCGGGTTTGTGGGTTGTGATGCCTTTAAATCCTTCTTCGCCGTCGCTATAGGTGCGAACTTCAAACCCCTCGGCTTCAAGCGCGATGGAAACAGAGGTCAGGATATTGCGGTCATCATCAACCAGAGCAATAGAATAGGGCATATTGTGATCCTTTTATTTGAACAATACTATAACAGACATCTATGTTTATAGAAGTCAATGATGACACAAATAAGGCAATAATTTGGCGTGGTCGTGGTTTTAGCCGGATGGGCTTTGCTGCGGTGATCCGCTGGAGTGTTCGATATAGGCGGAATAATCCAGACGTATCTTGCCGCGGCGTATTTTGCGTGGATGTGATGGGGATTCTATGTCCGACCATTCGGGCACAGATATATCCATGTCCAGTGATTTTGTGTTTTGATGTATTAATGTCGTAATGCGCTGCGCGGCAAAAACGCAAGATGAGTGTTTGGCGGCAATAGCCGGTATATTATTTGATATTTGAACCGATTTTTCAGCCAGAGTTTCCAGTGTATCTGTCAAAATATTGCGCGCCTCATCAGGCTGGATGCCAAACTCTTGAGCAAGCTGTAACCAGTGCTTTTCAGCGAAATTAGCACGGCGACCTGCTGTTAACAGGGCGGTGTTATGGTTTTGTTTTTTGATCCATATTTCCGAGGTTACATCATAAGTAGGCGCAAGCCGCGCGGAGGAAAATGATTTTTCACCGTCTCGGAGGTAAAACAGCATTGATACATTCTTACGGTGGAAATCATCATCGCCGAGTGCCCAAGATAAAATTGTACGTTTGTAAAGGTCAACTGCGTCTTCTTCGGGATTTGAAGATTTGGAGCGTAAATTATCACCGATCCGTTCAATTGTTCCCTTGTATCTGTCCGAATGGGATGAAGAATGTCTGGCGAGTGTGCAAAAATCCTGCGTCATAAAACGGCAGCCACTTTCAATATTGTCTCCGCCCGGAATATCGTAGCGTTCGACAATATAGGCCGGCGGTTTATCATCGCCCAGATCAAGCATGGCGTGCGGCGCGGTCGGAAGGCTGATCGCTTCGGAAAGCTCCATGCACATCCATTCATTAAATCCCCAGCTTTCGCGCATGCGTCCTGCCGGAAATTTTATAAAATGCGTGAATTGTTCCGATGTTCCGGGTGTCAGTGTACCATCGCCTTGCAGCGTTGCAGGCAGTTTCAGTTCTTCGCCGGAAAAACGCGGCGTTTCAGGGTTTTTCCAAAATTGCGAGAACTGTTCGGGCAGTTCATCATCATTCAAATCATCAATCTGAAAATTTTTATATGTACCCTCAAAGGTGCCATCATCTGACGTGAAATCGGTTAGTCGACCATCCAGAATATCAACCACCATGTTGTGACCTTGGATTTTGTCCTCGCGCAATATCGTAAGATTACTGAGGTGGCGCGTTCCATTGTCCAGATAGCTAAGCTGGCTATTTTGTTTTAAATGGCGGAAAACGGCATTATCCGGCAATGCATTTCGAATAAACCATGGCAGTCCTGTATGCGGGTCGTGTGAAAACAGCGCTTTGCAATATGGGTCCGTATAGCCTTTCCAGTCAAAGTCGGTATTATTTTCGTTTAAAATGGCGTCGAAGCTTCCGATTTTGGTGCCGTGCCAGAAGGCATGATAGGTGTATTTTTTACCGGATTCGGCGCTTTGACTAAAATTATCGTGAAATTTGGAGGTTAATTTATCCATATATACCCTT
>Ga0136604_1000980_pt1 | contig 13298 bp, 10 predicted proteins | sample AntRauFillE10628_FD_104928 | JGI IMG/M metagenome (GOLD analysis project Ga0136604, IMG submission 104928) | Saline lake microbial communities from Rauer Islands, Antarctica - Metagenome Filla E10 #628 | ecosystem: Environmental > Aquatic > Non-marine Saline and Alkaline > Saline | place... | reverse complement strand
TGTCATGGCGCCGAGCTGCAGGGCACCGACCTCGGCCCTCCCCACCTCGACCGGGTCTACGAGTCCGGACACCACGCGGACATCTCGTTCCGCCTCGCCGTCGAGCGTGGGGCACCGCAGCACTGTTGACGCTCCCTGAAACTCCCCAGTTGTGCTCATCGAATCTCCCCACCCGGTAGGGCCGGGACGGCATGGGTTCCGTAACGGAACGTGAGATCCCTCCGATGCTGCTGCTGCTGCCAAGCACGCAGCCATCGAAGGGACCTCAGGACCATGTTGACATGGGAGCAAGACGTGGAAGCACATGCGCTACGAAGTCAGGGCTGGAACGTCAGCCAGATCGCACGACATCTGGGTCGTGACCGCAAGACCATCCGGGCCTACCTGTCCGGCGAGCGGACCCCTGGGGTGCGCGCGCCGGCGGGTCCGGATCCGTTCGACAAGATCGTCGACTACATCGGTCGGCGGCTGTCGGACGATCCGCACGTGTGGGCCAGCGCCTTGTTCGACGAGGCGGTCGGGCTGGGTTACCCGCGGGCCTACTCGACGTTCACCCGTCAGCTCCGCGAGAGGCGCCTACGGCCGGTCTGTCCGGCGTGTGTGACCTCGGGCGGGGCGGGCGTGCCCACGATCGAGATCGAACATCCCCCGGGAGCAGAGACCCAGTGGGACTGGGTGGAGCTGCCCGGGGCGCCGTGGCTGGACGGCGGCAACGCCCTGTTATTGGTCGGTGCCCTGTCGTTCTCGTCGAGGTTCCGGGGGACGTTCGCGGAGTCGATGGATCAGCCGCACACGTTCGAAGCGATCGAACGGACCTGCGCGGCGTTGGGTGGGGTGAGCCGGCGGTGGCGGTTCGATCGGATGGCCACCGTGATCGGGATCAACACCCAGCAGGTGTTGCCGTCGTTCGCGGCGTTCGCGAAACATCACGACGTGGCCGTCGATCCGTGTCCGGCGTACCGGCCGCAACGCAAGGGCGTGGTCGAGAAGGCGATCCAGTTCCTGACCCAGCGGTGGTGGCGCACCGCAAAGGTCGCCACCGCCGAGGACGCCCAAGCCTCGTTCGATGCGTTCTGTGTCACGATCGCGGACGCGCTGGCCCGCCACGACGTGGACGGCACGCCTTCCACGGTCGCTGGGCTTGCCGAACAGGAACAGCTCCGGCCGCTCCCCGCGACGAGGTGGCCGAACACGTTGTCGGTGCAACGCAAGGTCGCCGCGAACGCGACGATCTCGTTTCGGGGCAACCACTACGCCGTCGATCCGACCTCGGTCGGGGCGACGGTGTCGGTGTCGGTTCCGGTCGGGGTGCACACCATCGACATCCTCGACCGTGCCACGGGAGTGCTGACCCGACATCGGCTCGTCGCGTCGGGTCAGGGCGCGATCGTGCGTGACGGCGACCAGGCCACCGCGCTGGAGAAGGCCGTGTTGGCCGCGTTCACCACCGGCGGGCCGTGCCGAAGCAAGGACAACCGTCCGCCCTCGGCTGCAGCCGAAGCGTTGGCTGCCGAGGTCCACGCCCACACCGACGGCGGTGCGGTGCCGGGCGGGGCGGTCGTGATCGATCTGGCCGCTTGGGCCAACCACGTCCCGGAGGCCGGCCGATGATGGACCCCGAGCTTGCCGCAGATATCGCCGCAACCGACCAGGCCTGGGCCCACGTCCGTGAGGTGCACGGCATCCACAGATACGGCAGCGCGTCGTGGGCCGAGTGGCACCACGAACGTGCCCACTGCCGTGAACGCACCCCGTGCCATCCAGCCTGGACGCGGGAGGCCGACCCCGACCACCACCAACACCCAGCCGCCACCGTCGAAGGAGACCCGCGATGACCGCACCATCCCCAAACCGGACCTACCAGCAGCTCCGGGCCCATCTGGCCACCCTCAAGCTCGACGCAGCCGCCGAAGCGCTCGCTGGCGTGCTCGACGAGGGCGACGACAAGTCGCACGTGGACGTGCTCGAACGGCTGCTCGATATCCAGGTCACCGCGACCACGACCCGCAAACGCGAGTCGCGACGGCGGCTGGCCGGCCTACCGGCCGATCACCGCATCGACGACTTCGACTTCTCTGCACAACCGTCCGTAGACGAAGCGCTCATGCGTGACCTGGCCACGATGCGGTTCGTCGACAAGGCCGGGAACATCCTGTTCATCGGCCCTCCCGGCGTGGGCAAGACCATGCTCGCGATCGGGCTCGGCCATGCCGCGATCGATGCCGGCCATCGCGTCTACTACACCACCGCCGCCGACCTCGTCGCACGTTGCCACAAAGCCGCGCTCGAGGGACGGTGGGCCAACACCATGCGTTTCCTCGCCGCGCCGCAGCTCCTCGTGATTGATGAACTGGGGTATCTCCCGCTGACCGGTGAGGGCGCCGCGGCCCTGTTCCAGGTCGTCAACCGCCGCTACGGACACGGTTCGATCGTGCTCACCACCAACCGCGGCATCAGCCAATGGGGCGAGATCTTCGACGACACCGTGGTCGCCGCCGCGATGCTCGACCGGCTCATGCACCGCTCCGTGATCGTGCCCATCGATGGGGAGTCCTACCGCATGCGCGCCCACCAGCAGCACACCGAAGACCTACGAAAGGCACTCGCCGACAACACAGCGTGACTATCCTGACCGATGTCGAAGCGACCCCCAGGTGGGGAAGTTCAGTGAGCAACACTGGCCGTTTTCGGTGAGCGCCAACAGCGGGTCGCGCAGCTGGCGACGCTGCGACGCTTCCACGCGTGGCTCGTGCGCACCGGACGGGCCGGGACCGACCCGACCGCGGGTCTCGAGAGCCCCACGGTGCGTCCGCCCGACATCGACGTCTACCGCCCCGAGCAGGTCGAGACGATCCTCGCGCACACGGCGTCGCTGGACGACCAGCGCGGCCGGTTGCGCGACGTGATCGTGCGAAGCCTGCGCTTCACCGGGATGCGTTCGGTGGAGCTGCGCACGCTGCGACTGGACGCGCTCGACCTCGCCGCCGGGGAGGCCCGGGTGCGGGGCAAGGCGGAGCGCTGGCGCACGGTCGTGCTGCCGCCGCCGCTGCTGGCGACCCTCGAGCAGTTCCTCGCCGAGGTCCGCCCGGGGCTGCCCGACTCACCGCTGCTGCTGTCCAACCCGGCGCGGCTGGTCACGACCGAGCACCGCGGCTTCGGGCCCGAGGCGGTCCACCGCGAGGTCGAGCTGGCCGGCCGGGACGCGGGGGTGCCGGGCCGTCACTTCCCACATCGCTGGCGCCACACCTTCGCGACCGAGCTGGTGCGTGCCGGGGTCGACATCCACGTGGTCCAGCGCCTGCTCGGTCACGCCTCGGTGCAGTCCACCGTGCACTACACCCACCTGGCCGTCGACGACCTCAAGCGCTCGGTGGCCGGCCTGTGGTGAGGCGCAGGCCGGCCGCCGGTGACATCTGCCGCCTTCGACGTCGCGGGTACCATCAACACCAATCAGAATGTCTAGTACGAGAAGGACCACCCGAGAGGAGGGCGAGGATGTCGACGTCGGCATCGCCACGTGCTGGGCGCGGAGCGCGGCCCGGGACGGTCGTGACGTGGGACGTCGGGTTCGCGCTGCCGCCGGCACACACCGACGACGAGGCGCTGCAGGCCGCGGCGCTCGCGAACCGCGCGTACGCGCGGCTCCTGCTGTCCGGCACGGCGGTGTCGACCACCCAGTACGCCGAGCGCCTCGCGGAACGTGGCGTGTCGAGCGAGGCGGCGCGGGCGCGGATCAAGCGTGATCGGGCACGCGGGCGGCTGGTCACGGTCCATCACGAGGGCGAGGCGCTGGTCCCCACGTTCCAGCTCGACGTGGCGTTCGACCACGACCCGGCTGCAGGTGACGCGGTCGCAGCGCTGCTGGGCGAGGGTGTCGGTCCGTGGGGCGTGTGGGACTGGTTCGAGACGCCGAACTCGTGGGTCGACGGACGCACGCCTGCGCAGCTGTTGGTGGATCATGACCACGAGCTGCTCGCCACGGCCCTGGCGGCCCGGATCGGGCCTGGCCCGGACGCGTGACCGCGCCGGACTGTCCGCTGCCGGGAAGCTGCCCCGTCCCGGACCCCGACGACGTGGACCTGCGCCGGCTGCGCAGCCAGGTCTGGCCGGCCGGCACGCAGCTGCGCCGTGGCCACCGTCGGGCGCACCGGGCAGAGGCCGCGGTGCCAGCAGGGGCGCAGCTGCCGGACCTGTCCCGGCGATCGCGTTTCGCGCCGGTGCTCGGCGCCGGACACAGCTACGTGGCACGCCGTGAGGCCGCCGCGCTGCTGGAGAGCCTGCTGCACGACGTCACGCCGACGTCACGCCAGGTGCCGTGGCACCTGGCGGCGGGGTGGGTGCTCTCGCACGTGGAGCTGGTGCGCGACGTGCGGCTGATCGACCTGCGCGACGACGCCCTGCCGGCGCTCGGTCTGGCCCGCGACCAGCTGGTGGCGTCCTCCGCAGCCCACCACCCGTGCACCGGGGTGTGGGCGCACAGGCTGCACGAACGACACGTCGGGGGTCACGCGACGGACGGGCTGGTGTGGAACTCGCGGCAGGCGGAGGTCCATGCCACCGCCGCCGGCAACCCGGTGCTGGAGGACCTGCTCACCGGCGAGCAGACCGAGGTCGCGGTGCTGTGGGGCACCCCGGACAGGCAGTGGCCGCTGCGCGCGGTTCCCGGGGCGTCGTGGGAGCTCGGGCACGGTCGTGGTGGCCGGCTGCTGCTCGGTGTCGCGAACCTGCTCGGAGCGCACCCTGCGCTGTAGGGCCAGCCTCGCCGCGGCACGGTGACGACACGTACCGCACGCGGGCCCCGCAGTGATTGCGGGCCCGTCGTCTGTCGTGCGGAGGTTTCAGGTCCTCGCGTCGGGGCAGGTGTCCGCCGTGGCGCGGCGATCCCGACCGGAGCGGCCCGCGAGTGGGGCCTGGGCCCCCGAGGTCGCTGGCATCGCGCGGAGGAAGCGAGTGACCTGCACCAGTGCCGCGCCGAGGTCCGGGCCGCGACCGAGCGGCACCGCGCCGCCACGGGGGTCGGCCAGCTCGAGCTCGACCACGACCTGCTCCTCGCTGCCCGACAGCAGCAGCCGTGCGCCGGGGGCCTGCACGGCCAGTGCGTCGAGCGTCTCGAGCAGCGGCAGGTCACCGCGTCCGGTCGCGGGGTGGTCGTCGAGGTCGCGGGTGACGTCGGCCAGCAGCAGGATGTCGGCGAGCGACTCGTCGGCGTGCACCATGCAGCCGCGGGTCGGTCCGTCACGCACCGTCACCGCGCGACTGCCAGTTTCGACCGCCAGCAGCCAACCGCACCCGCGCAGGTGCGCCTCGAATGCTTCGACCACATGCGTTGCTGTCGTCTCGATCACGTTGGTCGTCCTTCCGGTGCCACACCCGCGTAATCGCCGCGTCCGACCGTGAGGTTACGCAGCGTGATCAGGGGACTGCAGGCCGGTCCGTTGACGTGCCACGTCCGGCGAGGCCCGTCGGGTGTCCACGACCGGCGTCCGGCGCTCACCGGCGATGACGGTCGGCTGCCTGATGCGCAGCGTCCCGGAGGCACGCTCGAGCAGGTCCGCGGCGTTGGACGCGGGGGCGAGTGCACGCGACCGACCGTCGTGGTCGACGACCTCGAGCACCACGTGCCCGTCATCGGTCCCACGCACCCGCAGGCCGGCCAGCCAATCGGCGTCTGCCCCGATGGTCGCGACCACGTTCGTGGCCCTGCCCGGCGCGGTTGTCGACACCGACGACAGTGCTAACCCGGCCGGCTCCTTCGGCTTCCGCCGTGTGGTCGTCGACGACCAGCTCGGGCCCGACCTGGTCGAGCTGGTCGCGCTCGACGCGGACGGCGACAGCGTGACCGTCGAGTACGACGAGGACGTCCAGCCGCCGTCCGGGACCACCGCCACCGGCGCACGGCTCGAGCTCGTGCTGGTCGACGGCAGCGTGGTCGCCTCGCCCGAGGTCGCCGCCGCGGCGGACATCGCGATCGACGGGTCGCAGGTCACCTACGGGTTCGCCCCCGGTGACCTCGACGACCTGACCAGCGCTGACGTGGCCCGGGTGCTCGACAACGGCGTGCTGCAGGATGCCGACGGACGCGCCTCCAGCGCGCTGCCGCTGGCGGTCAACGACCCGGTCGACCTGCCGACGGTCGTCTCGGCCGGCATCGACGCCCCCGCGGGCCTCGTGCAGCTGGTGTTCGACCGCGAGCTCGCTGCCGCCCCCGCCGCCGACACCCTCGAGGCGCTCGACTACGACGGCAACGCCTCGGCGTTCGGCCTGGCCGAGCTGGGTGACGACGACACGACCGTGACGTTCTCCGCGCCGGGCACGCCGCTCGACGAGACCATCGCCGACCTGGTGCTCGCCGCCGGGGCGGTCGAGGACGCCGACCCCGACGACGGTGGCCTGCTCGACCTGCTCGTGCCGCCGGACCCGGCCGTCAACGTCGTGGAACGCCTCGAGCTGTCCAACGTGGTCGAGCCCGGCCGCACGGTCGGCCCGCAGCTGCGCGGCCTGGCCGCCGACATCACCGAGCGCGACGGCGACACGCCGGTCGAGCTGACGTTCACGCTGACCCACGATGAGCGGCTCGCCCCGGCCGACGGCTCCGGGCACCGCCTGCTCGAGGCCGACGGCGAGACCGCCGTCGAGCTGACCGAGCGCGACGGCGTGGACGTCGCCGCCGACGTCAACGTCGTGACCGTCACGATCACCGACCCCGACCTGGTCGCCGGGCTGACCAGTGGCGTGTTCCGGGCGCTGGAGCTGCGCCCCGGCGCCGTGCGCACGCCCGCCTCCGCCGGTGGCACCGCCAACCACGGCAGCACCATCGCGTTCTGACGCGACGGTCCTCCGTCGACGGCCCCGGCCCGGGTGTGCGCGCACCGGCCGCCGGGTCGGTCCAGCCTGACACGGCTGCGTCATCTTTGGGTCTCGATGTTCGTGGTGGCGCTCCTGCGGGCCGACCGGGAGGGAAGGACCGCCCGGCACCCGGGACGGCCGACGCCCGGAGCGCCCGATGCAGACCATTGCCCCCCCGCGACCGCTGCTTGCGGTCATCGCCGTCCTGAGTCTCCTGTGCGGCATGCTGGTCCAACCGGCATGGGCCGCTGATGTGAGCGGCACCGCAACCGTTGGCTGGGACGGAGACGTGGCGGGCACGAGTCCCGCTCCAGGCACGGCCCTGGTCACTTTCGCACCTACTCAATTTGGGATCGCTGGTGGAGTTTCCATCCGGTTGGTGCTACCGGAAACCACGTCAACCATCTCCACGAACCCTGCGGATTATGCGATCGAGCAAGGGGGCAACTCCGCCTTCTCCGTCGCCGCAACTGTGTCTGGCACGACAGTGACACTGGAGATCGCGGCAGGCAGCGTCGGTGCCGATTCGACCGCCCCCGTGACGGTCTCTGTCGCGTCGGGAACGGCGCTCGTGTGGCCGAAGGGTGCGACAACGTCGGCGCAACTTTCCTTCGCTGTCACGGACGGCACGACCGACTACGACTTCGGGACGGTCTCGAACCTCTCGCTCATTCCCGGTCCCGCGGATGCGTCGCGCTCGACACTGGGGGCGTCGCCGGCCACGGTGACGGCGGACAACTCGTCGACGTCGACGCTGACGCTGACGACGCGCGACCAGCACGACAACGTCACCGACGACCCGGCCTCGGTGGCACTGGCCGCCACCGAGGGCACGCTCGGGCCCGTGAGCGACAGTGGTTTCGGGACGTACAGCGCGACGTACACGGCGTCGACGTCGGCCGGGACGGCGACGGTGACCTCCACTGTGGATGGGTCGGCGGGGCCGTCGGTGGACATCACGCTGGAGGCTGGCGCCGGTTCGACGTCGAGGTCGACGGTGGCGACGGCCGATGCGCAGCTGGTGGCGGACGCCGCGTCGTCGACGACGGTGACGGTGACGGTTCTCGACGCCAACGACAACGCCGTGACGGGTGCGTCGGTTGGCTTGTCCGCGACCAACGGTGGCCAGGTCGGGGCGGTCACGGACGTCGGTGACGGGACCTATACCGCCACGCTGACCTCGTCGACCACGGCAGGCGACGCGTTGGTGGCGGCGACGATCGGCGCCGGCGAGGTCGTCGACACGGCGACCGTTGTGTTCGTCGCTGGCGCGGTCGACCCGACGATGTCGACGCTGGTTGCGGACCCGACGAGCTTCGTGGCCAACGGCACGGACACCACGTCGGTCGTCGTGAGCCTGAAGGACGTCAACGGCAATCCCGTCGGCGGCTACGACCTGAAGCTCATCCCGAGCCAGGAGGGGACTGTCGTGACGGCGGACGGCACGACGGACGTCGCCGGCCAGGTGACCTTCACCTACAGCACCACGTTCGTCGGTGAGGTCGTCCTCACAGCGGCTCAGGCCACGGACGACACCAACACCTTCGGGACCGTGACGGTGACCACGACTGCGCCGCCGAGCGGTGGGGGTGGCACGACGGATGACTCAACGACCACGACCACCGAGGACGGTGGCACGGCGTCGACGGGTGACGACGCGACGACGAGCGATCCGGTGCAGACGTCGGTGACCACGCCGAGCGGTGGTGAGGTCGTCGTGAGCCAGTCGACGACGACCACGACGACCGCGCCCGACGGCTCGACGCTGCTCGGACTCGAGGTCGACATCGACGCGCCGGACGGCACGGTCGAGCAGCCGCTCGAGCTGGCGTTCGAGGTCGACGTGTCGCTGCTGGACGGGGTCGACGTCGGTCGCCTGACGGTGGTGCGCAACGGTGTGCTGGTGGCGCGCTGCACCGGTCCGGGCGCGACGCCCGACCCGTGCGTCGCGGACGTGACCGTCGATGCCGACGGTGACGTGACGGTCGACGTGCGCACCTCGCGGGCCTCGACGTGGAACGTCGCGTCGGTCGACAGCGGTTGCCCGGCCGACCTGGTGCCGGACGTGACCTTCGCGGACGTGGCCGCCGACGGCGTGCACGCCGATGCGATCGCGTGTGCGGTGTGGTCGGGTCTGGTGCAGGGCTTCGACGCCGACAGCTACGCCCCGGGCACCCAGGTGACCCGTGGGCAGGCTGCGCTGGTGCTGGTCGCGCTGCTGGAGCAGGCGGGCGTGCACCTGCCGGTCGGTGACGGCCGCTTCGTCGACGTCGCCGGCAGGCAGGGCGCGGCCGCGGAGTCGCTGGCTGCTGCGGGGATCCTGCAGGGCACCAGCAGCACCACGTTCGAGCCCGACGCCACGCTGACGCGCGGGGAGCTGTCGGCGCTGCTGGTCGCGGTCCACGCCGCAGCCGGCGGCGAGCTGCCGGCAGGCGACGGCACCCCGTTCGACGACGTCGATGGGATCTTCGCCATCGAGGTCGCGCAGGCCGAGGAGCTGGGCCTGACGCAGGGGTTCACCGAGACGACCTACCGCCCGCAGGGCGAGGTCACCCGCGGTGAGTACGCCGCGTTCGTCACCCGCCTGCACGAACTGCTGGTCCGGCTCGGGCTCTCCACGCCGACCCTGTGACAGAGGTCGACCCGTCGGACGCCCGCCGCACCCGCGGCGGGCGTCCGACGTTGGTCCCATAACCGGACGCGTCCCGGTCAGCGCACCGCGGCGACGTCCAGCGCGAGGCCGGGGTGCTGGGTGACGGCCTGGCGCAGGAAGTAGTCGACGCCGGCGTCCCAGGTGTGGCCGGTGCCGTGGCGGTTGAGCACGAAGCCGAAGCCGTGGGTGCGGTGCAGCGTGCCGCCGGCCTCGAGCAGCGCGTCGATCAGCCGCTGGTCGACGAAGCGCGGCACGTGCGGCCAGCCACCGACCGACCACAGGTCCTCGCGGCCGAGCAGGAACGTCCCGCCGGCCAGCGAGCGCGACGCGGTGCCGCCACCGTCGGCCATGCGCCGGATTGTCAGGTCGAGCTCGGCGAGGTAGGTGAACTCCGCGCCCTTGCCGACCAGGTGCGCGCCCGACTGCTCGCGCGCGGCGAGCAGGTCCACCAGGTGGTCGGGCGCGTACCAGTCGTCGTCGTCGACCTTGGTCACCAGCGAGCCGGACGCGACCTCGCAGCCGGCGTTGAGGACCGCGCCGAGCGGGTCGCCCGCGGGGGCGCGCAGCACCGTGACCGGCTGGTCGGGCGCGACCTCGGTCGCACGGGCACGCACGCGACCGGGCCAGTCGTCGCCGAACGCGTCGCCGTGCAGCACCACGACCAGCTCGCGACGCGCCCACGTCTGCGCGCTGGCCTGCTCCACGGCGTGCTCGAGGTGGTCCGGGCGGTTCGTCGCCAGCACCATCGACACGCTCGCCGGACGGGGGGTGGGCAGCGCGAGCCGGGGGGCGATCCGCGCCCAGGTGGCCTGCGGCGTCAGGTGCTGCCAGGCGGCACGCAGCGCGAGCACGCTGCGGCGCTCGCGGGCGACCTCGTCGGCCAGGTCCGCCGCGCTGGTCGCGGTCAGCACGTCGGCGAGCGGGCCGAGCAGCCCCGCGACGCTGGCCGGCAGCGGCGCGGCGAGCAGCACCGGTACGCGCGCGAGCGCCAGCGTGGCCAGCCAGTGTGCGTGGCTGGCGGGGTCCGGGTGCAGGCCCGGGTGGTCGAGCACGGCGCGGTGCTCGCGCAGGCGGTCCTGCAGCGCGACGTGGTCCGGGACGGCGTGGGGTCGAGCGCCCGCGGCGCCCGCTGCGGCGGGCAGCGTCGCGACCGGGAGCTCGCCGAGGCCGGGGACCTCGCGCCGGCCGTCGGCCGCCGCGACCAGCGCGACCAGCGCCGGGTCGGGTGCGGCACCACGGGTCGTGGAGCGGGCGGCCAGGCCGACCGCGTCGGTCGCAGTGTGCAGGTCGGCGAGCGTGCCCGGGGCGAGCTCGCGGTGCGGCACGACCGCCAGGCCACGTGGTGGCTGGCGGCGGACCCCGCGGGCGGGCAGGCCGGCAGCCGCGACCGGTCGGGCGGCGGCGAGCCGTGCCACGCCGTCGTCCACGTCCGCGCCGCTGGCGTCGGGCACGACCTCGAGGTCGACCCGGTCGCCCCACCACACCGGGCCGTCGCCGACGGCCCGCACCGCGACGCGGGGCACGCCCGCGCCCCCGGCCCAGTCGAGCAGCGCCACGGCGGCGTCGCGGTCCCAGCCGACGGGCAGGCGCTGGCCGACCACGACCGCCTCGACGTGCTCGTGGGCGTCCCAGGCGGCGCGGGGCGGCAGCTCGTCGGGGGCGGCGACCAGCACGCGCACGGCACCGTCGCACCAGGCGACCGCGTCGTGACCGACGGCCGCGACCCGCAGCGAGCCCGCGGAGCCGGGCAGCCCGGCCAGCGGCGCGGGGCCGCGCCCGACCGCCGCCGGGCCACGCTGGCCGGTGCCGGCGACGGCGCTGGTGCGGGACAGCTCGCCGCGCAGGGCGGCGACGACCCTGGCGGTGGGCCCGCCGGTGGCCAGGACCGAGCCACGCACCTCGCCGAGGCGCTCCTCGAGGTCGGCCACGACCCGGCCGAGCTCCTGCAGGCCGCGGCGTGCCTCGGCGAGCGACGCCCCGTGGGCGCGCTGGCGGGACGCCGCGACGCGCTGCCCGTGCTCGGCGTCGTCGGCTCGCGTGTCGAGCACGGCCACGCGGTGGCCCAGCAGGGCGACGGCCTCGGCCAGCGCGTCCGCGGTGACCGTCGCGGCGGGACCGCACCCGGAGGTGTCGTCGGGGCGTGGCAGCAGCACGACCCAGCGCAGCCCCGCACCGTCGGGCTCCAGCGCCACGGTCCGCGCGGGCCGGTCGAGCCCCGCCACGGCCGCCGCGGCGGCGACGTCGTCGGCGCCGAGGTGCAGGTCGAGCACGACGGTGCCCGTCGGCAGGTCCAGCCCGGTGCTGCCCGTCGGCGGGCGCAGCAGCAGCACCGACCCGTCGGCGTCGTCGTGGTCGTGGTCGTGGTCGGCGTCGTGGTCGCCGGGCGCCGCCGCGTCCTCGACGCTGGTGCCGCGCTGGCGCAGCGCCTCGACGAGCTCGTCGGGCACCGGACCGCGCACGTGGACCCGGGCACGGGGGTCGACGCTGCGCAGCACGGCTCGCAGGGCGGCGCTCACGTCAGGCTCCAGGCGTGGTCGCGGCCGGGCCGGCTCGCCACGGCGTGCTGGCGGAAGTAGTCGGCGTCGACCGTCCAGGCGTGCCCGCCGTGGCGCCGCACCAGCAGCCCGAAGCCGTGGGTGCGGTGGACGAGGCCACCGGCGGCGACGACGTCCTCGACCAGGGCACGGTCCTCGCCGAGCCCGATGCGCGCGAAGCCGCCGACCTGGCGCCAGGCCTCGCGTCGCAGCGTCAGCGTGGTGCCGGCGATCGTGCGCGAGGCGCTGTGCTGGCCGGTGCCGAAGCGGCGCAGCGTCTCGTCCGCGCCCTCGAGGTGGATGAACTCCGCGGCCTTGCCGACCAGGTCGGCGCCGCTGTGCTCGGCGGCCAGCACGAGGTCGAGCAGGTGGTCGTCGCCGTACCAGTCGTCGTCGTCGATCTTGGTGACCCAGTCGCCCGAGCTGGCCTCGACGGCACGGTTGAGGGCCTCGCCGAGCGGCTCGTCGCCGGGCACGCGCAGCACCGTCAGCGGCAGGTCGTCGCCGACCGAGCGCGCCAGGAGCTGCTGGACCGTCGGGTCGTGGCCGGGGGGGCCGTGCAGCGCGACGACCAGCTCCCGGCGCGACCAGCGCTGCCGCCGCGCCTGCGCCATCGCGTGGTCGAGGAAGTCGCTGCGGTTGGTCGACAGCACCATCGACACGGTGGGCTCGGGCGGCATGGCCAGGCCGAGCGCCGCGGCGAGCTCGCGCCAGCGTGCGCCGGAGGAGTGCGCCCGCCAGGCCGCGCGGCGCACCAGCACCGAGCGGCGCTCGCGCGCGTCGGGGTCGGCCAGCTCGGCGGGGGTGGCGGCGACCAGCGCTGCGGCGAGCTCGTCACCGAGCAGGTGGCGTGTCGCGGGGGGCAGGTCGGCCAGCAGCACTGGCACGCCCGCCAGTGCCCAGGTCACCAGCAGCGCGGCGTGGGCGCGGGGGGAGGGGTGCAGCTCGGGCACGTCCAGCACACCCCGCTCGCTGCGCACGACCTGCAGCAGGGCGGCGAGGTTGCGCGGCGGCAGGTGGCCGCGCGCCGCGCCGGTGTGGTGCTCGGCACCGAGCACCAGCAGCCGGCGGTGGTCCCCGTCGAGCAGCGCGAGCGCGGCGCCCTCGGCGTCGGCCAGCTCGCCGGTGTCGCCGGCGACCAGCGCGAAGCGGTCGGGCGTGTCGCGCTGCCAGCCGGCGGGCCCGACCACCCGGGCGTCGACCGGGCGCACCGTCGCGGCCGCGGGCAGCGCCCCCTCGTCGTCGTGGCCGGGCAGGTGCAGCCG
>Ga0136604_1000979_pt1 | contig 13299 bp, 10 predicted proteins | sample AntRauFillE10628_FD_104928 | JGI IMG/M metagenome (GOLD analysis project Ga0136604, IMG submission 104928) | Saline lake microbial communities from Rauer Islands, Antarctica - Metagenome Filla E10 #628 | ecosystem: Environmental > Aquatic > Non-marine Saline and Alkaline > Saline | place... | reverse complement strand
GTGGACCAGCAGCGGCCCGCTCGCCGGGTCCCAGCCCGTGGGTCGCTGGACCTGCGCGTCCGGCAGGTCCAGCAGCGCGAAGGGCGCCGGCACGTGCCTCGCGGCGCCGGTCGGGACGGACGGGGCCACGTCGGTCGGGACGGACCTCGGGACGTCGGTCGCGGCGTCGGTCGGGACGGGGGTGGCGATCCGGGCGGCCGGCAGCCGCTCCGGCAGCGGCTCGGGCCACGGCCGGCGTGGTGCCGGTGCTCCGCTCGCGGCGTGGGCCGCGCGGGCCGCCGCGACCAGCCGTGCGAGGTCGCTGGGCTGGGCCGCGTCGGAGCCCTCGCCCGCTGGCGGCGACCGGGGCGCTGCGACCGGGGCGGCCGCCCGGTGCAGCGGGGTGACGACGACCGCGGGCGCGTCCGGGGCGCGGTGGCCGGAGACCAGCGCGGTCTGCACCGGCACGGGTGCGGCCGGGCCGACCTGCAGCAGGCCACGACCGGGCAGGCCCGGCGGGACGTCGGCCGCGTCGGGCACGCCGACGACGTCGAGGGAGTCGCGCGCATCGGTGGTGCGCAGCGCCACGCGCAGCGCGGTGTTGGCGCGCACGTCCTCGCCGACCGCACCGGAGGGACGCTGGGTGCCGAGCACGAGGTGGACCCCGAGCGACCGGCCGCGCTGGGCGATGCCGACCAGCGCGGCGGTGAAGTCCGGGAGCTCCGCGCGCAGCGTCGCGAGCTCGTCGACCACGACCAGCAGCCGCGGCAGCGGGGCGACGGGCTGGCCGGCGGTGGCCCGTCGCCAGGCCGGCAGGTCGGGCACGCGTGCGGCCCGCAGGCGGCGCTCGCGGTGGGCGAGCTCGGCCTCGAGGCAGCGCAGCGCGCGTGCGCCGAGGTGCTCGTCGAGGTCGGTCACGAGCCCGACGACGTGGGGCAGGTCGGCCAGCGCGTCGAACGCGGCGCCCCCCTTGTAGTCCAGCAGCACGAACGTGGCCCGGTCGGGGCCGTGCCTGGCGGCGATGCCGGCGACCAGTGAGCGCAGCAACTCGGACTTGCCGCTGCCGGTCGTGCCCCCGAGCAGGGCGTGCGGGCCGTCGGCCACCAGGTCGAGCGTGACGGTGCCGTCGACCCCGGTCCCGAGCGGCACGTCGAGGGCGTCCACGGACGTCGCCGCACGGGCGGCCCAGCCGACGCCGAGCGCCTCGCAGAGCGGCCCGTCGCCGCGCGGCAGGGCGAGCAGGTCCAGCAGGTCGACCCGTGCAGGCAGGGTCCCGCCGTCGGCGGCGAGGTCCGGGTCGTCCAGACGCGCGAGCGCGCGAGCGGCCCGGCACGCAGCCCGAGCGGCGAGCTGCACGGGCCGCACGTCGGCGAGGCGCGTGCGCGCCCCCGGGTGCTCGACGACCACGCCCGGGACGTCGGCGGGGGCGGTGACCACGACCCCGCACGCGGCCGGCAGATCGCTGGCCCGCCCGCCGAGGACGATGCCGTGCACCGGTGCGTCCCGCCGCGACAGCACCGCACGGGCCGGCGCGTCGCGACCGCACAGCAGCTCGGGGTCGTCGACGACCAGCAGCAGCGCCCGCTCGTCCCGCCCACGGGGCGCGGTGGACAGCACGGCGGCGACGCCGTCCGCGTCGGCGACGACCCGGATCCCGGCGTCGCCCGCGCTGCGGGCGTGCGGCAGCCACGCAGCGGCGCGCCACTCGGGTGCGCTGGCCGGGCTGGTCAGCACCGCCACGTCGAGGTCGGCCGGGCCGACCAGCGTCGCGGCCTGGAGCAGCAGCGCGCGGGCGAGCGGGACGGTGCGGGCGCGGTCCCCGGCCAGTCCCACCGCCCGCGCCTCGCGCAGGTCGACCACGACCGGCACCAGTGGCAGGCGGTCGGCCGCCGCCAGGACCTCGGCGACGGCCGGGTCGGGCCGGGTCGCGTCCACCGACGGGCTCCACGGCACGTCCCCGACGCCCGCCGCCAGCCGCAGGGCGTCGGGGTGCGTCGCGCGGCGCTCCCACAGCCGCGCCGCGTGGCAGCGGGCGCGCGCCAGCAGGTCGGGCAGGTCGGGTGCGGCGTCCCACCGGGCGGTCCGCTCGACATCGACGGCCGCGGCGAGGTCGTCGCGCAACCGCGCCAGCGCCGCTGTCGTCGCCGTCCCGGCCGCCCGCCCGGCCCGGCGGTGGCGCCGACGCTGGCCGAGGTGCGTCGCGAGCATCGCCACCGGCCCGAGCAGCGCGAACAGCGCGTAGCGCAGCTGCCCGGTCAGCAGCACCACCGCTGCGCCGAGGGCCAGCGGCAGCAGCCATGCGGCGAGGCCGATGCTGGGGCGCTCCCCCGGACCGTCCGGCAGGGCCGGCAGCGCGACGGCCGGGGCCCCCGGCAGCGGGCCCGGCCGTGGCGGGCGGTCCCAGCGTGTCGGCGAGGCACGCACCCGGTCGACGTCGCCCGCCCCCGCCACGACACGCAGGACGACCGTGCCGATCCCGAGCAGCGACCCCGGCCCGACACGCACCGGCGCACCCACTCGGCGACCGTCCACGCTCGTGGCGTTGGTGGTCGACAGCGGCGTGACCACGACGCCTCCCGTGCCGTCCGGCACGACGCGGCAGTGGTGCCGCGAGACGGTCGTGTCACCGACGCGCAGGTCGACGTCGGCCGCCCGCCCGACCAGCAGGCCCCCGCCGACCGGCACCGGGTCGGTCGCGGCGTCCGCACGCGCACCGGCGACGGCGACCAGCGCGGGCCCGCCCGGCACCGGGTCGTCCAGCGGGACCCGCCCGACGACCACCCGCGAGCCGTCCCGCACGCCGGCCTCACCGAGCCGGTGGTCGCTCGGCACGGCTCGCCCGTCGACGGTCGCGACGCCGACGTCGACCAGGCCGGCCGCCGCCAGCAGGTCCTGCAGGCACGCGTCGTCGCGGGCCGCGGCGGTGATCTCGTGCTCCTCGCCGTCGGCGACGAGCACGAGCCGCACCAGCGGGCCCTCCGGTCAGGTGGTGGTCAGTGGTGGTCGTCCACCGGCGGGTGATCGACCTGCGTCTTCCAGTCGCGCTGGAGCGGTCGACCGCGGAACGTCAGCCGCTCGTTGCCCCAGGTGGCCACCATCAGCACCAGCGGCGCGAGGACGAAGAAGACGAGCAGCGAGATCTGCCAGGGCTCCACGGGTGCTCCTGCGCTCGGGTCCGGTCGCGCGGCGCCGACGGCGGGCACGGGGTCCGCGGACGTCGTCGTCGACCGCGTGGACGGTACCCCCGGGCCACCCGTGCCCGACGGGACAGCACGAGCGGGCTGTGGACGGCCGCCGCGCCCGCCCGCGGCACGACGCCCGAGCCCGGGCGGGGCGACGTCGGGCCACGTGTCGACCATGGCTCACCCGCCGGCGAGGACCCGCAACCGGTCGCCGACGCCGACGCCGATCTCGTCGAGCCACCCGGCGCGGACCTCCAGCGCCGTGCGGTACGTCGCGCCCGGCTCGTAGGACGGACACGGGTCGGCCTCGCACGGCTCCATCGTGCGCACGGCGACGATCGTGCCGTCGGCGTCGGCCCAGGCGATCTGCAGCGGCGTGAGCGTGCCCTTCATCCAGAAGCCCCCGCTGCGGTCGGCCGCGAAGGTGAACACCATCCCGGTGCCGGTGGGCACGTCCGGCACCTCCATCAGCCCGTGGGCCCGACGCTCGTCGTCGTCGGCGACCAGCACGGCCAGCCGGTGGGTCGTGCCGTCACCCGCGACCAGTTCCACGACGCCGCGCGGGTAGTCGTCGACCGACGGGTGCAGCGCGGGGACCTGCCCGCTGTGCACCACCGTGCCGTCGACGGACGTATCGGGGAGTGACCCGGGGGACGACTCGACGGCGGGGTCGGCGGCCGGGGCGGGCGAGGACGCCGAGCACGCGGTGAGCCCGCCGACCAGCAGGGCGGCGACCACGGCGCGGGGGAGGCAGGGCACGTCTGCGACGGTACGACCCAACCCCGCCCGTCGGCAGCGTTCGTGGTCGTGCACACGTGGCCGTGCCGGACCGGGCACACGTCGGCGACGAGCACGCCGGTAGCGTCGCGCGAACGCACCCGAGCAGCGGAGGACCTCGTGGCCGAGCTGGCCGTCACCGCGATGGGGCCCGACCGGCCCGGCATCGTCGCCGCCGTCGCGCAGGTCCTGGCCGCCCACGGCGGCAACGTCGAGGACTCGGCGATGACGATCCTGGGCGGGCGCTTCTCGCTGGTCCTGCTGGTCGACGTCGACGCCGACGCGCCCACGCTCGAGCAGGCGCTGGCCGACGCGACCCGCGACCTCGGGCTGCACCTGAGCGTCGAGGACGCCGGCGCGACCACCGAGTCGCCCGAGGCGACCCACCTGCTGAGCGTCTACGGCTCCGACCAGCCCGGGATCCTCGCCGGCGTCGCCGCCGCGCTGGCCGATGCCGGCGCCAACGTCACCGACCTGACCACCCGCCTGCTCGGCGGTGGCGACGTGCCGGTGTACGCGATGGTGGTCGAGCTGACCGTCGCCGACGAGCCACAGGTCCGCGCGGCCGTGGAGGCCGTCGCCGAGGACCTCGGCGTGGACTTCACCCTGCGCGCCCTCGACACGGCGACGTACTGACGTGCCGGTCCGCGGCGTCGTCCACTACCCAGGTCGGGTCCTCAAGGGCGCGGCGGGGCCGGTCGGGTCGGTCGGCGACTCCGAGCAGCGCCTCGCGCAGGACCTGGTCGACACGATGTACGACTCCCCCGGCTGCGTCGGCGTGGCCGCGCCCCAGCTCGGCGTGTCCCTGCGCGCGTTCGCGATGGACGTGTCGGTGATGCGCAAGCCCCCGGAGCCCAACCACGGCCTGGTCGTGCTGCTCGACCCCGAGCTGCTCGTCGCGACCGGCTCCGAGCTGGCCCGCGAGGGCTGCCTGTCGGTGCCGGACTTCACCTGCGACGTGCGCCGCGCCACCGAGGTCGTCGTGCGCGGCACCACGCCCGAGGGGCACGAGCGCGTGGTCGAGGCGGTCGGGTTCGAGGCACGGGCCCTGCAGCACGAGCTCGACCACCTCGACGGGCTGCTGATCCTCGACCGGGTCGCGTCCGCGCGCACCGACGTGCACCGCCGCAAGCGCTACCGCAAGGCCGGCGAGCACAACAACTGACGGCGGCCCGACCACGTCCCGACCCCGGGTCGACCACGTCCCGACCCCGGGTCGACCCCGGGTCGGCCCCGGGTCGGCCCAGCCCTGCCGAGGGGGCCGGGCGGGTGTCGCGCGATTGGTCGCGACCCCCTGCGTTCGTACACTCCCGGCATCGTCCGCGGTGCGCGCGCCCGACCGGCAGCGGAGTCCGGGTGCGCGCCCCACCGCACCGCGGCGGCCGACCGAGCACGTGGAGGCCCGTACGTGGACGCACAGACCCTGCAGCTGATCTTCCGGCTCGTCGGCGGCATCGGCGTCGTCGCCGTCGTCGGGGCGCTCGCGGCCCGGCGCGTCACGTTCCTGTACGGGCTGGTCAGGCTCGGCCAGCCGATGCCCGAGCGCACCACCCGCGAGGCGGTCGTGGGCAACCTCGGCGCCTGGTTCAGCAAGGTGCTCGGCCAGGAGAAGATCCTGAAGTGGTCGCTCTCGGGCGTCGCGCACTTCTGGGTCATGTACTCGTTCTTCGTGCTGCAGACCACGCTGGTCGAGGCGTTCGGCGAGGTCGTGTTCGGCCCGACCTTCCAGATCCCGCTGCTCAACCGCATCGAGGTCGCGGGCGTGACCGCCTACGACGTGCTCGGCGCGTCGCAGGACACCTTCATGGCGCTGTCGCTGGTCGGCATCGCGATCTTCGCGGCGATCCGCTTCGCCGACGACCCGCGCCGCAAGGGCCGCGCCAGCCGCTTCGCCGGCTCGAACCTCAACCAGGGCTGGTGGACCCTGCTGCTGGAGCTGCTGACGATCTGGACGCTGCTGATCGCCCACGGCGCCCGCTTCGCGCTGGACCACGCCCCGACCGAGGCGGCGTGGCTGTCGCGCTGGTTCGGCGACCGCATGGCCGGCATCGACGAGCTGACGCTGGAGTGGATCTCCACGGTCAACCTGGTCGTGCACATCGCGATCGTCGGCTACTTCATCCTGTTCGTGCTCAACTCCAAGCACCTGCACATCCTGACGATCCCCGTGCAGGAGCTGTTCGCCAAGCACCCCAACACGCTCGGGGCCCTGCCGACCACGCCGATCGACATGGAGAACATGACCGAGGACACCGTCCTCGGCGTCGGCGAGGTCGGGCAGTTCCCGTTCAAGGCGATGCTGGACATGATGACCTGCACCGAGTGCGGTCGGTGCCAGTCGCAGTGCCCGGCGTGGAACACCGGCAAGCCGCTCAGCCCCAAGATGCTCATCATGGACCTGCGCGACCACCTCTACGCACAGGGCGACAAGCTGCTCGGCAACGCCGAGGAGGGCCCGCAGGACGGCCTGCCGCTGGTCGGCAACGCGCCCGGCGAGGACGCCGTGATCGACTACGACGTGCTGTGGTCGTGCACCACCTGCGGCGCGTGCGTCGAGGAGTGCCCGGTCGACATCGAGCACGTCAACCACATCGTCGCGATGCGCCAGTACAAGGCGATGATGGAGTCGAGCTTCCCGGCCGAGGCCGGCGTGATGCTGCGCAACATCGAGAACTCCGGCGACCCGTGGGGCGTGGGCCAGTCCAAGCGCGGCGACTGGACCGACAAGCTCGACTTCGACGTCCCTGTCGCCACGCCCGGCACCGAGCTCGACGACGAGATCGAGTACGTGTTCTGGACCGGCTGCGCCGGCGCCGTCGACGACCGCTCGATGAAGATCTCCCAGGCCACCGCCACGCTGCTGCACGAGGCCGGCGTGAAGTTCGCGATCCTCGGCCAGCACGAGACCTGCACCGGCGACCCGGCCCGGCGGCTCGGCATGGAGTACCTGTTCCAGGCACTGGCGAGGCAGAACGTCGAGACGCTGAACTCGGTCGGGGCCGACAAGCGCAAGATCGTCGCGTGGTGCCCGCACTGCTTCAACACCCTGAAGAACGAGTACCCCGACTTCGACGGGCACTTCACCGTGCTGCACCACTCCGAGGTGCTGGCGCAGCTGATCGACGACGGCAACCTCGTCGCCGAGACGGTCGTGGACAAGCACATCACCTACCACGACCCGTGCTACCTCGGTCGCCACAACGACGTCTATTCGACACCGCGCAAGGTCGTCGACGCGGTGCCCGGCATCAAGCCGACCGAGATGGGCCGCTGCCGCTCCAACGGCTTCTGCTGCGGCGCCGGTGGTGCCCGCATGTGGATGGAGGAGGACATCGGCAAGCGCGTCAACATGGAGCGCGTCGACGAGGCACTCGGCCTCAACCCCGACCTGATCTCCACCGCGTGCCCGTTCTGCACCACGATGCTGTCCGACGGCATCGCCCAGAAGGTCCAGTCCGGCGAGCTGGCCGAGGGCCAGGTCGAGGTGCTGGACATCTCCGAGGTGCTCCAGCGCGGCCGCGCCCTGCCGATGGCCAGCCAGGGCCTGATCGAGAACCGGGACGGCTCCGGCGAGCTCGCCGGCCAGCAGTGAGATGACCGACACCGACGGCCCGCGCCCCACGGCGCGGGCCGTCGTCGTGCGCCGGCGGAACCGCACGCGCCCGGTCGACGTCCAACCACCGTCGACCCGGGGGACCGCCGTGCGCCACCAGCTGCTCGTCGTCGTCGCACTGCTGCTCGCTGCGTGCGGCGGGGCCGCGGACCCGGCTGGACCAGTCGTCGACGGCGACCCGGGCGCGAGCCCCGAGGGGTCGTGGGTGCTGGTCTCGGCGACGCCGACGATCGCCGTGCCCGACACCGCCCGGGTGACGCTGGAGGTCTCCCCCGAGGGCGACGCGTGGCGCGTCGGCGGGGTCGCCGCGTGCAACTCCTACGGCGGGACGGTCCGCACCGACGGGACCACGTGGGCCGTCGCCGACGGCTTCGCGGTGACCGAGATGGGCTGCGACGGCGGGTTGATGGACGTCGAGCGCGCCTACCTCGACGCGCTGCTCGCCGTCGATGCGTGGCAGCGCACCGCCGGCGACGAGCTGGTGCTGTCCGGTCCGGACGTCGAGCTGCGGTTCGAACTGCTCGAGGCGCTCGACCCGGCCGCACTTGTCGGGACCACCTGGCTGCTCGACGGGCTGGTCAGCGGCACGGGGCCCGACGGGGCGGTGTCGTCGACCACGCCCAGCGCCGACGAGGCGACCCTGCGGCTGGCCGAGGACGGGACGGTCGAGGCGTCGACCGGCTGCCGCACCTTCACCGGCACGTGGGTCGAGCCGGGCGACGAGGTGCTGCTCGACACCTTCGGCCAGCGCGACGACTCCCCTAACGTCGGCGACGACGGCACGCCGACCTGCGACGAGGCGGTGCTCGCGCAGGAGGACCACGTGCTGTCGGTCCTCGGCGACGGCTTCCGCGCCGAGGTCGACGGCCGCCGGCTGCACCTGACCTCGCGTGACGGCCTCGGCCTGACCTGGGTCACCGCCGACCCCGACCAGCCCCGCACCAGCGCGCCGTCCGAGCCGGAGCAGGAGTGCTTCGCGGCGATGGCGATGTCCAGCGACGGCGACGGCGCCCCGACCCGCGAGGCGGCGATGGAGGAGGTCGCGACCACCGGTGCGGGCTGGTGGGACCCACCACCCGGCGTCACGTTCGAGGACACGACGCTGATGTACGACGGCGAGGAGATCGGCGAGGTCGAGCTGTTCCAGTTCGACAACGGCACCTGGGCGGTCTCCGGCATCGAGGTCTGCTACCCCCTCGGGACCGAGCCGTCCGCCCGCTGACCAGGATCAGACGCAGCCGCGGTCGAGCACCAGGTCAGGCAGGAACCGGTCGACGAGCAGCGGATGACTGCCGGACCGGCCGGTCCGCACCCGGGTGCCGCACTCGGTCCGGGCGACGAACAGCACGGTCCGCGCCGCCCCCTGGCCGGGGTTCGACAGCACCACCTCGCGCGCCGGGCCGACGTGCGTGACGGCCTCGACGGCCCGCACACCGGTACCCGCGGGCACGACCTGCGCAACGAGCTCGACGAGACGATCCGTGGTGGTGTCGAGGTCGTCCGGGCCGGCCCAGACCTGGTCCGGGTCGTAGCACGGCTCGGTGGCGTGTGACGCGGCCTCGCCCGCGACGACGCCGCGGGCGGCACAGACGCGGGTCGCGCCCGCCTGCTCCAGCAGCGTCGGCAGCGCGGACTCGACCCGGTCGGCGACCTGGGCCGGCCGCAACGGCCGGGCCAGCGTCGCGGACGCCCCGACCGTTGCGACCAGCACCCCGACGACGACGGCCACGGCCATCCGGTGAGGCTGTCGAGGATGGGTCCGGTCGGTGTAGACCCAGGCCAGGGCCACGACCGCGACCACGCACGCAACGGCTGCCGCAACGATGCTCGGGACGTCGCGCACCCAGCCCGGCGTGGCGCCGTTGACCACCGCGGGCGCGGCGACGGCCACGAGCAGCCACCGGCCGAACCGGGCGGCGGCCTCGCGGGGGCCGCCGTCGTGGTCGTGTCCGGCCGCCCGGTCCACCCAGCTCGCGTTGCGAGCGGTTGCGACCAGCAGCACCCCGGCGGCGGCCGCAGCCACCAGCGCACCGGCGATCCACGCCACGATGAACACCCCGAGGTTCTCGAACCCGTCGGCGTCCTCGACGTACAGCGCCGCGTGGACGATCGCGCCGACCGGCGCCGCGACCAGCCCGACGACGAGCAGCCCGAGCAGGTCGGCGCGCAGGGCACCCCACCGGACCCACGAGGAGGAGGCGTCCCCGTCGGGGGACGGTGCACGGGCGGGGGCGGTCGGTGTGTCCATGTCGCACACTGTCGTGGCCCACCGGGGCTGCCGCCTCAGGGATGCACCGGAGGGGACTCGGAGGGACCTGCCGTCAGACCTGCCGTCACCGGGGCCGCCGAGACGCGACGGGGCGTCGCGGCACGACGGACGCGTGCGAGAACCCGCACCAGTGGTGGCGCGGGCCCTGCGGTTGCAGCGGGAGTGCTGCGGGGGTCGTGCGAGTCGGCGTCAGGCGACGACCGGGTCCTCGCTGGGCGCTCGGTGCGCCCGCCGACTTCGGCGTCAGGCGACCCGGACCTGGGCGCGGGCCTCGGCGAGGCGCTGCGCAGCGGCGGCCAGTTCGGGGACCCGGGTGGGGTCACCGACAAGCGCGTCGTAGTCGGCACGGGCGTCGGCCAGCGCGCGGAACGCGTCACGGTCGAGGGTGCGGGAGGGACCGCCGACGATCGTCAGCGGGCTGTCGGGGTGGGAGGTGCGACGCATGGGGGTGCTCCTGTCTGCGGTCACACTTGATCTTCGGCCCACCTGCGCCCAGATTCGGGGTCCACTCACCCCCGGTGTGGACCATTCGGGGGTCATTCGGGGACCACTTCTGGCCAGTGGACCCGCATCTGCCGTACGATCTGCGCTCGGGTCCCGGTCCAGACGGGTCCAACGAGCGACACGAGGAGCTTTGCGATGCAGGCGAGCGAGCTGCGGGACCGACTGGCGGAGTGGGACCTCGGGGACCGGCCGCGCTACCAGGCGCTCGCGGACCGGCTCGAGGCCCTGGCCGAGACCGGCGAGCTGCCGCCGGGACTGCAGCTACCGGCCGAGCGCTCGCTGGCGGACGCCCTGGACGTGTCGCGCGGCACGATCGTGCGTGCGTATGCGTCGCTGCGCGACGACGACCTCGCGACGACCCGTCACGGCTCGGGCACCGTGCTCGGCGCCCCGGACGTCACCCCGGGCAGTCGCGAAGCGCACGTGGCCGAGGTGCTGCCCGCCGACTCGATCTTCTCGTTCCTGGAGTCACCGGGTCCCCGGGAGGGGATGGTCGACCTGCGCGGCGCCCACTGGAACGACGGAGTGGACCTGCCGCGCGACGTGGTGGACCAGTTCGCCGACGACCTGCGCCAGCTGCTGGTGACCCCCGGCTACGCGGTCTCGGGCCTGCCGGCGCTGCGCGAGGCGCTCGCCGAGCACCTGACCTCGCAGGGCGTGCCGACCGAGCCGGAGGAGGTCCTGCCGACCACCGGCGCGATGCAGGCGATCTCGCTGGTCGCCCAGCTGCGCCTCGCCCCGGGTGACCTGGTGGTGACCGAGGCGCAGTCCTACCCCGGAGCGCTCGACGCCTTCCGGATGCTGGATGCGCACCTGCTGGGTGTCGAGGTCGGCCCCAACGGCGCCGACGTCGGCCAGCTGCGCGCCGCGCTGCGACGCCGTCCTGCGTTGGTCTACCTCCAGCCGTCCGGCCAGAACCCGACCGGACGCACGATGCCGCAGGCCGCCCGCACGATGGTCGTCGACGCGCTCGCCGAGGTCGACACGGTCCTGATCGAGGACCTCACGATGGCCGACATGTGGTTCGACGAGCCACCGCCACCGCCGCTGTCCGCCCACCCACGCGCGCCGCTGGACCGGATCCTGACGGTCGGCAGCCTGTCGAAGTCGATCTGGGGCGGACTGCGCGTGGGCTACATCCGTGGATCGCGCACCACGATCTCGCGGCTGGCCCGGCTGAAGGCCTCGACCGACCTGTCGTCCTCGCTGCTCAACCAGGCGCTGGCGGTGCGGCTGCTGGACCACCACGACGACATCGTCGCCGGCAAGCGCGCGCACCTGGAGGCCCGGGCCGCGCTGCTCGCCGACCTGCTCACCGAGCACCTGCCCGAGTGGACCTGGCTGCCGCCGCAGGGCGGCCTGAGCCTGTGGGTCGACCTCGGCTGGGGCACCTCCGCCGAGCTCGGCCCCCACGCCGCACGGCACGGCGTCTCGATCGCCCCGTCGGCCGTGCACGACGTCCACGGGCGCTCGCGTCACCGCCTGCGCCTCCCGGTCACGCGCTACCCGGACGTGATCGAACCGGCCGTCGAGCGGCTCGCGGAGGCATGGTCCGAGTACGGCTCGCGCACCGTGCGCCACGACCACCAGGTCGTGATCTGAACCAGTGCGGAACCGCGACGCCGGCGGTGGCGTCACACCGGACACGCGCCCGACACAGGAGCCGACCGGTGCAACGCCCCACCCTCGCCCTCGCGGGCCTCGCGCTCGCCCTCGCCCTCGCCGCCTGCGGCGGCACGACGGACACCCCCACGGACCCGGCCGGCGAGGGCGAGCTGCCCAGCGCCGAGCAGCTCGGCGACTGCCTGCCCGACGAGACCGACTGTGGACCGGACGCGCCCGAGGACCCGGCAGCCGAGGACCCGGCGGCCGAGGACTGCGAGGTGACCGTCGTCGACTGCAACGACGCCGTGGAGGAGGGCGAGCAGGTCGCTGGCATGTGCGCCGAGGGCGAGCCCGACTGCGTCGACACGATCGATCCGAACACCTCGACGTGCCTCGCCGGTGCCGAGGACTGCGCCGACGACCCCAGCGGCGGCCAGGACATGGCGCGCCCACTGCTCGTCGGCGTCGAGCCGCCGGACGGTGAGCCGCTGCCGAGCGGAACCTCGGACATGGCGCAGGGCGTGATGCTCTCGCAGGTCGGTGTCGTCGACGACACCACCCTGCGGGTGCAGTTGGATGCCGGCGCGTGCGACGTGCTGCAGGACGTCGTGGTGCAGGAGTCGGACACGGAGGTCCGACTCCTGGTCCTGGTCGGCCCCGAGCGTGGTGGCGACGCCTGCACGCAGCAGGTCGTCACCTACGTGGTGGACGTCGCGCTCGACGCGCCGCTGGCCGACCGGGCGGTGCTCGACCTCGGCGGCTGAGCCGGACGCGGCGCGGGCGGCGACGTCCGGGCGCGCGACGCCACCACGCGAGGTGCCCCGTGGCCACGGGGCACCTCGCAGCGTGTCAGGACGCCTCGCGTGCGCCGCGCGGCACGATCGCCCGGTCGTCGTCGCGCAGCGTGCGCAGCACGACGAACGAGGTGACGTGCCCGATGCCGGGGACGCGTGGCAGCACCTCGCCGGTGAAGCGGTCGTAGGCCTGCAGGTCGGCGACCTCCACGCGCAGCAGGTAGTCCTGGTCGCCGGCGACGTGGTGCACCTCGGTCACGCCCGGCAGGTTCGCGATCGAGCGCTCGACCTCGGCGACCAGGCCCCGCTCGTGGATGCGCATGCGGATCGCCGCCCAGACCGTCAGGCCGCGCTCGACGTGCTCGGGCGCGATCACGGCGCGGTAGCCGAGCAGGACACCGGCCTCCTCAAGCCTGCGCACCCGGCGCAGGCACGGCGACGGCGACAGCCCCACGCGGGCAGCGAGGTCGACGTTGCTCGTGCGGGCGTCCTCGGCGAGCACCGCGAGGATGTCGCGATCGACGTCGTCGAGCACGGCACGTCCGTCACGGTCACGTTCCACGTGGCACCTTCCCG
>Ga0136604_1000977_pt1 | contig 13308 bp, 9 predicted proteins | sample AntRauFillE10628_FD_104928 | JGI IMG/M metagenome (GOLD analysis project Ga0136604, IMG submission 104928) | Saline lake microbial communities from Rauer Islands, Antarctica - Metagenome Filla E10 #628 | ecosystem: Environmental > Aquatic > Non-marine Saline and Alkaline > Saline | place... | reverse complement strand
CAACGATGATATTGCCAAGGCACAATCTGAAAAGTTTACTGCGCTCTCTAATTTCTACGATGCGGAGATTGGCGTGGCCAAACTCGAATCAGAGGTGACTAATTATTCAGTGAGGCGAGGAATGTACTACATCACAGCACCTCAAAGTGGTTATATCACACAGACCATACAGTCTGGTATAGGTGAGATGGTGAAGGAGGGCGAGCAGATTGTCACCATCATGCCGTCCAATTATCAATTGGCCGTGGAAATGTACGTACAGCCCATTGATCTTCCTCTACTCGAAAAAGGTCAGCATGTGCGAATTCAATTTGACGGTTGGCCTGCCATTGTTTTCTCGGGCTGGCCAAATACCAGCTATGGAACTTTTGGAGGAGAAGTCTACGCCATTGATCAATTCATCAGCAAGAACGGGATGTACCGCGTTTTGGTAGCTCCCGATACAGAGCAATACCCCTGGCCGGATGCCCTGCGTGTGGGGTCGGGGACAAATAATATTGTCTTGCTCAAAGATGTGCCAATCTGGTATGAGGCGTGGCGAAAAATCAATGGCTTTCCACCAGATTTTTACAAGGATAGCACGCTCGATGATGGACAAGAAAAGAAAAAGCAATCTGCGAAGTAGATGATAATGAGAAAATCAATATTCATATTTCTATTGTCACTTATAGCTGGTTTTGCAGCCGCTCAGACTGATAGCTCGCTTTCGGTTGATCAGTTCTTGGATGTTGTGAAAAAGCATCACCCAATGGCTCAGTCTGCCGAATTGCAAACTGCTCGAGGAGAGGCAAACTTACTGATGAGTCGCGGAGCATTTGACCCTAAGGCTTTTGCTGATGTCGCTCAGAAATACTTTCGCGAAAAGCAATACTACGGCCTGGTGAACGGTGGCCTTAAAGTTCCGACATGGTTTGGCATTGAGCTCGAAGGTGGCATTGAGCAAAACGAAGGTGAATTCCTCAATCCCGAAAACAACACACCTTCGGCAGGGCTCTACTATGCGGGTATTTCCATACCTGTTGGCCAGGGCTTGTTTATCGATGAGCGCAGAGCACAACTCAATCAGGCAAAGATCTATCGCGAAATGACGAAAGCTCAAAGGGAGCTGATGTTGAACGAACTGATGTTTGAAGCAGGAGTGGCCTATTGGGAATGGTTTGTCGCATGGCATCAGGAGAGTGTTTACAGAGAAGCTTACCAAAAAGCAGTGGAACGAAGTGAGGCCGTGAAAGGAGGCGCTGAGCTTGGCGACCGCCCACTAATTGACACGCTGGAGGTTTCTATTCAGGTTCAAAACCGCCTACTCGCATTGAGAGAAGCTGAGCTGCAGGTAGCCAATAGTAGAGCGCAAATGGAAGTTTTTCTTTGGGCTGAAGGAACCATTCCACTTGAGCTATCGGAGAATACTGCCCCGCTAAAATTGGAAGAATTGAATGTAGCAGAGCTATCCGAAAATATCCCTGCAGAAGTTCAGGTGGCAATAGATTCTCATCCACAACTGGTTGCAAATCGACTGTCGATAGATCAACTTGAAGTAGAGAGAAGGTGGAAAGCCGAGCAGTTGAAGCCTGAGCTCAACCTAAAGTACAACCCAATCACTGAGGCAGTTGGAGGTGATGCTGTTGATCAGGTTAGCACAAATAATTACACCTGGGGTCTTCAATTTGAAATGCCGATCCTATTGAGAAAAGAACGCGGTGCCCTTCAACTGGCAGAGATCAAATTGAGAGAGTCGGATTTCAAGCTGCAAAACAAAGCAGCTGAGTTACAATTCAAACTGAAGGCAGCACTCAACGAATTGCAGACGCTTTCGGGACAAGCCACGACTTACAACCGGACTGTGAGCGATTATCGCCAGTTGGTGGAGGGCGAGAGAGAGCTTTTTACAATTGGGGAGAGTTCACTATTTATGGTCAACTCACGGGAACTCGGACTGATCAGCGCAGAGGTGAAATACATAGAGATTTTTGCAAAGCAATTTAAAGCTGCACTGAAAGTGGATTACGCTCTGGGACAGCTTCACGAAAACTAATACTCGAAATATGATACTATTGAGAATCGTCAGTAATGAAGAAGCCCAGGTAAAAGAAGTCGCTTCCTTTCTTCTACAAAGGAAGCTCGCTATCGATGTGAATTTAAAGCGAAATATCGAGCGCTGGAGCTGGAATGGCAACTCACTGGAGAATCGAAAAATTTTCCTGCTAGAGGCCAAAACTAAAGCGCTGTTGTTTCCAAAAATAGATAAGTTAATCCGTGAAAAAATCGAAAGAAATCTTCCCGAGATCTACTCTCTACCGATTGTCAACATGGACTGGGAGCAGGCAGAAGCTCTCACTGGAGAGATTGAGCAAGTTTAGTTTGATGCTGAGTAAATCGATCGACTCAGAACTTCAACTTCGTATCAGCTGAATTTTTCATTTTCAAATTGCCATGTAATCTATTCTTGCTCTTTGTTAGCAGAAATCATTGACTCCTTCCAACTATTAAAAGTGGCGAGCCTTTAGTCCGGTAATTGCGAATCAGTATTTTCCGATAACGTGCTGCTCAATTCATGTTCTTTATTTGGAATAAAAATCCTGAAAACCGAGCCCTTTCCAAGTTCACTTTCTAGCTTGATGTCACCTCCTGCATTGGTGATGGTTTTTTTTACGAGGTACAAACCCATTCCGCTACCTTCTACATGATGATGCGCACGATGAAATGCCCCGAATACTTTGTTTTGTTCCTTTTCAGCGATACCCAATCCATTGTCTTTTATAGACAGGATGGTAAAACCATCAGACTTTTCCGTGCTTACTTGCACCACTAAAGCTCGATCGGGCGACCTGTATTTGATAGCATTATTCAATAGATTGTATAAAGTACTCCGCATATTTTTCTTTGAAAACGGAACTTCAGCCACGTCTAAGTCAATAACAATTTTTGCTGCTGACTTAACCAGCGTTTCCTTAATACTTGCTTCAACCTCCTGTAGTATTTCTTTTATACTTATGTTCTCCACTAGATCAATTTCATGCTCTATTTTTGCAATATCTGTTAACTCATTGATGATACCGATGAGATTGTCGGTCGATTTATCAATCATATCGAGCAACTCCTTGCTATTTTTTGACTCCTTTAAAACCGAATCTTTCAGCAGCCTAATTAAAGTGTTAAGGTTATACAGTGGCCCTCTCAAATCATGGGACACTGCATAAATGAAGGTATTATGGTCAGCATTAATCCGCGACAATTTGTCCTGCGCTTTTTTCAGTTCGGTGATATCGTGAAAAGTGATGATGACGCCATCGCTGTGCTTGTATTCGTGTTTGAGGTAAGGCATTGCCATCATGCAGTACCACCTGCCATCAATCGTTTGTACTTCTCTATCTATAGTGATCGATGAGTTAATGACTTTATTTATGTCGTCCATCAGGGTGGAGAACCTTATATTGGTGGAGATGTCACTCAAAAGACGCCCTATGTCACTCTCTTTCAGGTTGATTTGCCTAATTGCTGAAGGCGTGAACTTTCGGAGCACAAGGTCGCTGTCCACATAAAGTTGTGCACTGATGGTGGATCTGAAATAGTTGTTCAAATCATCATTCAAATCGGCCAACTCTTTAATTTTTAACTGATATTCATTGTTCACTGTTTGAAGTTCCTCGTTCACCGATTGAAGTTCTTCATTGGTACTCTGCATTTCCTCATTGCTGGAAATTAGTTCTTCATTGTAGGAAGAGACATTGTCGTTGGATACTTCCAGGGCATGGTAGGCATCATTGAGTTGCTGTTTGGTTTTAGTGAGTTCCTCTTTCATCTCCTCCAGATAGCGGGTGCTTTGCGCTTCCATTTCAAAGGTTTCGACATCGGTATTCGAAGATGGTTCACTTTCATTCTCACTAAACAGTACAAGTGCAAGGGTTTGTGAAGAAGTCAACTCGGCCAAAAGAGGTTTTACAAAAACATTGACCGATTGCTGAATGCCGTTTTTCTTGAATTTAACTTCATCTATCGCAGCCGTTTTCTCAGATTTTAATGCTTTGCGGACCGTGTTTGACGTGGCGATGGAAAGCGCTTCGGGCAGCATTTCGAGGAGGTTGAAATTGAAAATTTTGGGAAGGAGGAATTTCTCATAATTTCCATAAGATTCTTTGAACTCAAAATCAGTGTCAACCCATATGCCAGCATCAAAACCCGATACCTCGAGTAGCGACTGATTGACGAATGAGGCGAGCATGTTTTGAGGGTTCTTCTTTTGAAATGCCTCATCAGGCGTCCTATTGAACTTCGAGTGTTCAAGTCCGGGGGTGCTGTAGGTGGTGTCGCGCAGGTTGCGCACGACTTCAATGCTTTTAAAAATCCTCCACTTCTTATCTACCTCGTTGAAAGATTTGCCCAAAAGACTCAAGCTTTCGCTGGGGCCCAAAAACAAGTAGCCACCCAAATTCAAACAAAAATGCAAAGAGGCGAGAATCTTTTTCTGCAAAATGGGGTTGATGTAAATCAGTAAGTTGCGGCAGCTGATCAGGTCTATTTTGCCGTAAGGCGGCTGCTTGACAATGTCGTGGTCAGCAAAAATGATCATCTTCCTGATGTTTTCCCTGATTTTGTAGCCATTGTCCGTTTTCGTGAAAAATTTGTCCAATCGCTCTTTTGAGACGTCTTTTTCAATGGCGGCAGGGAATATTCCTTTGGAGGCCTGTTGCAATGCGGCCTTGTCAATGTCGCTGGCGAATATCTTAATCTCAAGGCTTTTCTTAAGCTCAGTAAGGCGTTCCATGATCAGGATTGCAATGGAATACGCCTCTTCTCCCGTGGCGCAACCCACTACCCAAACTTTCAAGGTGTCTACCTGCAATTTATTTTCTACGATCTCGGGAATCACCTTTTTTTCAATGACTTCAAATGCTTCTTTGTCCCTGAAAAATTTCGTGACACCGATCAAGAATTCCTTGGCGAGTAGTTTTACCTCTTTTGGGTTGGTTTCTAGAAAGTCGGCATAGGCGCTCAATTGCGTCATCTTGTTCTTGGTCATTCTGATCACAATTCTCCTGATCAGCGTAGGACGCTTATAATCCGAAAAGTCTAATGGTGTATGTTTTTGTATAAGGTGGAGTATCCTGATCAGCGTGTTTTCCTCTTCTTCTGAAATTTCGTTTACGAAATTGCTTTCCAGCACATCTCTTTTTAGGTAGTTGATGATTTCCCCGGGGATCAATTCAGGGGGAAGCACTATATCGGCATTTCCGGATTGAATGGCGCTGATGGGCATTCCGTCAAATTTTGCACTCTCAGGGTCTTGTACAATTACATAACCTCCATTCTTTTTGATGGCTGCTATTCCTTTGGTTCCGTCCGATCCGGTGCCGGAGAGTATAACCGCGATGCTTTTTGTACCCAGGCTTTGTGCCAAAGAATCAAAGAATATATCGATCGATGTATTGCGCTGCGTGGCCTTGATATCGGTGAGCATCAACTTTCTGTTTTTGATGGTCATATTTTTGCCTTGAGGCAAAAGGTAAACTCGATTGGGCTCTACCGGCATCTCATGCTCGGCTATGGATATCTGCAATTTGCTGTGCTTGGTCAGCAGCTCGGCCATAAAACTCTTGTGGTCAGGGGAGAGGTGTTGTATGATGACGTATGCAACGCCAGCTTCAGGTGTGTGATCGAAGAGCAAATGTATGGCCTCCATGCCGCCTGCCGATGCTCCTATCGCTATGATGTAGGGGCCTTTTGAATTGTTTGGATTATTTTTTTCAATCATGTTTTCATGGGGGATTGGATGGAGTGAAATCTGCAGGTCGTATTTCGATTTGAACTTTAGTGATAAGCCATTTTTAGGGTTAGTGTATGAGAGACTTTACTTTTCTATGAGTACTTCAGAAAAGCTTTAATCCTGAATGCGTTTAGAGCAATTCTTTTCTATATATGGAAGGTACAATAAAATATTCATAATAAGTGCGTTATGCTACATTAGAAAATTAATCTAAATCATCAAGTTTCAGTGAACTGATGCTTTGGAAGTGTAGCGATTTTTTAACCTATCAATTTGCCTTCTGGAGTTTACTCCGTTTCAATACCTCCACCTGGTACCATGTGAAGTCCCCACCTTCGAGTTTCCATGTAATTTCGGCTTTCGCTGGAATGGTGGCTCCGTCAGTGGTGAAATAACTTTCCGCATCAATTGCTACAACCCATTTCTCCGGCTTGCCAGTTTCATCGTTATGCCGCATTGCCTCAAAGCGCACAGGTCGGTCCTGACCGTCAAAGAAAAAGATTCCTTCGACCTCGAAGTCAGCAGCTGAAAGTGTTGCTTTGGCCGTGTGTCTGTCAATTTCTTCCCACTCAACAAAGCTTCGGTCGGCCGCTTCGGGATACCAAACCATCTCAGCCAGATATCGAATGGCAGAAGCCCTGTCGATTTCGGGTCCACCTTTATTCACGACTGGAACCAAACTCAGGATACTAATTTTCATCCGGCCTTCACCGTCCACAAGCCTGTCGAGTCCATTGAACTGAACAAATGAATTTTTGCCTACATCCACATTCCAAACAAACTCGGGTGCGTGCACAGAAGACCATTGTCTGGCTTCAAACTCACGCCAGGATTCATCGGGTTTTAGCTTCATCCTGCCTCTTTGTTCAAATTGGTAAATGCCAACGGTCCTGGATTCGGCATAAGCAGAAGTCCAGTTTTCCACAGCTCTTGGTAGGTACTTTTTTAGGTCGTCCTCGTCCAAAAGAGTAAGGTCAATTGTAGGAGAGGTCTCAGCAATTTCAGCTTTAGATCTATCGACTTGATTTTTAAACTGCCACTGTCCAATTCCAATTGCTATGGCCAGGAGGAATACCAAATTGACTATGGTGCCAAATTTGGCATCTTGCCAGGAGGTAATAATCAGAATTTGTGAAAGGATCACAGAAGGTGCCGCGACTGCCCACCAAAGTGGCCATTTGGCAATGAGCAAGAAAGCAGAGATCAAAAGCAGAATGCTGACCGCAAGCCACAACCATCCATGAGCTTGAGGAATCTCTAGTTTTAATCCGTCCAGAGTCGCCAGTTTTCTGGCTTTAGCGAAGCCGATTATGTGAATTGCCGCATGAAGTGAAAATAGAATGATGAAAACTATCTTAACCATGACTCTAAGCGTTGAGTTATTTTAATTGCTCAATGACCTTCTGGAGTTTGCTCTTTACTTCTTTTGCCAGATCGGCTAGCTTGTCATTTTCTACCGCGCTCATCGAAACCAAGGGATCAACTGCTGAAACTTCTATATTGTCATCTCCATTTTCTTCAACGATCACATTGCAGGGGAGGAGTACTCCGATTTTATCTTCTGCAATAAGCGCTTTGTAAGCAAACTCAGGGTTGCAGGCACCCAGGATTTTGTAGCGTTTAAAGTCGACATCAATTTTTTTCTTAAGCGTTTTGTCAATGTCAATTTCTGTCAGCACTCCAAAACCTTCTTTTTTGAGTTCTCTGGTCACTAGATCTATTGCTTCATCAAAGGATTTATCCTTTAAGACGGTGTTCATATAATATTTCATAGGGCCTATTTTTTAATGTTTGTGACTATTATTTAGGGTTCGGGCAAGTCTTGATTCCGAATATGGAATACAGAGGACACACGCCAACTACACTTGTCAAGAGCATAACGGCACCTACTATTAATAGAATTGCTCCCCAAAAACCTGAAACTGTTCCGGTGAAGTAGAGCACTGAAGCCACGATCGCGATTAGCAACCTAATGACTCTGTCTGATTTACCCATATTTATTCTCATCGTAGTTGATGTATTGGTTTACTCAAAACTATCCTTTTTAGCAGGAAAAGTTTGTGATCTATATCACACTACACAGGGATAATGCTCATGCCAGAGAAGTGACAGACAAAGCAAGTTTGACTGAAAGCCTTGTCTGTAAAAAGTGGGTCAAGTAGGGATTTTGTAAGAAAAGGCTGAAAATGGTTGACTAAGAACTCAATGCTTTAGCAGGCAATAAAAATTAATTCTATTTTGCAAAGATATGTCGCGGATAGAAGCTATACCAAAAGCAGTTCGGAAAAGCGGTCGAAGAAATATGTTTATTTCAATCGCTGTCTTTTTCGCAAGTGTTTTGATTGTGATACTCATTTGGAATGAATATACCTTAACTCTAAAGCGGTTCTTCGAGAAGGAATTTTACATTCGAAGTGAATATTCTTCGCAAAAATTGGAGCAAAGAATTGACAAGAATATTCAATCCCTTTCGAATCTCAGAGATCGAATTGAATTTACCAATGGCGAGTATTTTGACTTCTGGTCGTATGACGCTCAAAACATCCTTGAGCAGAATCCATCCTTCATCTTTATAGAGTGGATCGATAGTTCAATGACCATTAGGAAGATCGAACCCCTAAAGGGAAATGAGCCTGCTCTAAACCTGGACATTTCGAATGTAGAATATAGAAGGGAAGAATGGCTAAAGCACAAGGAAGATTCCAGTATAAATATCACTCCCTGGTCTGAAATGACACAAGGCGGCTACGCTTTTCTCGTGGATGCGCCTATCTACTACAATGGAGAATTTCAGGGAACGATTACCGCTGGAATGAATTTCACAGAACCATTTGACAGGCTGTTTGAAGGCATGGGAAATTACGCTTTCAACATAAAGGATGAGGAAGGGACAGAGTTCTATTCTTTGAACGAGACATCTGATAGAAAGTCTTTTGATGACATTTCATACACACACAATATTATGGTTGACACTATTGACAACCAGGTCTGGACGTTAAAAGTGACACCGTCAAAGTCAGACGAAGATACACGAGCGAATATGGAAGGCATAGTATGGCTTTTCCTTGGAGTGATCATTAGCTTCTTGTTGAGTGTGCTTACCTATTTGTTTTTAAACTCGGTTGCAGAAACCAACCGGACAAAGGTTGTTAGTCAAGAACTAATGGAGGCTAATGCTGCTTTGGAATTGGAAAGGGAAAAAGAACAGCTCGCTTCTCGATCAAAAACCGACTTTATTTCCACAATGAGTCACGAAATAAGGACTCCTCTTAATGCTATTATAGGATTGATAGACATTCTCAGAGATGGTCATTCCACTGAAAAGCAAAGCGATTATCTGGAAAAAATGGAGATGTCTTCAAAAAGCTTGTTGGCTCTGGTGAATGACATCCTCGAAGTGGACCGAATTGAGTCGGGTAAGACGGTATTTAAAAGAGAGGTTTTTTCTCCAGGGGAGGAGCTTAGTGACATTTGTCAACTTTACAAGAACGAGTTTGAATCTAAAGGACTCTATTTCGATGTTGAGATTGACTCGCTTTCAGCTTCAAGAGTGATTGGTGATAGCGGAAAGTTCAGACAAATTGCGACCAACCTTTTCCGAAATGCCTATAAATTCACTTCTGAGGGTGGTGTATCAGTTGTTCTCAAATCAACAAAAAATAACGATAAACTTGACCTTCATCTCACTGTCACTGATACGGGCATTGGGATACCTGAAGAGGAGCAGCAGAAAATATTCCATCGATTTTCGCAGGTGGATTCGGGTGTGGAAAGAAAGTATGAAGGATCTGGTTTGGGGCTTTCGATCACAAGGCAGTTACTGGAGCTCATTCAAGGAAGCATTTCTGTAGTCAGCCGGGTGGGTGAGGGAGCTAAATTCGAGGTTTACGTTAGCTATGATTTGGCAGCAGATAGCCCTGATGTTTTTGATGCTGATCAGGCCGAACAACGTATAGAGTTTCCCCATGCCCGGGTGCTCATAGCCGAAGACAATCAGATGAACGTTTTCATATTGAAGCAAACACTCGAGATTATGAAGATTGAGTACATGACCGCGGGAAACGGCAGGGAAGCAATAGACTTGATAAAAGATGAATCTTTTGACCTGATCTTGATGGATGTGCACATGCCTGAAGTTGATGGATTCACTGCCACCAAAGAACTGCGTAAGATGGGAGTTGAAACTCCGATTGTAGCGCTTTCGGCCAATGTTACGCGAGAGGCCATCGAAAAAGCAAAGGAAGTAGGGATGAACGACTATATTACCAAGCCGTTCAACCGCGACCGCCTTCTTGAGATTTTCAATAAATTTTTGTAGAGCTAAAAGGCATTCTAAAATTTGTAATCGTCAGGTGAATATCTGCCGGGCAGACTGACTAAACTAATGCAATGAATTAAAGTCTTCATCACTGTAGAACTCCATAGACCATAGTGCCTCAAAGCTGTATCATGCAGAGTGGAGATACTTACCTAAACTTCTTCTTAGGGTTAAATCCCTTCACTTTTTTCTTAGTATCGGGTTTTGAAGACTGAGATTTTTTGAAATTTTTGCTTTTTCCACCAAAAGGAGTTTTCGTCTCTTTTCCAGGTTTCTTCTGTTTGAAGCTGTTTGACGGCTTTTTCTTGACAGGTTGGTCTTGCTCAATTTGCTCGGGTGCCTCCTTAGTCGATTGGCTCACTATCTCATTCAAATTGTTCAGCTCTTTTTCCGTGAAATACCGCCATTCCCCTAATGGAATATCGAGTGGAATGTTCATGATTCGAATTCGCTTCAATCTTGTGACGTTGTAGCCCAGGTATTCACACATCCTCCGGATTTGGCGGTTCAGTCCTTGAGTGAGGATAATCCGAAATTGGTGTTGATCTATTTTTTCCACAAAGCACTTCTTGGTGACAGTGTCGAGAATGGGCAGGCCGGAGGACATTTGTTCGATAAAACTCTTCTTGATCGGTTTATCCACAGCAACCAGATACTCCTTTTCGTGGTTGTTTCTGGAGCGGAGAATTTTGTTGACAATGTCTCCATCATTGGTCAGAAAGATGAGTCCTTCACTTGGCTTGTCCAGTCGGCCAATGGGAAAAATCCGTTTGGGATAATTGACATGGCGAATAATGTTGTCCTTCTCTCTACTGTCAGTTGTGCAAACCACTCCCACGGGCTTGTGATATGCCAAATAAACAAAGTCTTCCTGGGGGGTAGAGACCTGTTGACCGTCTACGGCTACGGTATCGCTCGCCTGTACCTTGGTGCCCATTTCCGGTACTTTACCATTTATGGTCACTCGTCCCTGCTCAATGAGCTTGTCGCCCTCTCTTCTCGAGCAGTAGCCGATTTCGCTGAGGTACTTATTGATTCGTGTTCCTTCTGCCATTGGAGGCAAAGCTATGGTTTTCTCAAAAAAGAAAAGCCCGACTTATCCAGTGAAAAGCCGGGCTCAAAGTGTAATATTTTCTCAAACTATTTTCTACTTGCTTCGAGCGCCTGTCCCAAATCTGTGAGCAGATCGTCAATATTTTCTACTCCAACAGAAAGTCTAACGAGTGAGTCGCTGATTTCTAAAGCTTTCAGGTGCTCTTCTTCCACACCAGCGTGAGTCATCGTTTTAGGGTGCTCGGCCAGGCTCTCTGTACTTCCGAGACTAACCGCGAGCTTAATCAGACTGAGTTTGTTCAAAAACCTGAATGCTTCTTTTTCACCGCCTTTTATCACAAAGGAAAGCATGGCGCCTGTTCCTTTGTACTGTCGCTTGAATGTCTCGTAGTCTGGGCTTCCCTCTGGAATTAACCCGAGGTAATTCACTTTCTCAACAAGCTCGTGCTCGTTCAAAAACTTCGCTACCTGAACAGCATTCTTCTGTTGTTCTTCCATACGAACTTTCAACGTTTCGAGACTGCGCATAAGCAGCCACCCTGTCCATGGACCGGCCATGTTGCCCAGGAAAGTCCTGAGCGTTTTTACTCTTGTCATCAGCTCGCTGTTTCCGAGCACTGCTCCGGCAATCACATCGCTATGACCTCCAATGTATTTTGTCGCAGAGTAAATCACCAGGTCTGCGCCAAGCTCAAGTGGGTTTTGCCAAATGGGACCCATGTAAGTGTTGTCCACGGCCATCAAGACTTGCTTGTCTTCGGTGCTGTACTTATCTACAATTTCTTTGCAACTGCCAAGGTCTGTCAGGTCGTTTGTGGGGTTGGCCGGAGTTTCCACGTAGATCATTTTGAGTCTGTCTGCTTTTCCTGATTTCTCCAGCTTTTCAATTACCGTTTCCTTTTCTTCATGAGGCATGAAGCCGATGGTCTCAATACCAAACTTGGGCAGGAAGTGGTGAATGAAATGATCCGTGCCTCCGTATAGTGGATTGCTGTAGAGAAGAACATCTCCAGGTTCAAGAAACTCCATCAAGACAGTGCTGATGGCTGACATGCCGCTTTCAAAAACTGCGCAATCTTCTGCTTTATCCCATAGGCACAGTCTGTTTTCGAGAATCTCCAGATCTGGGTTGTTGATTCGGCTGTAGATTAATCCAAGCTCTTCACCGGGATTTTTTTCTCTTTTCCCGTAGGCCACCTCAAAGAATGCTTTTCCTTCTTCAGCAGTTTTAAAAACAAATGTTGAGGTTTGAAAAATTGGACATTTTATGGCTCCTTCAGAAAGCTGAGGTTTGTAGCCATAAGTCATCATCAGGCTTTCGGGTTTGAACTTATTTTCCATGAATTCTATTTCTTTTGCAGGTTTTTCGAGAGATTTCGTAAATGAGTGGCAAGCTAACGAAACCACTGAGCAGCCACAAGAAAGCGTCCATGAGAATAGTCACTAAAGAAACTGTCGCGTTAAACTACTTTCAGTCCTTTTCCTTTCAATTCTTTTAGTTGCTCTTCAAATTTCTCATCGTCAAGAGCGCGGGTCCCATTCTTTACAAGTACCGTATTGAAACCTTCTTTCAGAGCGTCTTTCAGAGTAAAGTAGATGCACACATCGGCAGCCAGTCCACAGATTGTCAATTCACTGACTTTTCTTTCCCTGAGATAACCGGCCAACCCTGTTGATTTCTCGTGGCCATTGTCATAAAACCCGCTGTAGCTGTCGATGTCCATGTCCATCCCTTTTCTGAAAATCGCCTCAACGCGTTTTGTGTTGAGGTCGGGATGAAACTGTGAACCTTTAGAATCCTGAACGCAGTGATCAGGCCAGAGAATTTGATCGAGGCCTTTCCATTCAATTTCATCAAAAGGCTCCTTGTTGTCGTGGCTGGAGGCAAAGCTCTTGTGGCCCTCAGGATGCCAGTCTTGCGTTGCAATTATCAGATCGAAGTCATCCTGTAGCTCGTTAATTTCAGGTACAATTTCGTCTCCATTTGGAACTTCAAGCGAGCCACCTGGAGTGAAATCGTTTTGTACATCGACTATCAGTAGGGTTTTCATCTTTTTCCGGATTTTCTGTGTTCTTCAATAAGTTTATCGCGTTCACCCTTTAGTTTTTCGCTCAGCCCAATCTTATAAATATGAGGATTGTCGAAGCGCCTGTATTCTTCAGGTAGTGCTCCAAT
>Ga0136604_1000974_pt1 | contig 13347 bp, 8 predicted proteins | sample AntRauFillE10628_FD_104928 | JGI IMG/M metagenome (GOLD analysis project Ga0136604, IMG submission 104928) | Saline lake microbial communities from Rauer Islands, Antarctica - Metagenome Filla E10 #628 | ecosystem: Environmental > Aquatic > Non-marine Saline and Alkaline > Saline | place... | reverse complement strand
TTTGGCTACAATTCTTCAAAGTGAATGACTAACGACAGCAATGTTTAGTTGCCTCATAGTCAAATCCTACACCCTGATAGATCTGTATAGAATCAGCAAGGGTTATTAGGACAGGACTGAGCCCATCCTCACCTGTGAATCAAGACCATCCTGAATAATTTTCTCCTCTCTAATTTCCCTAAATTCGCGACTTCAACAGCTCACGTGCAATACGAAAAACGAGAATGATGCAATACGACTTCAACGCAATAGAAGCGAAATGGCAAAAGAAGTGGAAAGAGGAGAAAACTTACCACATAGAGATCGACAAGGACAAGCCAAAATTTTACGCGCTCGAAATGTTCCCTTATCCCTCAGGGGCCGGGCTACACGTAGGGCACCCACTCGGTTATATCGCATCTGACATTCTCGCAAGGTACAAGAGACACAAAGGCTTTAATGTGCTTCACCCACAAGGCTATGATTCTTTCGGACTTCCTGGAGAACAGTACGCCATACAGACCGGCCAGCACCCTAAAATCACTACAGAAGAAAACATCGCTACCTATCGCAGGCAGCTCGATAAAATTGGATTCAGCTACGACTGGGATCGCGAAGTGCGCACGAGCGACCCAAAATACTACCGGTGGACTCAGTGGATTTTTAAGAGACTGTTCAACTCCTGGTACAACAACGAAAGCGACAAAGCTGAACCGATTGAGACACTAGTTGAGAAATTTGAAGCCAATGGAAGTTACAATGTCGATGCGGCACAGGATGAGAGCTGGTGGAAAAACCTCGACACGTCCGGCTTCCACTTTGGCCAGTACTTTTCAGGGGAATTCACTGCTACCGACTGGCAGTCGATGACCGAAGAGCAAAAGCAAAAAATACTAATGCATTTTCGCCTGGCTTACCTTGCCGATAGCTGGGTGAACTGGTGTCCTGCTCTCGGGACGGTGCTCGCCAATGACGAAGTAAAAGACGGAGCGTCAGAAAGAGGAGGTCATCCTGTGGAGCAAAAGCTCATGAGACAGTGGAGCTTGCGCATTACAGCCTATGCCGAGCGTCTGCTCCAGGACCTCGACAAGATCGAATGGAGCGATGCGCTAAAAGAAATTCAACACAACTGGATAGGGAAATCCGAAGGAGCTTCTGTGTACTTCCAGGTTGCCGACCACAGTTCGACAATCGAAGTTTTTACAACACGCCCCGATACGATTTTTGGCGCCACATTTATGGTTCTTGCCCCCGAGCACGACCTCGTGCAAGAAATCACTACTGATGCTCAACGTTCCAAAGTGGAGGAGTACGTGAAGCAAGCCGGATTGAAGACCGAAAGAGACCGCCAGTCGAATGTGAAAAATATCTCGGGTGAATTTACCGGAGCTTACGCTGTGCACCCACTTAGCGGAAAGAAAATTCCGATCTGGATTGGTGACTACGTGCTTGCCGGTTACGGAACAGGAGCGGTTATGGCCGTACCAGCAGGTGACCAACGCGACTTCGATTTTGCGAAACACTTCGACATTCCGATTGAGCCTATTTTCGAAAATGCCGACATCAGCGAAGAAGCTCATGCTGACAAGGATGCCGTGCTCAAAAACTCTGACTTCCTCAACGGGATGAAGGCCAAAGAAGCCATTCCAAAAGCGATCGCAGCGCTAGAACAAAATGGGTATGGCAGCGGAAAGATCAACTACCGATTGCGCGATGCGGTCTTCAGCCGCCAGCGCTACTGGGGCGAGCCTTTCCCGATTTACTACAAAAATGAAATCCCTTATGCGGTCAGTGATGATGAACTGCCTGTAACTCTCCCCCCGGTAGACAAATACTTGCCTACTGCAGATGGTGAGCCGCCTTTGGCAAGAGCCAAAAAAGAAGACTGGAACGTGAGTCACGGTGATCGGATGGAATTCAACACTATGCCCGGATGGGCGGGTTCAAGCTGGTACTTTTTGCGCTACATGGATCCGCAGAATGACAAGCAGCCTTTCGACCCTGAGAAAGTAAAATACTGGGGCCAGGTAGATCTTTACATTGGCGGTTCGGAACACGCCACCGGCCACTTGCTCTACTCCAGGTTTTGGACGAAACTTCTCTACGATTTGGACCTGATCCCATTCGATGAGCCTTTTAAAAAGATGATTAACCAGGGGATGATTCTCGGCAGATCAAACTTTGTTTACCGCATCAAGAACACCAACAAATTTGTGACTGCCGGCAAGCGTGACGAATACGACACAGCCGCCATGAACGTGGACATTCACCTGGTAGAAAACGATGTGCTGGATGTTGAGGCTTTTAAAAAATGGCGTCCCGACTTTGCTGACGCAGAATTTATCCTGGAAGACAACGGCACTTACGTTTGCGGAGTAGAGGTTGAAAAAATGTCGAAGTCGAAGTTTAACGTGGAAACGCCAGACGAGCTCGTTGAAAAATACGGAGCCGATACACTTCGCTGCTACGAAATGTTTCTCGGGCCAATTGAGCAGTCCAAGCCTTGGGACACTCAGGGAATTACCGGAGTTCACGGATTTCTGAAGAAATTCTGGAGACTCTTTGAAGCTGCCGCAGAAGGAGAACCCAACAAGGACAACCTCAAGTCGATCCACAAAGCGATAAAGAAAGTGACTGACGACCTCGAGCGCTACTCGCTCAACACAGTTGTCAGCGCGCTGATGATCGCGGTAAACGAACTCACTGATCAGAAATGCAGTAGTCGCAGTGCACTCGAACCATTGGTGATTTTGCTGAGCCCTTACGCCCCTCACCTGGCGGAAGAGATGTGGGAAATGCTCGGAAAGTCTGGCTCTGTGACAGATGCGCAGTGGCCGAAGCACGAAGAAAAGCACCTGGTGGAAGATGAAATTCAGTACCCGGTGCAATTCAATGGAAAAGTGCGCTACCAGATAACTGTCGCTGCCGATGCCGGCAAAGATGAAGTGGAAAAAGCTGCTCTTACCCACGAGAATGCAGAAAAATACCTCGAAGGAAAAGATCCCAAAAAGGTGATTGTTGTGCCGAAGAGAATTGTGAACGTGGTGGTTTGATTTAGAAATAAAGAATTATGATCCCATCGGTATTGTTGAGCTCGATTTTCATCATACTTGGAGCAATCCATTTCAATTGGGTAATCGGAGGGAAGTTTGGATTTGAAGCATCCTTGCCAACAAAGGAAAACGGAGAAAGAGTTTTAAACCCAAAAAAGTATGACAGCGCAATAGTCGGGTTAGGGTTATCAGCATTCGGAGTTTTCTACTTAATCACTTCCGGCCTTGTTAACTATCATCTACCTGATTGGATATTGAACTACGGAGGTTGGGTAATCCCTGTAATATTTCTTTTGCGAGGCGTAGGTGAGTTTAAGTATGTCGGAATTTTCAAGAGCGTTAAAGAAACTAACTTCGGAAAGCTAGACACTAAAGTCTATTCCCCCTTGTGCCTGGCGATAGGAGTTTTGGGGATAATCATTCAACTTATGAGATAATAAAGTAACCGTCTACTGCTGTTCGCTCTTTTTTGTGCTCTTGAAAAGAGGAGAAATCCAAAAAGTGTGAGTTTGATTAAAGAGGCCCTTCTTCGCTAAAGCTACGAAGGCTGAAAGAAAAACAGAGCAGAATGTTCGCTCAGAGGTGTTCGCGCGCTTACCCTGACGAAATCAAAAAAGTTTGAGTTGGAGTGTGAGTATTGAGCAAAAAAAACAGCGTGATGTGTCTCGCTCTCATTGAGATCGTGCCTGGAAAATCAGAAGAGTTTGAGTTGGAGTGTGAGTAAAGAGGGAAAAAACAGAGCAGAATGTTCGCTCTCGCTCTCATTCTCGCTCTGTTTTTTAGTACCTGAGGTGGGAATCGAACCCACACTCCCGAAGGAACACGAGTTTGAGTCGTGCGCGTCTACCAGTTCCGCCACTCAGGCATGGCTTCCTTTCAAAAAGGAGTGCGAATTTAGGGTTTTTTCCTTTTCTCCAAAAACTCTTTTTCTAATTCATTTTCATCCATACACTAGAACCGTAAAGTGCTGAAATCAAAATCGGATTCGTCCAAACTTATAATCCCTCCTCCACTTACCGTAAATCAGCAGTTCCCTGGGTCCCGATTGAAAAGCATTTTTTGGTTTCATTACCACCTTCATGTCTCTGGAGTCAAAGAGAATCTGCCGATTCATTTCGCCTTTTCGATTCACTGAAACCACTGTTGCCACCGATTTTCTGACGTTGCCAAAAGAGCGTAAATCGGCATTTTCATTTTTCCTCAGCTTATCGAGGTTTTCTGAGTGATCGTTAAAAGCCAGATGCACCACGTCTTTATTCCACACGAGGGCATACGATGAGAAAGGACCGTTGTCGTTAACCGTAGCCTGGTACTTTGGCACTTTCACATTCCAGGCAATGGACCCATCACTGTTGATCTTCACCAGAATAATATCATTGTAGTTGTAACTGTATGTGATGGTTTGATAACCCGTTGCCGGGTCAGTGCGGATCATCTCAGTCATATAATATTGCTCGGCAATGAGTAGCGCTTCTCCGTTTTCAAAGAGCAGAAAATGATCGAAAAAGTAATCCTCAAGCTCCCGGTTTTCTGTTGTTCGCCCGGCATTGAACTTTCGTAAAAACTCTCTGTCGAAAGGCATGAGCCCCGATGCTTTCACGGATTTGTCGGCACCATCGAGGAGAAAATAAAATGTTCCCGAGATGGCAAATCGAAAATCGTTGGAGTAAAACCCACCGATGGCCAGGTCACCATCGGGCGTGATGCCAAATGTAACCGAGTTGATCCACTTGTCTTTGACGCTCACATCGTATTCCTTGAGCGTATTCGCCTCAAAATCGTAGTTGAGAAGCACGTAACGCTTGTTCTCAGGACCAACCCTCGGCAACCGTGTTTCGCGCTTTTCAGGTGTTATTCCGCTGAGCATGTAAATATTCGACTTACCATCAAACAGATAATCCGTTACTTCGAAAGCCTCCTGATCGTATGGCAGGGAGAGCTCTTTTGAGTAAGTCAGCCGAAGGTCCCGGTCGAACACCCTGAAGGAAAACACCTCGTCACTTTCTTTTGAGTAAGGTCGATTGTGGTAAACCAAAAAATGTGTGCTGTCCACAGAAAGTTTTACATCAAACTCAATCTGTTTCCGCTTTTTACCTAGAAAAAAATCGTCTACCTCAACCACGTTTCCGACATGCTCACCAGCGGTGTTCACTTGCACGGCATAGACTTTTCTCCGCTCCGATTTAGCATTTTCATGACTGCTGAAAAGGTAAAATCGATTGTTGAGAAACAAGAACTCTTCGAAAAAAGTCGGCTGATCTTTTACCCTCGGCAACTTCACTTCCGTTCCGCTCTCAAGCTTCAGTGTTTCTGTATTGAATTGCTCGAGCTTGAATTCCCGATCGCTTCCCTTTATGTCCTTAAAAACAAAAAAGGAGGAGTCATTTGAGCCGATAATATCGAGGTATCTTTCGCTGCGATCGATGTCGAGATCTTTACTCCACTTCACCTGCGGAGCTTGTGCAAAGGCAAGATTCGAAGCCGCAAGGAAGAGAATAAAAAAAACTGTGAAAGGCAGTGTCTTGTAAAATCCGATTTTCGACATTGATTCAATTAATCTTTGAGGATGATCCTGAAGGTAGTTCCTTTTCCTTCTTCAGATCGCTTAACAAAAATGCGGCCGCTGTGATAGTTTTCAACGATTCGTTTCACCAGTGAAAGGCCGAGTCCCCAACCGCGCTTCTTGGTGGTGAACCCTGGTTCGAAAACAGCTTTCTTGCTCCGTTTCGAAATACCCTTACCAGTGTCGCTCACGTCAACAAAAACCTCGTCCTCCAGTCTAAAAACGTGGATGTTGAAAGTTCCTTTTCCGCCCATAGCGTCCACGGCATTCTTCGTCAGGTTTTCAATAACCCAACTAAAGAGCGGCTTGTTCACCTTGGCGTAGATCGGTCGTTCATCGGCATCTACAGTGAAAGTTACCTGCTTGGAAAGTCGATTTCTCAAGTAGTTAATCGACTCTTCAAGGACTTCCACCATATCCAAATCTTTCAGGTCTGGCTTCGATCCAATTTTTGAAAAGCGATCGGTGATCATTTCCAGCCGCTCCACGTCCTTGTTGAGCTCCACCATCGTAGACTTTTCCACTCCCTGCGCCTCGAGCATCGACATCCAGGCCATTAGCGAGCTTAATGGTGTTCCAAGCTGATGAGCTGTTTCCTTTGCCATTCCCACCCATACCTGGTTTTGCTCAGCCTTCCTGAAAGTGCTAAAAAGCAGATAAGCCACAAGCAAAAACACTCCGATCAGAATCAGCTGAATAACCGGGTAGTACTTGAGCTGAGTGAGAATTACAGAGTCTTCGTAGAAAAGATAGTTCACTCCCTGTCCGGGCAACTCAAGTTGAATTGGGTCATTTTGCTCAGCCATACTTCGAATTCGGGCCTGCAGCTTTTCAGGAGTATCGATAGAACTCTGATCAACATTTCCGATCCTCAATACTTTTGACTGCGAACTATCGGTGAGGATTACCGGAACGCTGGCAGAATTCATCACCGTCTCCGAGATAAACGAGTTGATGAGATCATTGAGCACTACCTGAAGTTCCTCAAAAATGTAGCTGTCGTTGTAGTAGAGGTATTGTTTATCCGAGGCAATATCAAATTCAATAATCTGCCCTTTCTCTTCGATAGCAATTTTTAGAGAGTCGATGTATTGCTGATCATTTTGCTTTTCTTCCGGGAGGTTTTTATCGAGCATTTTCCTGCCACTCTCGTCAAAGATCATCACTGGAATCGTAGTATTCGACCAAATGAGTTCTGTCACAAAAGTGAGGTCGCTTTGATCCTTTGGGTTGTCGAGAATCTTATAGGCTCTACGCAAGATTTCAGCCTTTTTGCGCTCTTCATCGCGCAACTCATTAAAGAGCTCCTGGGTAAATTTCACGAGTTTGGCCCTGCGTTGGATCGCTTCTGACCACAGTTCTACCTTTTGTCGCTCTTCATTTTTGATCTTGTCAGCGATGTAATTGGAGTACCACAGGGTGATGCCCACAATGACAGCAGCCACAATGAGAAGAGCGAGTTTCCAGCGTTGTTTATTGGAGTAAAGATTCATGCGATAAGAATACTGTCGAAATATAGCCAAATGCTAACGGAAACGCAGGCAGTTTATTTGGAATTCGCTTGTAGAAAGAGCCATTGTCAATTCTGATAGACATCCCACAGAAATGACATCGCAGCGCGATTGAAAAACATCTTACCCAGTGGCGGACGCGATTCGTTAGCTCCTTCTTCAAGTTTAATACTCAGCTCACTGGTGTAGATGAAATTACCGCCAATTTGAGCTCCCCGGGTGTCGATAATCAATTCTTTTGGGAAGCAGTTTTTGGCATTGAATACAAGGCTATAGACCCCAAGGGTAGAGTCCATGTACGAAGTCTTCATCTCTGTGAAATTCAGCGTATCAGAGTAGTTATCATACTTGCGGATCAGCTCCCAGCCCGACTCCAACTCCACTTGCGGCTCAATATTAAAGATAAACTCAACCGTCACTCCAGAAAGCGAACGATCCTTCAAAGTCAGGCTATCGATGCTATCATCTTGTCCAAAACTGTAGATTGTTAAGTTCTTCCTTTCTTCAACGAGAAGTGTCCCCTCTGACCTTCCTCTCTCAACTTTGTAGCCTTCCAATCCTGTGGGGTTATGCTCAAAAGTGCGACCTACGTCAGCCGAGTTAAATTCAAAAGATGAAAAGACTTCTGGCGGAATGGGCTCATATCGATTTCGTTGAATATCACCATAAAGCAGCAGGTGGCCCGACTTGGCAAAATCACCGTCTTTTGCCAAGAGGAGCGCCTCCCTTACGAGAGTGCTGTCATGGCCGTATTCGACCTCAGCGGCAGGTGGATAAGGAAAATACGATCTGAAAAAACCGGATTCCGTTTCAAAATATCCTTCTTCAGGATAGGAGTCCCCGGAGCAGCTGACCAGTCCAAAGGCGATTAAACAAAATCCGAAATAGGTGAGAAAACGAGAAGTACAAGTCATAAAAGGAGGTTCACAATAACTGGTTTCATTGGGCTTCACATTGCCTCAAAAAGCCTTAAGCTAAGTTAGCGAGGACTGCGGTCAAAGAAAAGCCAATAACAAACCCCCGACAACGATAATGGGTAAAAACAAAAAAAGAGGAAGCTTCCACTTCCTCTTTTTGCTGTCCCACTAGGACTCGAACCTAGACTCTACTGGACCAAAACCAGTTGTGTTAACCAGTTACACCATGGGACAAGACACCTTCTCTTTCGAGATTGGGACGGCAAAAATAAAAAACTTTTTTCATTCGCCTACCACCCTTCAGGAAAATTATTCGCCTTGTAGCCTTTCTCTTCAATTGGCTACTTTTACCTTCGCACAAAGCAAAGCGGAAGAAGGAATGATAAAACTTGAAAATTATATAGGTGGGAAATTGGTCGCCCCAGCCTCTGGAGAATACCTCGATAATATTGAACCAGCAACAGGAAAAGTCTATTCTCAAATTCCCGACTCTGGTTTGGAAGACATCGAGAGCGCAGTGAAAGCTGCTGAAGAGGCCTTTCCAAAATGGTCGAACACCCCCTACACTGAGCGCTCAAAAATCCTCACTCAGCTGGCCGACCTCATCGGTGAGAACCTTGATAAGTTAGCTGCTGCCGAATCCAAAGACAACGGAAAGCCTGTATCTCTCGCCACCGCTGTTGACATTCCCAGAGCTGAAAGTAACATCAGGTTTTTTGCTTCGGCCATCAACCATTTTCACAGTGAGGCTCACATCATGGAAAACCGCGCGGTGAACTACACCAACCGTAAACCCATCGGGGTGGTTGGCTGCATTTCTCCGTGGAACTTACCGCTCTACCTTTTCACCTGGAAAATTGCTCCTGCGTTGGCAGCCGGAAATTGCGTAGTGGCAAAGCCTTCTGAAGTAACTCCCTACACGGCATTTTTACTGAGCGAACTTTGCATTGAAGCCGGACTTCCTGCCGGAGTGCTAAACATCGTTCACGGTCTGGGGCCAAAAGCCGGAGACGCCATCATCAAACACAAAAAGATTAAAGCGATTTCTTTTACGGGAGGCACCAAAACCGGTGAGTACATCGCCCGAACTGCGGCACCGATGTTTAAAAAACTGTCGCTGGAGCTCGGAGGTAAAAACCCGAATTTGATTTTTGCCGATTGCGACTTTGATAAAATGCTATCCACCACCATCAAATCGTCTTTTGCCAACCAGGGACAAATCTGCCTTTGCGGATCCAGAATCCTCATTGAGCGATCGATCTATGACAAGTTTCGCGATGCTTTTGTAGAAAAAGTAAATCGAATGAAAATTGGAAATCCGGCAGATCCAAAAACCAAAATGGGCGCTGTCGTTTCAGAAGGTCACATGAACAAGGTTTTGAGCTACATCGAGCTCGCCAAAGATGAAGGTGGAAAAGTAATTGCCGGAGGAAACAGAGTGAAAATGGACGGTGAACTCAGCGGTGGTTACTACATTGAGCCTACAGTGATCGAAGGTCTGGATCAATCTTGCCGCACCAATCAGGAAGAAATTTTTGGACCGGTCGTTACGCTTATGCCTTTCGACAGTGATGAAGAAGCCGTTGAAAAAGCGAATAGCACCCAGTACGGTCTTGCCGCCACAGTGTGGACACAAAACCTCGATCGTGCCCACAAGGTCTCCGCTCAACTTGAGTCGGGAATTGTTTGGGTAAACTGCTGGCTACTACGCGACTTGCGCACTCCGTTTGGTGGAGTTAAGAATTCAGGGGTTGGAAGAGAAGGCGGTTTTGAAGCGCTCAAGTTTTTCACTGAGCCTCAAAACGTTTGTATCGAGTTTTAATCGTTCGACTCTATCCTGTTTTGCTTTTTGTATCCGTTGGTGAAAAACCAACCGAATTGGTGGTTAAACCACTCTTCGAGTTTTGTAATCCATTTCATCTGACTATAGTTCAATTAGGTTATCTGTTAAAATAATGCATTTTGACCGATATAAATTGCCTGTTTAGCGAAAAATTATGATAAAAAGTGCAAAATGCATGATTTCGGCCATAAGCGGATTTTACCAAATAACTGACCACCAACAATTTTATGTTTACAAAAACACTTTGCTCGCTGCAGAGGACTGGCTAAAGCCACCATTTTTGTGTAACATAAAATCAATGTCATGAAGAGAACCATTTTGATCTGTGTTTTACTAGCCGGTTTCATGTCGGCCTGTGTTCCTAGCAGGAAGTTTCAGGAGGTAGAGACCGAAAACAATCAGTTGAAAGCCGCAAACGATCAGCTGAGAGGCGAAAACGAAACGCTTGAAAGCCGACTTAGCGAGCTGGAATCGCAAAACGAAACTATGAAAGAGCAAATTGCTGCTCTAAAAAATGACACCACGGTATTGGGTACTTCTCTCAGACACATGAGAAATCAGTACGACAAGATCAACGACCTGAACGAAATCCTCTCGGCAAAGAGCGATGAGTTGCTACAGCAGAGTGCGGCAGAAAACCGCCAACTACTTACTGAACTTCAGCAAACTCAGGTGGAGCTGCAGAAAAAAGAAGACAGACTCAATCAACTCGAAAGCGAGCTGAACGCCAAAGAAGATAACCTCAATGAGTTGAGCACCGAACTAAAAGAACGCGAGAAGAGAGTGAACGAGCTTGAGAACCTCATCGCCAGAAAAGATTCAGCTGTGGCAGCACTGGAGGAAAAGATCTCCAAAGCATTGCTCGGCTTTAAAGACAAAGGTCTTACGGTAGAACAGAAAAACGGAAAAGTTTATGTGAGCCTCGAAGCGAAGTTGCTTTTCCCATCTGGTAGCACAGCCATCGACCAGGAGGGTAAACAAGCCCTGGTGGATCTTGCAAAGGCTATTGAAAACACAGCAGATCTCGAAATCATTGTAGAAGGTCACACCGACACTGACAAGATTCGCTCGAGCTCAATCCCGAGAGATAACTGGGAGCTGAGTGTACTTCGAGCTACCAGCGTAGTAAAAATCATGATGGAGAGCAGCGACATTGATCCAAAGATTCTCACGGCTGCCGGTAAGAGCGAGTACATCCCTGTAGACCCTTCCGACAAGTCCAAAAACAGAAGAATAGAAATTATCCTCTCCCCGAACCTCAACGAGTTGTTCGAGATTATTGGAGAAAAGCCATAGAGTCTCAATTTTGAGTTTTGAATTAGTAGAGAAAGCCGGCTTCAGAAATGAGGTCGGCTTTCTTGTTTTATAGAACTGACGGATGGCTTAAAACATCCCAAGCTGCATCAAAATCGGAATGAGAGCTCTAACCTTTTACCACGACCTCAGCAATCAGAAAGAGTCACTCTGAACTCTCCATTGAAGCCATTCGAAAGGGAACCTGACCCAGACGCCTTTTCAACCAAATGTTATTGCCAGACCAGAATTAAAACTAAGCTCCAAAAAGAAACCTCTGCCAAATTCTTTGCGAATTGAGCAGGGGCTTAATCATTAACCGAATAAAATTTTCTTGTCAGTACTACTCTGCGATAGGCATGTAGAACTGTCCGTTCGAGACTGTAATTTCAGGTGGATTCACACCTCCGGACATTTCAATCAACAATGAAGAGGTGAAATTTCCTTTGATATAACCTGGAGGCTCAACATTGATCTCAGTAATTGTCAGAACTCCCGCTTGAGGAGATTCAGGCTCAACACCAGCTGATGAGAATGGATCTGCACCTCCACCAGGAGGAACCAACAACATCAGATCACCTTCCGGAGCAAACTCAGTGGTGAACGTAACCTCGACACCTGCTGCGTTAGCCCAACCAACCAGAGGCGTATTAAATGAAATATTGAGAGTGTAGTCATCCAAGGTGATCCCTTGTAAAACCATGTTGCCGTCAAGTTGGGCAGTATAGGTTGGACACTCATAAGCTTGTCCATCTATTGAATAGTTGAAGTAATACTCGCAAGGCTCGCAACTTGAACCTCCACAATCTACTCCAAACTCATCTCCGTCCTGTTCTCCGTTTGTGCAGTCACCAGCCGTATCGGGGCAGTCTTCACATTCAGGTCCACCGCAGTCGATTCCGGTTTCCTCACCGTTGAGTTCTCCGTCTTCGCATCCAGGACATGGGTCACATTCACCACCGCAATCGATGTCTTCTTCGTTTCCGTTTAGAAGTCCATCACCGCAAAGTTCTGCACAAGGCACGCAGCTTCCACCACAATCGATTCCTGTCTCTCCGAGGTCAGCATCGAGTTGTCCGTTGTTGCATGGCTCGCAAGGAGCGCATTCTCCACCGCAGTCAACCCAAATTTCGTTTTCATCGAGCACACCGTTGGTACATGGGTCGCATTCATCACAAACACCACCGCAGTCAATCTGCACCTCGTCCTGGTTTAGCTCACCATCAAAGCAGCTTGCTGGAATTTCGTTATCCGGATTGAGACAGCCGGTAATAATGAAGGACCCCATAAAGAGGTAGAGGAACCCAAAAATCAAATACGCTTTTTTCATTTCAAAAAAATTTTGTCAGGCAATTAGAGCCTCCGAAGATACAATTTCTAGTATAGTTTGATAATTAGTGATTTCAATCACTTCACACTAGTGGAGGAAGATTGGTTGCACCAATTCGAAATTTAAATTAGTTGGGAATCGGCATGTAGAACGTTCCTGATCCAACTGAGATTGTTTCAGTAGTACCCGTTGCATCCTCCACAAGTGTCGTAGCAGAAAAGGTTCCTTTGATGTACATCGGTTCTACTCCCCTGATTTCTGTGATTGTCAAAGTAGCAGCCCCATCGGGGTCATCAGTTGTGTAAACCGTGCCGCTACCAGGAGCTGTGAGCGTCATTACTCGATCAACATCATCGGCTGTCTGTTCGTTGAACACAGTGTTGTATCCCTGTGCATTGACCCAGCCAGCAAGAGGCTCAGGCATGTTAATCGTCAAAATGGCATCGTTCAATCCAATTCCCGTCATTACCAACCCGGGAGCTGCCAGGGTTGAAGTGAAAGTCGGTGCATCGTAAGATCCGTTCAAAGTTCCAGCCCCACTCACATTAAAGGTGAAGTAGTACTCACAAGGCTCACAAGCAGAGCCACCACAGTCAACTCCAAACTCATCACCGTCTTGCTCTCCGTTGGTGCAGTTTCCAGCCGTGTCGGGGCAATCATCGCATTCAGGTCCCCCGCAATCGATTCCGATTTCCTGCCCGTTCATCATCTCGTCATCGCAAGCCGGGCATGGGTCGCAATCGCCTCCGCAGTCAATCGCTTCTTCGTTTCCATTGAGCAGTCCGTCATCGCACAAATCTGCACAAGGGCCGCACGGGCCACCACAGTCAATTCCGGTTTCTCCCTGGTCGGCATCTT